>Ga0268262_10002111_pt1 | contig 23436 bp, 26 predicted proteins | sample TergutNc150P3_FD_190354 | JGI IMG/M metagenome (GOLD analysis project Ga0268262, IMG submission 190354) | Nasutitermes corniger P3 segment gut microbial community from laboratory colony in Florida, USA - Nc150 P3 (SPAdes) (version 2) | ecosystem: Host-associated > Arthropoda: Insects >...
GTCGCGCCGTCGGCGGGCAAAGCGGCAGCCGTAGCGGTCAGCGTGTAAAGCGTCCCAAACGCCATAAATCCCCCGTTCCCAAGAGCAGTTTCACAAGAGCAGCCGCCGTATACGGGGCGGTGCGGTGATGGTCATCATTAATACCAATATAATTCATGGGGGCGCGGGGAGTCAAATTTTACTGAAAAAACATCCAAATCCCTGCGTTTAGGGGGTATTCGGGGCATCCGGCGGGTCATACGCTGTTTCTCCGTCACTCATACCGTATAGACTCCGCCGGCAGCAGCGCCGCCGCCGCCCGCGCCGGATAGATCGTCGCCGCCCAGCATATCACATTCGCGGCTATGTAGATAATCCCGACATCCAGCGGGCTGACTTCCATGGGCAGCGTGTTGACAAAGTACAGATCGCCGGGGATGGGGATGAAACGCCACTTCTGCTGCAACAGCCCGAGCGCCGCGCCTAAGGTCACGCCTATCGTCGAACCGAAGAAACCCACGACTATGCCGTTTAACATGAAGACCCGCAGCACCGCGCCGGCGGTCGCGCCCATGCTCATCAATATCCCGATTTCCCTGCGCTTCTCCAATATCATCATTATCAGCGACGAGATGATGTTGAACGCGGCCACCACCATGATCAGCGATATCACCACGAAGATAATCAGGCGTTCCAACTTCATCCACTGGAAGAGCGAGCGGTTCTGCGACTGCCAATCTAGCACGCGGTACGGGTAGCCGCCTAGATACGCCTTCACGGACTCGCCGATCTTGTCGGCCCTGAAGAGGTCGGTCGTGCGTATCTGTATCCCCTCCACGCCGATCATGTTGAGCAGGTTTTGCGCCGACGCGAGCGATATGTAGACGAAGTTCAGGTCGTACTCGTACATCCCCGTCTCAAAGACCCCGGCCACTACGAAGCGTCCCATCTTGGGCGTCAATTCTTCCTGCCCGTCGTCGGCGGGCAAACAGTAGACCACCACCTCGGCCCCCTCGCGGATCGTCATCTTGTCGGAAAGCCCTTTGCCGATAAGGATGCTCGGAAGCCGCCGCCCGCGGTTGGACGTTATGGTGTCGCTCATGTCGAATTTGCCCATGACCATAGAATTGTGGATGTCGGTCACCGTAACCTCGTACTTCGGGTCGATGCCGTTGATCACCACTCCCTCTTGAAACTGCTGGTACTCGATCCCGCCCTTGCCCGTGATGTACGGCGACGCGCCTACGACGTCGGGATGTTCTAAAATCGTCTCGCGCAGAGACTCGTAGTCGTTCATTTGATATATGTGATACCGCGATACTTTTGCGTGGGCGAGCGTGCCGACGATGCGGTCGCGCACCTCTTTTTCAAAACCGTTGGCGATGGAGAGAGCGATAACGAGCACAAAGGAGCCGAGGCACACGCCGGCGGCGGAGATGTATGTGATCCACGAGACAAAGCCGATTTTGCGCTTGCCGCGCAGGTAGCGCAACGCTACAAAAAGTTCCATCTTGCCATTCATTAATTGTTCTCCGGTCGTAACAGCGGGAACAATACCGCGTCTCGCAATGTCGCCGCGTTTGTCAATAGCGCGACGATCCTGTCTATACCCATACCCCACCCTGAAATCGGCGGCATTCCGTATTCCATACATAACAGGAAATCATTATCTATGTCCATAGTCTCCGTATCCCCGTGCGCCCTTGCCGCCGCCTGCTGACGGAAGCGGGCGGCTTGGTCGATGGGATCGACAAGTTCCGAATAGGCGTTGACCACTTCCCAGCCATTTACCACTAGTTGGAAACGATCAACGACTTGCGGATTATCATCGTTACTGCGAGCGAGCGGCGACAGATCGAGCGGGTGGTGGGTGATGAAGATCGGGTTGATTAACGCCGGACGGGAGACTTTTTTATATAAGAGATCGATAAGAGTTCCGCGCCCCGCCTTCGCCACGTTCACGTCCGTCTCAAACTTTATCCCTTGTTTATCAAGTTCTTTCTGCAACTCTTCCTTCGTGGCAAGTTTGTCTATATCTATGCCGCAATCCCTCAAAATCAAATCCCTGAACGATATCCTCGGCCAATCGCCGCCGAAATCTATCTCCGTATTCTCATACGTCAATTTAAGCCCGCCCTTAATCGTCGTCAGCAAATGCTTCATCAACTTCTCGGTGAACGCCATGTTATCCACGTAATTCCAATAGGCGGCGTAGTATTCAAGCAACGTAAAGTCGGGTAAATGCGAAGCGTCCACGCCCTCGTTGCGGAACGAGCGGGCGAACTCGTACACGCGGTCGAAACCGCCTGCTATAGCCCGCTTTAGATACGTCTCGGGCGCTATGCGCAGATACACGTCGATATCCAACGCGTTGTTATGTGTGACGAATGGACGCGCCAAAGCCCCGGTCGCCTTGTTCGTGAGCACCGGCGTGTCGATCTCCGTGAATCCGTTGTCGTCCAGAAAATTCCGTATTGTGCGGATGATCTTTGTCCGATTCAAAAACCTCTCACGCGACTCCGCCGAGGTTATCAGATCAAGATACCGTCTGCGCAGCCGCAGTTCAGGGTCGGTAAGCCCGTGGTGCTTCTCCGGCAGCGGGCGCAGCGTCTTAGACAGAAAGGTGAAAGACTTGACGCTGACCGTCTTCTCCCCCGTCTTTGTGGTGACCATTTCACCCTCAACCCCGACAAAATCCCCTATGTCGACCAAGTTCTTGAAGCGGTCGAAGGCGTCGCCCAGCACATTCTTCTGTATAGAGAACTGCAGCTTGGCGTCGATGTCGTAGAGGTGTCCGAAGGCGAGTTTCCCGAAATACCGGAGCGAGACGACGCGCCCGGCGACGCGAACGCCGGCCGTCCCGTCTTCAAGTTTCGAAGCCTCGGCGATTGTGCGGTTGCGCTCGAACCGCTCGGCGTAGGGGTGCAGCCCGGCCTCGCGTATCTGCGGGATCTTGTCTATGCGCACCTGCATCTGCTCGTTCACACCCAGCTCAGCGGACGCAGACACATTGTCGGTTGCAGCGGACTCTTTCTTTGATTCCAATTTTACCGTTCCTTATCTTCATTGATAAATGATCAAATATAACACAACCCTTACCGACGGCTATTCATACTCGGACAGCCCGCCCTTACGCCCCCCGGCGCCCTTTATCAGCACCCAGAGCATAACGGTGACAATCGGCACAAGCAAGAAAAACATCGACTTCAGTAAAAAGTTCCTCGTTACCATAATACCCCCCTTTTGTTTAATGTATATGGCGACGGCCGGTGTAAATATAATAAATGGGAAGGGCTTGAGTTATCTTTTTATTTGAGACGGCGCGATTCCGCCCTTCGCCGCCGCCCGGCTCAGCCTGTCGTTTATCGCCAGACCGAGACCGGCGGTCGGCACGGGCAACGCCGCTATCGCGTCCACACCCGCGCCGTCGAGCCTGCGCATAGCGGCGAAGAGGCGGCAGGCGGCCTCGCGGAGATCGCCGGCGGCGGATAGGTACTCTATACTGACGACCGCCGGCGGCAGGGCGGCGGGGTCGGGGACGGACGCCGGGGAGAGCGCTATCAGGCCGATTTTTTTAACCGGCATTGACGGGTCGGTACCGCAAAGGCCGCCGATCTCGCCAACCCCGCCTATCCGCACCAGCGGCGCGGACGTGGCGTAATGCGTCCCGCTACGCCCCGGCGACTGGCTGACCAGCTCATCGTTCCCCGGTACGGCCACCGGGCCGATGACCGCCTCTATCTCCTCAAGCGCCGCCCCGCCCGGGCGCAGCAACGCGGGCCGATCCCCCAAAAACGAGATGATGGTTGACTCTATCCCCACCGAACACTCGCCGCCGTCGATGATCATATCCGCCGAAGAACCGAGCTGCGACCTAACGTGCTCCGCCGATGTGGGGCTGACGGAGCCGAAGAGGTTGGCGCTCGGCGCGGCTATCGGAACGCCGGCGGCGAGTATCAAGGCGCGGGCGATCCCGTTAGACGGCATCCGCAACGCCGCGCCGGGCAGACCGGCGGTCACGATGTCCGGGACGACGGGCTTCTTGGGAAGGACGACGGTCAGCGGCCCCGGCCAGAGCGCGTCGATCAGTCTTTGAGCGGCTTTCGGAACGTCAACCGCCAAGCCGCCAAGCCGCTCTTTTTCGCAGATATGAATTATCAACGGATCAAAATACGGCCGCCGCTTAATCTCAAAGACACGCGCCACGGCCTTTTCGTCAAACGCGTTAGCCCCAAGCCCGTACACAGTCTCCGTAGGAAACGCGACCACCCCGCCGCGGCGGATTACGCCGGCGGCTTCCTGTATCTGTTCGTTGATATCCGTGAGTTCGTTTAAGGACATATCGATTTTACCTCAGCCTCACCCCGTACCGCGCCGCAGCCGTCTCGTACCTGCCGTTCGCCGAGTCGCGACTTACCAATTCTCCGCGATAGTAGATCTTAGCCGCGACGCTGCCGTTCGCATTTAAGGTCGCCGACACGTACGCGGGGAAGACGCCGCTGACGAATTTTCCGCCGTAGTATCTGTCGTCACGAAACTGTATTTCAAAATCTTTGACCCACGGAAGCCTTACGCTGCTGAACCCCTCGTCGTCTCCGTACTCGTTTACGATCAACACGCTGACCCCGCCCTTAGGCACCGTCCCCGTGATCTCATATTTGATCTTATACGTACACTCGTCGCCGCAGGTAAAGAGCAACGGGCAGAGCGTCAAAGAAATCAACGCGGCGATTGTGTTTACGCGTCTCATATTCTTCAGCACCCGGCAACCGTGACCCGTTTCCCGTCCGCCGTTTCTTCCCTCATATAGATCTTCTCGTCCCAACTCTTCCCCGGATCATTGTCAAAAATAACAAGCCACCCTTCATTCGAGCCGACCTTGTCCATATATCCCAATATCTGTTCTATGCTCTTCGCGGCGCTTCTCATGTTTTGGAGTATCTTGAGTTCAATAGGGTATTTTCGCCCCTCGTAGACCACGCACAAGTCTACCCGCTTTCTGCCCAAAGCCATTTCGCGGATGATTTGCCCTCCGCTGTTTACAACACGCCGCAGGAAGGCCAGCATGACCAAGTGAGCAGTGTACTCGTTGAATTTATAGGTATTGTTTTTGTAACTGGTTTCCAAGATTTCGCTGTTTTCGCGCCAGTACTCCTGAAAGTCCCTCATCAAAAAGTCTATATCCAATTTCCCGTCTTTCAGATAGCGCGGTATGGCGTACTCTTCGTGCGCGCTGTCTATGGCGTTCTGGACGTATCGTGTCAGCACCTTGATTACTAATTCCGCGTAGATGGGGTTCGCGAACTCCGTCTTGCCGTCGTACTCCCGTATGAGGCCTAAGTCCCGCGTGTACAGGTAGTCGTCGCGCTCCCTGTCGACATCCTCGCCGGTGATGAGCGGGCCGATGACATTGCGCACCCGGTCCTCTCTGAGTTTGTCTAAGAGGCTGTCTATGTGCGTGCCGCGCGCAAGGATTATGTTTTTGACGGCTTGTTCCGCGAGACTTTGCGTGATGGGTACCGTGTAATTCCGTTCGGTTATATTCTCCACGCACTCGCGGGCTATGGCGTTTACAAGCCACGGCTGCCCTTGCGTCCGCTCGAAAGCGTAGTTTACCGCTTGCTGTTCAAATATCTGCCCGGTTTCGGCCGTATGCTGCGCGTAGAGATCGGCGACCTCCTCCGCCGTGAAGTTCCTCAGATTAAGGGCTTCCGTTACGATATTGAACGGGCTTGTGCTCCCGAGCGTCTCCGAATCGTCGCGGATTCTGCCCTTGTAGTCGCGGATGTTCCGCATACCGACGAGGGCTAAGGAGTGAACGAAAGGCACACTGCCGCGGCGGGATACATAACCGGCCCTAAGCTGCCTCAAAAATGTTATCAGCGTCCCGTTCGATAGACAGTCCGCCTCGTCAAAGAGTATGACTAACGGCTTGTTCAACGTTTTACAATAGGCGGCGAGCGATTTTCTGAGCACATTGGCGACATCGCCGTAGTCGGCGTTCGCAGCGAAACCATCCGGCATACCGCTATCCTCAAAGGCGGACGACAACGTTTTTACAACCGCCGGAATCCCCCTCTCAGGTTCGTTAAACCCGTATACCACCTCCAGCGTGCAATACACGGCATGGTACTCGCCAGCCGCGTTCATCCTATCCGCCAATTCATAAAGCAACGAGGTCTTGCCGCTCTGCCGGGCGGCGTGGATAACGAAATAGTGCTCCTGATCAATTAAATTCATCAACTTGTCGCCGATACCGCGTAGCGGGTCGAGCATATAGTGCTTGCCCGGTACGCACGGGCCGGCTACGTTGAACTCCATCATACGTTTGTACATAATGCCGCCGCCTATTCCTTAAATGGTTTGGGGTGGGGAACCTCGCTAGGCCGTCAGTCACGTTTTACGTATCCGGCAATTTAAACCGCGTTTGACATGTATAATATAAATGATGACTCCGGCCGCGTCAAAAAATATTTCCGCCGCCGCCCCCGCGACAATGTATTTTATACTTCTGTCCAAACCGCAAAACGCCAAGGAGCGCAGAATGTCCGTAATAAAAAAATCGACGAAGTTAGACAACGTCCTCTACGACATCCGCGGCCCCGTCGTAGACGAGGCCAAACGGCTTGAGGAGGAGGGGTACCAGATACTCAAGCTGAACACCGGCAACCCCGCGCCGTTCGGGCTGATGGCTCCCGACGAGATCATCCACGATATGGTGCTCAACCTGACCAAGTCGGAGGGCTACTGCGACTCGAAAGGGCTCTTCACGGCGCGCAAAGCGGTCATGCAGTACTGCCAGCAGAAGAATATTCACGGCGTAGATATAGAAGACATCTACATAGGCAACGGCGCGAGCGAGGTGATCCAGGTGGCCACGCTGGCGCTCCTGAACAGCGGCGACGAACTCCTCATCCCGATGCCCGACTACCCGCTGTGGACGGCCGCCACAAACCTATCCGGCGGCAAAGCCGTGCACTACCTCTGCGACGAAAGCTCCAACTGGTACCCGGACATAAACGACATCAAGGCCAAGATCACGCCCCGCACACGCGGCATAGTGGTCATAAACCCCAACAACCCGACCGGTGCGTTATATCCGCTCGACATACTCAAGCAAATAGTCGAGATCGCCCGCGAACACAGCCTGATCGTCTTCGCGGACGAGATCTACGACAAAATCCTCTACGACGACGCGGAACACACCGCGCTGGCCTCCTTGGCCGACGATCTCCTCTTCGTCACCTTCAACGGACTCTCGAAAGCCTACCGCGTGGCGGGCTTCAGGGTGGGCTGGATGGTGGTCAGCGGCAAAAAAGAAAACGCCAAGGACTACTGCGAGGGGCTGACAATGCTCTCCTCGATGCGCTTGTGCAGCAACGTCCCCGGACAGTCGATAATCCAAACGGCGCTGGGCGGCTACCAAAGCATCTACGACCTCACGCGCAAAGGCGGACGGCTTCGCGAACAGCGCGACATCTGCTACAATATGCTGTCGGACATCCCCGGAATCTCCTGCACCAAACCGCAGGCGGCCTTCTACTCGTTCCCGAAGGTGGATATAAAAAAATTCAACATCACCGACGACGAGAAGATGGTCTACGACTTGCTGCGAAGCGAACGCATACTGATGATCCACGGCGGAGGCTTCAACTGGCCGCAGCCCGACCACTTCAGGGCGGTCTACCTGCCGTGCCCGGAAGACCTTACGGAGGCTATGAACAGGATCAAGAGGTTCTTCTCAACGTACAAACAGTCGTAAAATCAAGTTCTTTATACATAATTAACTTTTAAAGAAAGGCGGTCTTTTATGAACACACAATCCATAGGCAAACGCTCCAGATTGGGAGCGGCGGTCTTGGGCGCGGTCACGGTCGCGGTCGCGGCGGGGATGGCTCTGCTGGCGGTGTGCGCCGACAATACGGCGGGGGGCACGCAATATACCCTTACCTTGAAGTCGGAGCCGGCGGGAAGCGGCATCTTTTCCGAAGGCGGTAAAGCGATAGAAAGCGGGGCGACGTTCAGTTCCGGGACAAAGGTCACCGTCACGGTCAGCCCGAAGGTCGCCGGAAAGTACGTGTTTTTGGGGTGGTCGGGGGCGGGGGACGCTGCGGATACGACGGGGCAGGTGACGATTACTATGGACGGGAATAAGACGCTGACGGCGAAGTTCTTGGAGAAGTTCGCGGTTACGGCGGTGGCGGATCCGGTTGCAGGGGGCACTATAAATCGTACCCCGGATTCGGCTTACTACGCGCTAAATTCCGGTGTTGCGCTGAGAGCCATCGCAAATCCGGGTTACAAATTCCTCGGGTGGGATGGCGACACGACACTTCCGGCGGACAATGTATTGTTTACACATCGCATAACTGATGATGTAAAATTTATCGCCAAGTTCCAACAGATGCCTCAAGTTCTAATTGAAACAACAGATGGCGGTTCTGTGAGCATTGATCCGGATAAAGATTACTACGAGAAGGACGAAAAAGTAACCTTGACCGCCACCGCGGAAAAGGGCTATCTGTTCACCGGTTGGTTAGACAGTACAGGGAAGTTTTTGACTGACAGTAATCCATACATAATTACAATTGACGATACCGATGTGACGTTGACTGCCGAGTTTATGTCGTTCTGATGTTTGTATAAAAAATTATCTGAAGGGGCGGATTTTTAAAATCCGCCCCATTCCCTATCCCCCCATCACCTCAACAAAATAACTCCGACTCCTAGGCGGATCAAATTCGCAAAAGAAAATCCCCTGCCACGTCCCCAGCAACGGCTTGCCGTCTTTTATGATTACCGTCGCGCTGGACCCCACCGCGCTGGCCTTGAGGTGCGCCGAACTGTTCCCCTCGGCGTGCCTGAACTCGGCGCGATCCGGGAAAGCCTTGTCCAAGCCTATCAGCAGATCATGCACCACGTCGGGATCGGCGTTCTCGTTTATGGTGATTCCCGCCGTTGTATGCGGGCAGTAGACCACGGCGATCCCGTTAGCGACGCCGCTTTGGGCAACAGCTTCGCGAACCTTGGGCGTTATGTTATAAAAATCCGCGCGTTGCGCCGAGAGATGGTATTCGTAGAGCATCACACCGTCCTATGGGATTCTACCCCGTTGACCGCTATCGCGCTGTACGGCCTCACGGGGCATAAATTTTCGCACGCTCCGCAGCCTATGCAGCGGTTCGCGTCCACCATCGGGATCTTCGGCGACGCTATATCGTCGGCGTTTTGCGGGATCAGGGTTATCGCGCCCGTCGGGCATTTACGTTCGCAGAGGGTGCACGTTACTTTATCCGTATTGATTATACAGAGTTCTTTATTCCAAGCCGCGATGCCGATTTGCGTGGCGGATTTTTCCGCCGCGGTGATGGGGCGTATCGCGCCCGACGGGCAGACTTCGGAGCACTTGACGCACTCGGGGCGGCAGTAGCCTCGCTCGTATGTGAGTCGCGGGTGCAGCAGGTCCGATATTTTGTTTGACGGGCGCAGCGCTTGATTCGGGCAGACCGACACGCAGAGCTGGCAGCCCGTGCAGCGCTTACCGAAACTTCGCGCGTTGTCGGCGCCGGGCGGGATTATGGGGTTTGAGCGGGCCGGCGCTTTCTTGTCTTTGAGCGGGGTGAGGCCGCCGTCGAACGAGCGGGCTAAAGCGCGGGTGAACAAGCCCAGCGCCAACAGTACCGCGCCGGAGACGAAGCCGCGCCGGGCGAGGCCGCCGCTTTCCAATTTCGCGGGTTCAGGTTTCGGATTTAAATTCGACTTCTTCGCGCCGAACGGATTACCCAACGTAAGCGATATAGCCCCGTTCGGGCACAACTCCAAGCAATCGCAGCAGGAGACGCACCGCAGCATGTCAATCTCCTTTTTGACCGGATCGATACAGCCGGCCTTGCAGTTTTTGGCGCAAAGGCCGCAACTGTTGCATTTGTCTTTATTGACGGGCCGCGCGTACGGGGAAACTCTCGCGAAGAGGCTCAAAAAGGCCCCTACGGGACATAGCGTATTGCAGTAACCGCGCCCGCTCTTGAACGCGAAAACGCCGACTACGGCGAAGGTCAGTATCGCCACGGCAAGCGCGACGGCGCCGGTCAGCCATATATCCGTATGATAAAAAGCGTAACTGCCGGTACGCTCCGCGAATCCGGCCAGGATGTTGTTTCCCCATTTGTAAAGCGGGCTCAATATCGGCGATACCATCTTTCCGTATAGACTGTACGGATCGATAACGGCTGCTCCGATACCGATAATTATACATACGACGATAACCGCGGCTAATATTCCATACCGTAAAATGATTAACGGCTTTTTGGGCGGACGGTAGGAAAACCTGTTCTTCTTGCCGATGCCGGCGATCCTTGAAACAATATCCTGAAAAATCCCAAGCGGGCAGATCACCGAGCAGTATGCGCGCCCCAAAAGCAACGTGGCAACTATCAGCCCGACGGCGACGGCTATATTCCCCGCCAAGACCGCCGGAAGAAGCTGAATCCTTGCGCTCCAACCCAAATACGGGTGCAACGTTCCTGTATAATCGAGGAACAGAAGCGTCAGCGACGCGATAAAAAACACAGCGGCGGCAATACGTATTTTTCTCAGCATATATACCTCACACCTTCATAGTCTCAATGAATTTATCAATACGCCTCATCTGCCCCGGAATGTCTATACGCTGCGGACAATCCTTTACGCACAATCCGCAACCGGTGCATCTGTTGGCCTGACGTATGGGCGAAACGCTCCTGTCCAACCCCACCAAAAACGCCCGCCGCGCCCGTTTGTAATCAGGGTCTTGCTTGTCATCCGGGAAATTGCCCTCGTTCAGGCTGCGGTTGAAGTGCGCGAATATCTCCGGAATGTCCAAACCGTAGGGGCACGGCATACAATATTGGCACTTTGTGCATGTGAGGTTGCGATACTCAAGCATGACTTTAGCGACCTCGTCCAGCATTGCGTCGTCTTTGTCCGTCAACGGCACAAGCGGCGAATACGTGCGGATGTTGTCCTGAAGGTGATCCATAAATGTCATGCCGCTCAAGACGGTGATGACGTTCGGGAGTCCGCCCGCGAAGCGGAACGCCCACGACGCCGCGCTCGCGTCGGGGTCGGCCTGCACCATCTTGGCCCGCGCCTTGTAGTGCGGCATAGCCAAACCGCCGCCCAAAAGCGGTTCCATGATCACAGCCGGAACGCCCTTTTCGGCCAATATCTCGTATTGGCGGCGGGCGCTCATGTCGCTGCGGTTCGTCCCGGCCGCCATCCGCCAATCGAAATAGTTCACCTGTATCATTGTAAAATCCCACTTGTACTCCGACATCAGGTACTCAAAAAGGTCGCCCTCGCCGTGAAACGACCAGCCGAGGCTGCGGATGCGCCCCGCCTCGCGCTCTTTCACCAAAAAGTCGAGCATCCCGTTGTCCAGATAGCGCTCCTTGAAATTATCGCGGCTGCCTACGGAGTGCAACAGGTAGTAATCTATATAATCCACCCGCAGCTCCTCGAACGACTTGCGGTAGATGGCGAGCGACTCCTCGCGGCTTCTGGCGCGCTGGTTGGACATCTTCGTGGCTATGAAATACTTGTCGCGGGGGTGGCGGCTCAAAGCGATACCCGTGGCGCGTTCCGAAAAGCCCTTGCAGTAGACAGGCGAGGTATCGAAATAGTTCACTCCGTGGGCGATTGCGTAGTCCACAAGCTCGTTGACCGCCTCTTGGTCGAGGTCGTTCACATCCGGCAGCGACTCTTTGCGGGCGCGGGGCACGCGCGGCAGCCTCATCATCCCGTAGGCCAGAATGGAGAGCAGATCGCCGTTCTGGGGGTTGCGCCGGTAGGTCATCTTGCCGGTCGGCACCTCCCCGCTAACCTTCGGGCCTACCCCGCCGCCGCACCCGCCGACGGCGGCCAGCGCGGCCCCGGCGCCGAGCAGCTTCATAAACCCGCGGCGATCTATGCCGACGTCGTCCATAATAGGCTCCGAAATCTAAAATTACACGAGGATGTGGGTATTCAACTTATTGATTATCAACTTTCTTATATTGATAATATAAATTCATACCGATAGATACGGCAAATATTTTTTTGAGGGCAAGATCAACATATAGGCTACCGATTACCGGAGAGTCCCGCCCCGCCGCCAGCCTTCAGCCGCTCAAACCGCTCCGAAATCCCCGCCGACCTAGCCGCCGTCGCCTCCTTATCGACTCTCAGTACCCCGCCGTCCGTCAAAATCCAGCCCTCGCCGACGCCCTCCGGCAGCTCTTTCACCGTGCGCTCCTCCGTCAGCAGCGTCCCCAGATTCTCCAGCACGGCGATACCCTCCCCCGCCGCGGCGCCCTCCTCGACCCTGTCCACCGCCCAATACGCCGACGGCGACGCGCCGTCAGATAACGCAGATTCACAGACAAGCGCCGGCTCGCCCTCGCCGCCAATAGCTGGGTCATCTTTACAGGAACACCAGAACAGCACGACCGTCAGCGCGAGCATAGTCAACACCGACGGCACTGCCGGCATTGAAAAAAAAGGGGGGGTTGATTTTGATAGCGCCATATTTCACTCCTTATCAATGGGCATATCTTTCCGCAAAGAAAAAACGGCAGATTTATTTGCGGCATCCCACTATGAAATGATACGGTATGGTATAGTATAAAATGACGCTATAAACATATATCGCGCTACTCTGACAATTATGTCAATTATCTCTATTTTTTATTATTTTTTTTGTTCTCATTTTGACGAAGGGCTTTCGGGCGGCAGCTAGGCGGCAGGCTATAGAATAAAATCCGTTTTTACACGTCAAAGATTTCTAAAAATACCCAATGAACATTCAAGGTAACGATAGAGCACCGCGTTATATTCAACCTGTACTCCGGTTCCGGCCACAAACATTCCGGTCACGCAAAGAAACAAACCTACGAATATGCTTACGGCAAGCAAACAATGTACAATGATTAGGCGGTTTTTATTTTGAAGCATACTATCTATCGCGGAATTTCCGTACACAAAATAATACGCGCAAAACAGCGACGGAAGAACAATGAACGTAGCAAAATCCAAAAGAAAACGTCCTTGGAAACCAATCATTAGCGAGTCGATGATTATAATGATTACTGCAATAACAATAAACCACCATAATAAGTATTGTGCTGCATATTTTTTATTCAAGATACCGTTGAATAACAGATATAACACGCAAAATACTATCGGGAAATTTACCATTCCTAATCCTGACATCTGCAAGTAAAGCATGCCCATCACGTATTCGTCTTGTAGCGGATAACCCTCAACAAAAGGAAAAGACAAGGAATATTTGCCCGGAACCAAAAGGTAGTAGGCGAAATCCCTGAATATTTTGATAAATTTTCCAAACGGAACTATTAATTCGGTTCCTTCGCCGAAGTTATATCCTGTAAGTACGAGTTTATTTCCAAACTCAAATATAGAGTCAAAGCGGACATAGTTGTACACACACAACGGAATAGCGACTATTACGTAAGGAATTGCGACAAACGAGAATAGCTTCCACGACCTATATTTCCACAGTACAACAGGGACGAGAAGCGATACAAAGATCATATTGGGACGGCATCCGGCTATCAGCGCCAAACATAGGCATGCGAAAAATAACTTCAAACGATTCACATTTTCATTTTCCACCGATTTCAGCAATAAGAGACATCCGGCCAGGGCAAACATTAACCCAGCTGTTTGGACTATGCTGTAAAAACGAGGGAAACGCAACTGAGCGGATATTCCGCTTGCGAAAAACAACGCCAAGAATGAAAGCATAAAAAACACAAATCCGCAATTCGGCATATATTTTTTAACGCAAAACCGCCACAATAACGCCATCAAAATTATTATAGCCGACGTGAACACCGATATTCCGCCGTTATTTGACAGATATTCTCCGGTAATGAGTTTGTACGGCAGGTAGAGGATAACCGCCGGAACGATCCCATAGTAACAATAAAACTTACCTTTGTACCACGCCCAATCCCACATCACATCGGAGTTGAATTTATAGCCGTTGGCTATACGGTAACTATTGTCGTACGGGCGTTCCGCCTTAAGCAGATTTTCCGGCGTACCGTAATCTAACCATGTCCTGCCTTTTAAGAGGGCGTCGACCAAAAATTTGTTGTACTGCTGATGCACCGGATACTCAAGGTACGCTTTTGAGTACGATGTGTTTATACATATATACGAAAACAATACTAACAGAATAATCGTAAGCGCGAAAGTCAGGCTTTGTTTTCGGTTAGCGGGATTGAATTTATACTCGAACAAGTAGTAGGCGGCTTTGGCGCGCGGACCTTCTCTCAACAGGCAGATGATCGCGAAAAACACGAACGTCGCAACGATAAGCCGGAGACCGCTGAAATAAAACGGTATTTGTTTGTTCAGCGCAATTGACTTTATATTTATGGAACCGCCCGCCTTGGAGCCGGTAAACATGATCTTGAGTTCAGAAACCTTCCCGTACGGTTGCAGCGGCGCGTAATAGTCGCGGGGTAGTTGTTTGTAAAGTTTCTTGGTGAATTTGTTTGAGTTGGATAGTCCGTCCGTCCATGTTACGGTCATATCCCCTGTTTTTACATTGTTAAACTCCACGTTGACGATTATCGACGTAACATTCATGTTAAGGCCTTTGAAAAGCACTCCGCCGCTGTTAATATTCGTTTTTTCGTCCGCTTCCATCAATATTTCCGCGACCACGCCGCCGGAAGTGGTAAGAAGCGCGTTCGGATTTTCCGGCGAGATTTCTGTGGTTTCAAGCTCCGGGCCGGCGAAAATTTTCAGATATGGCTGATAGTTGAAAAACGTGACCTCGGCGGCGAAAGCGGCAAGCGCGGCTACGCAAAATACGGACAGTAACGTGTAGCCGCTTTTGTTATCGCTCTTTTTCGCTTTGCCGCCGGACGTGTTAACGCGCAAACCTTTTCGCCAAAAGATCGCAATTATCCCGAATGCCGCAAACAACGCTAAGGCGATTATCGACACATTGTTAAAATACTCCACAAGTTTCGCGACCGTAGAACTTTCCATAGTCTCCATAATGCGTTTTCCTATTCAGAATTAAAAAAGTTCACACAAACGGCGACGGCATGAACAGCTGCGTGAAGGTCTTCTCCGCGAAGTGATCTGTCATCCCGGCCACGTAGTCGGCCACCACCCGCCACGGCTCCACATCGTCGGTGTAGTTTGTGTTTTTCGTGAATTTGAAGAACGTCTCCAGCACAGGCGACGCTTTTACCACCGATTCCACGAATGAGGTATCGCGGCCGCGATCCGACTTCTCATATATCCTCTCCACCTCGTAGAACAGCATCCCCAGCATCTTGTTCGCCTTGTCGGTCACACGCTTAACCTCAGGATGGTTGTAGATGCGCTCGTAGTTGAACTCCTTCAGTATCTTCATCAAACCGAATATCTCCTCGCTCATCTCTATCCGATCCTTGCCGGCGCTGTTCTCTATGGTGTCGTTCACGAAGACCCCGATGATCCGCCCGTTGTCGGCGCCAAGCCCGCTCACCACCTCCGCCGGGATGTCGCCCTTATCTATCAAGCGCGCCTTGATCGCGTCCTCCATGTCGCGCCCCAGGTAGGCGATGCGGTCGACCAGCCTGACAAGGCATCCCTCCAGCGTCGCGGGCATGCAGTTACGGTCGTCCAGCAAATCGAGCTTATGCAGGTCGCGGCCGCGGTCGGGGCGCACTACCGGCTCGAAACTCTCCCCGCAGTGCGTGGCGATCCCGTCGCGCACCTCGTAGGTCAGGTTGAGTCCCGCTCCGTAGTTGGTCAGTTTGTCCACAACCCGCAGACCGTGTATCTCGTGCTTGAACCCGCCGGGCACATTTTTATCTTTGAAGATGATGTCGTTCAGCACGCGCTCCCCGGCGTGACCGAATGGGGGATGACCCAGATCGTGACCCTTGGCTATGGCGTTGATCAAGTCGGTATTCAGATTCAGGCAGCGGCCTATGACCGCGGCGATGCTCGACACGTGGAGGACGTGCTCCATCCTTGTGCAGATATGGTCGTCGTCGGGCGAGAGGAAGACCTGCGTCTTGTGTTTGAGCCGTCTGAAGGGGCGCGAGTGCAGTATGCGCGTCTCGTCGCGGGCGAACTCGAGGCGGAAGGGGTCGCTATCTATCGGCCGGCATCTCCCGAGAGACTCGTCGCTCCTCTTGGCGAAGGGGCTGAGCCGCTCCTCGTCGTCCAAGAGTATTTTGTGTATGCCGACTTCTATCTCACCCGCCATCCAGAAACCGCCTTGTGAAATCTTCCTGAGACTGCGACTCTATTGACGCCCGGCACTTGCGCACCGCCGTTATCGCCTGCTCCGAACCCAGTTTCAGGTGCTTGCCCAACGCGCAGGCAAGAGCCATACCCGTGCGCCCGATGCCGGCGTAGCAGTGGAAGCAGACCCCGCGCCCCTCCTCTACGGCGGCCAGCGCCTTATCTATCAACTTCGCGAACGCGGCCTCGTCGGACGGGACGCCGTAGTCGGTGATGGGGTAATAGACCCACTCGATGCCGTTACGCGAACACTCCCCCGCCGGATCGCCCTCAGGCTTCACGAACGAAACCAGCATACCCACGCCCTGCTCCGCGAACCAAGCGGCGTCGTCGCAGTCGCCCGGAACGAAGTGCGGCAGGGAACATCCGGCGAGTTTGCCGGGGATCACCCAAGAAAAGTTGCCTACGCTCAAAGTTTCCGCCTTTTGTTTTTAAGAATTCGCCAACCGGTTAGACAACTCCCTTAGTTTCTCCAGTTTTTCCCGCGCCGCCCCGGAATCTATCGACTTTTCCGCCGCGGCTATGCCCTCTTTGGGCGTTTCGGCCACCGACGCGGCGCACAGCGCGAAAGCGGTGTTCAGCACGACCACGTCCCTGCGCACGCCTTTTTTGCCGTCCAATATCTCTCTGACTATGGCGGCGTTGTAATCCGGCTCGCCGCCCTGTATGTCGGCCAAGACCGCCCTTTTGAAGCCGAACTCTTCCGGCGTTATCTGATATGTGACGATCCCGCCGCCGCGTATCTCCGAGACTTTGGTCGGGCCGCAGATGGATATCTCGTCCAATGGGTCAAGCCCGTGGACGACGAAAGCCTTGTCGCTGCCCATGTTCTTGAGCGCCTGCGCCATGGTCTCCGTGAGGTCGGGGGAGAAGACTCCGAGCAGCTGGCTCGTGGTGCGCGCCGGGTTCGCCAGCGGGCCTATTATGTTGAATATCGTCCTGATTCCGATCTGCTTGCGGGCCGCCCCCGCGTACTTCATCGCGGCGTGGAGCGCGGGAGCGAACAGGAAGCCTATCCCCAGTTCTTTAAGACAAACGCTGATCTGCTCCGCGTTCAGGCCGATGTTCACGCCCAGACTCTCCAGAACGTCGGCGCTGCCGCTGCGGCTGGAGGCCGAGCGGTTGCCGTGCTTGGCCACCTTGGCCCCCGCGCCGGCGGCCACGAACGCCGCTACGGTGGAGATATTGAAGGTGTTGGAGCAGTCCCCGCCCGTCCCGCAGGTGTCTATCAGATTCTGGCGCGAACTCGCGTATATGTGCGCGGCCTTGTCCCGCATAACGTAGGCCGCGCCGGTTATCTCGTCGGGGGTCTCGCCCTTCATCCTCAGGGCGACTATAAGCGCGGCGATCTGGGCGTCGGTGGCCATCCCCTCCATGATGGAGGCGAAGACCTCGGAGGCTTCGGCGACGGAGAGGCTCTTGCCGGACGTAACGTGTTTGATTGCGGTTTGGATGTCCATAGATACATAAATTATATTATAGCACACTCAAGTATGGATGAAAAATGGCCGAGACGCAAAAAAAATATTCCGCGGAGTTCCTGTGCTCGGCGGCGCATTTCAAGGAACTGCCCGCGCCCGCAGGCGAAGAGTACGCCGTTCTGGGGCGGTCGAACGTGGGGAAATCCACATTCATAAACCACTCCCTGGCGTGCGGGACGCTGGCCCGCGTCTCCAAAAAGCCCGGCAAAACCACCCTCGCCAATCTATATAGATTAGACGACGGGCTATTCTGGGTTGACCTGCCCGGCTACGGCTACGCGGAGGCCTCCGCCGCCGAGAAGGACCGCTGGGGCAAACTGATCGCCGACTACTGCGGCAAGCGGGGCAATCTGGCCGGGATCATCTGGCTGCTGGACATCCGCCACCCCGGCTCTAAGGCGGACATGGAGGCCCTCGATTGGCTGGCCGGGCTGGATCGGCGGGTTCTGCCGGTGCTGACCAAGGGGGACAAACTGCCGCGCTCACAGCAGAAGAAACAGGTCAATGAATTCTGCAAGATATTCGGATTTACCGAGGAACCGGTGGTCTATTCATCGTTAGAACACGGTTCCCGCGGCAGATTTTGGGATAGATTCGACGCTTGGCGAAAGAACGGATAAGGAGGTATGAACCCAAATAATGGCGGGGTCGTCGCCCAAAGACTATATTATAGAGAGGGCAAAGCGTGAACCGTAAACTAATCATATATCTTGATACGTGTTGTTACAGTCGGCTATTCGACGGCAAAATTAGCCCGGACGTAATAGCGGAGGCTGGACGGATTCGGCATATTATCCGCAACCGCTTTTCCGGCAAGTACAAGCTTATAGGCAGTTTTGCCGTTATCACTGAAATTAATCAGAATCCCGACAATAAAGAGCGCAGAATTATTGAAAGGCTTTATAATAAAATCACAAGCGGCGAGGCGCAAATATCTATAAAAAGCATAGCGCGCGCTGCCGAATTAGAGTTAAAGGGGCTTAAAACGATGGACGCCCGTCACCTTGCGGCGGCAGAAGCGATGGACGCCGATTGCCTTTTAACGGTGGACAAAGATTTCATAAAGAAGTGTTCATTACCGAAATTTACGGCTGTAAGAGTTATAAATCCTATAACCTTTTGAAAGGCGGTTATTATGGCGACAGTAAAAGCAATACCCGAACCGTTAACGGGCGACCCTGAACTTGATGCAGAAATTGAAAACTTCGAGAAGCGCGGCAACTGGGTGGAAGACCGGAAAGAAATATTGAAGAACCTTACCGGCGCTGAAATCGATGCCGAGATTATGCGCCTACAGGCGGCGTACCCTGAAAGGCTGTTGACGCGGGAACAGATAGAGGCGATGCGGACAGAAGATGCGCAACCGGCCGCGCGCCGCGCCGAATTGGTGGGCGCGTGATTGGCGCGGGAAGCCGGAAATGTTAAAAGATCACGCGAAAAAAGGGCTAAATCACTTAGCGTCAGGTTCTTGGAAACGGCTCGCCGGTCTCTGGCATACCGCAAGCGGCATGGCCGGGCTGCTCTTCGACACCGTATACGCCGCTTTCCGCAAGGGGCGCACGCCCAATCTCTCGCTTATGAGCCAGATAAACCGCCAGATACTCTACACAGGCGTGGAGGCCTTTTGGCTTGTGGGGGCTATCGCGGTGCTCTGCGGGAGCGCGATCATACTCGTCGCCATGTTCAATATGCCAAAGATCGGCGTCGGGGAGTACTTCGGGAAGATACTGGTCATCGCCCTGGCGGACGAACTCGGGCCGTTCGTCACGTCGCTCGTGGTCGTGGGACGTTCGGGCACCGCGCTCGCCGCCTACATCGGGACTATGCGCGTATCGCGCGAGGTCGACGCGCTGGAGGTGATGGGGATCGACCCCATACAGTTCATCGTGCAGCCGGCCTTCGTGGGCATAGTCGCCTCCGTTATCTGCCTCAACCTGTACTTCATCGCCATAGCGATCTGCGGCGGGCTCGTTGTGGCGTGGCTCTCGACCGGCGTGCCCATCGGGATATATTTCGGCAGGGTGTTCGACGCGCTGCAATTCAAGGACGCGGCCGTCAGCCTGCTCAAGAGCGGCGCGTTCGGGACAATCGTCGCGCTTACGAGTTCGTACTACGGTTTGAACGTGCGCAACGTGCGTATGGTGCCCATCGCGGCCATAAACGCGGTGGTGGGGTCGATGTTTTTCACCATCGCGGTCAACCTGCTCCTGAGCATCGGATACTATGTCCTTTAAATTAGAACTGCGCAATGTGTCGCATCGGCACGGGGAAAATACTATATTGGATAGTGTGGACCTAACCGTGCCCTCAGGCGAAGTAGCCATAGTGGGCGGGCGCAGCGGATGCGGGAAATCGACGCTGCTTGAAATCTGCGCCGGTTTGACCAAGCCGCGCGGCGGCGCGGTTCTGTGGGACGGCGACGACATAACGGGTATGTCGCGCTACGATCTCTACGGGCGGCGCAGGTCTATGGGCTACGTCTTTCAGGGGAACGCGCTGATATCGAACCACTCCGCCTTCGACAACATCGCGCTGCCGCTCAAGTGCGGCGGGGCGGATCTGAGCCCCGATACGATAGAAACGCGGGTGAGAACGCTTATGGGCGAACTTGAAATAAGCGGCGATATTGAAAAGCGGTTTCCCGAAGCGCTCTCCGCCACGCAGCTGAAATGCGTCGCCGTGGCGAGGGCGCTCGTAAACGAGCCGGAGTTCCTGATACTGGACGAGCCGTTCAGCGGGATCGATCCCATAACGGCGAAAATGATCGCGGGAGTCCTGCAAAAACGGGGGCAGAGCGGCGGCATGAGCATCCTGATGGCGACGCACACGATGGGCGTTTGGCCGGAGATCGCGGCGCAGCGCTTCATGCTGGGCGGCGGGCGCTTGGAAACGGCGGCCGCGGCTTTCGCCAAAGTACGCAATTTGAAACACAACCAAAGATACGGCCATTATGATGCAAGATAAACACAGATCGCAACCGGCGGCAGAGCCTTTCGTCAGAAGGCACCGCCCCGCCTTTGTAGGGCTGTTCGTGCTCATACCCGCGCTCGCCGTGCCGACGCTGCTGATCTTTACCGTGGTGAAGAGCGACCTGCTGCAAAAGTGGTGCACGCTGCACGCCGTCTGCGAGAACAGCGAGGGGCTGAAGAAGGGCAACCAAGTCAGTATGTCCGGAACGGCTATCGGCCACGTTACGGATGTCGACCTCGTGAGGGAGGGTACGGTGCACGTGAGTTTCAACATCAACGGCAGATACCAGCACCTGGTGAAGAGCGACACCAAAGCCCGCCTGAAGCAACGCGGCTTCGTAGGGGACTGGGAGGTAGAACTGCACGGCGGGACTCTGCGCTCGCCCGAAGTGCGGGAGGGCGATACGCTAACCTTTGAAAAGACGTCCGGGCTGGACGGGCTTATCACGATCGCCATGGGCATTATAGATACGGCGACCGCGCTCTTGAACGACGTCGCGGCCATCGTCAACGGGATAAAGGAGGGCGAGGGCACAGTCGGTCAGCTGTTCATGAACGACACGCTCTACAGGAACATCAACCGAACCGCCGCCGGCGCGTTGGCAGTGACTTCAAACGTATCCTCAAGCGTCGGGAAGATCGCCGAAGACGCGCGCGGCGCAATCCGCAACACCGACTCGCTGCTGCTGTCGGTCACCGCCCTAAGCAAGGGCGGCGCGACGTTCATAGACACGCTTAACGCTATGATAAACACGGCGAACGGGACGATAAACCAAATCGGCGGCATACTTAAAAACGTGAAGACGGTCTCGGACGACGTACCGGAGATAATGGCCCGGCTGCAGCGCGACATGGACGAAGCGGAGTACATGTTAAAGTCGCTGAGAGAGAGCTGGATGTTCAAACAATTAAGCGGCCCGCAACCCAAGAATCCGCATCTTGCGGAAACGCCGTAGCGAAACACCGTCCGGTGGACGCGGGGCAGCGTATCACGTGCTTTTGATTCTTTCGCCGACGTACTTCTCCACCGCTTCCAAGAATATTCCGGCGTTTTCGACCTACGCGGCGACTTCGGCTTTCGGTACAAGGTAAAATTCCTTGTAATCGCTGTTGACACGGATTTCGAAGGCTTTATCAATAATCTTTGAAAACTCTACCGGAAAAACTCCGGTCTTTATATAGCCCTTACGAAAGGCGGAGATTACGCCGGAATGTCTTTTGGAGTCAAACCGGTCAAACGCCAAGACCGCCCGCATAGCGTCAAATATACAGTAGTACGAGCGGTTAGCGGTGACTTTAAGCGAAGCGCCGGGCAATCGCGCGTCTTGCAGACACTCTTTGGCTTGCTCCAGACGGAAGATAACCAAATTTTTCGAAATATCATCAAGCGGCATACAACTGCACCCCGTCTTTCTGAACGTTTATGTAGAAACCCGAATGATCCTTGTATTTGTGGAATATATCGCTGCTATCAACGCTCAAACTGACAAGAACGTCATATTCCAAACCGATGTCTCCAGTTACATCATGAATCTTGTTGCTGACCCCATTTGCCTCCTCCAACGCAATGTCGGCTATCACCATGATGTCTATGTCCGACTCCTCGTCGTAGTCTCCGCGAGCGTATGAACCGAAAAGGATCACCTTCTCCAACTTGTCGCCTAACACCTCTTTGGCGGCGGCGCAGACCCTTGAGGTTATCTCGTCCAAGACGGATTTGTCGCACATAATTGACTCCTGCGAAGGATTATTGATGTTTACACCGATCTATATAAAAATAATTCTTGGCGACGCGGGATGTCAAATTATTGTTCGGGGCGGGAACGCCCCCCCGCCGACCCAACCACCGCCAAAGGCAAATTAATGTTCGGGGCGGGGAGCGAAACACGACGACGACCGCCGACCCACTGAGACGACGGGGGACGCGGGGGACGGGCAAGCGGGCGGTATCCGGCGGAAAAAAACTTGCAGCCGACGCCGCCTATAATGTATATTATTAAATATAAAATAATTTGACTCTTTATTTGAAATGTATTATCTTTATATCAAAGGAGGATTTAACCATGATCACCGCAGAAAAACGGACTACAACTTATCCTGTTCCGATTGTCGGGGAAGTCGTATACCCTGACGAATTTATGGACGAATTAGAAGCCGAAGCCGAAATTGCGTCATTGCAGGCGAAGACAGGCGAACTGCCGTATATATCCTTAGAGGATTTCGCGCGAGAACTCGGAGTAGATTTTAAGAGATGAAACCAACTAAACGGTACGAGGTACGCTTTACCAACAGGTTCAAAAAAAGCATTAAAAAACTGTCCGCTCAAAACCAAACATCGGTATTGGCGACAATAGCCACCATAGAAGAGTATAGCCCAGAATACCCGTCGTTAGAAACCCGAAAAATGACGCGGGAAGACAAGTGGAACAAGAAACAGTTGTTTGAAAGCCGCGTTAATAGTGATATCCGGTTGATTTGGTATTTTGACGATGAAATAATTTACATACTCCGTGTCGGACACCATGACGTTGAGAAAATGAGGAAACTCCAAAATTATTGAGAAGAATTCAATAATTGCCCACACACCGACCCGACCACCGCCAAAGGCAAATTAATGTTCGGGGCGGGGAGCGAAACACGACGACGACACACACCGACGAGATCGACGGGGGACGCGGGGGGACGGGAGGGCGGCGGTCACCACTCGAAAT
>Ga0268262_10002112_pt1 | contig 23428 bp, 18 predicted proteins | sample TergutNc150P3_FD_190354 | JGI IMG/M metagenome (GOLD analysis project Ga0268262, IMG submission 190354) | Nasutitermes corniger P3 segment gut microbial community from laboratory colony in Florida, USA - Nc150 P3 (SPAdes) (version 2) | ecosystem: Host-associated > Arthropoda: Insects >...
AAAAGGAATATCATCTTGATCCGGCGCTTCTTAAACGGCTGATAAGGAACGAGCTTAACAGAACGGTTGTTGCTCCCGTTTATGATTTGGAATACGATGTCCAATTGCAGGAAGCGATAAACATTCTCCGCAGCGGCGCATATCCTCAGTTAATGAAGAATTACAAAACCCTTAAAACTTTGCAGGAAGAAGCGGAGGTTAAACTGCCGCTTGCGTCGTGAAACAATTTCTCCTTGCCAAAGAGCCGGATAACGGTATTGTCCGGCTTGAAGGCGATGATTACCGCTATTTAATCCGTGTGCGCCGTCTCGCCCCCGGCGAATTCTTCCCCGCCCTTCTGCCTGACGGCAAAGAAACGCAGGTTCAGGTGCTCTCTGTTGATAAAGGTCTTTTGACGGGCAAGTGCGTTTCTGCCGGCGAAAATCCCAATCCGCCTTCTTCTTCAATGCCCGCCCTTGTTTTGTTTCAGGCTTTACCCAAAGGCGAGAAAATGGACGTGATTGTAAGGCAGGCGGCGGAAGGCGGGATAACGGAGATAGTTCCCTTTGTTTCGGAATTTTCGTTCGCTAAGGCAGGCGCGGGAGAGCAAAAATTTTCACGCTGGCAGCGTATTATCAAGGAGGCAAGGCAGCAAAGCGGCTCTAAAATAGCGACGGCCATACGCCGCCCGCTTTCAAAGGAAGAGCTTATTAATTATTGGAAGGAACTGAAAGCGTCCTGCGCCCTTGGCTTGTTATTTCACCATCAGGGTCTTGAACAGAAACCGCTTCACAGCTATCTTGATAGCAGTTATTTAGACGGAATACCAAAGGTTGTTGCGCTGGCTGTAGGGCCTGAGGGGGGCTTTTCAGACGCTGAAGTGTCCCTTTTTCTGGAAAACGGCTTTAATCCTTTCACAATTGGTGATACAATTTTAAGAACAGAGACCGCAGCTCTTTATTGCGCGGCGGCTGTACGGATTTTATTATGGGAGAGGGATTCGTGGCAGTTGAAACAAGAGTAGAAAGACAGACCGTAAAACTTTTAAATGTCCCTGTTGATATCATTGCCCCGGAACAGCTTGGCGGCTATGTATACGATCTTTTAAGAGACAAGAAAGAACATAATATTGTGCTTCTTTCTCTTTGGGATTTAATGCGGGCGAGAAGAAACAGCGAATACCGCTACTATATACAAAGGGCTTCCCTTGTTATCCCTATTTCAAAAAGCCTGGTAAGCGGGATTAAATTTCTTACCGGAAAAAAAGCTTACCGTTATATGCCTTTCGATTTTATTATAAGCCTGCTTACAATTTTGGAGGCGAGGGAATTTTCCTGTTATCTGCTTGGGGGCAAAACCAAGATAATCCTTAAAACAGAAAAAAACATCCGCCAGACATTTCCCAAACTGCGTATTGTCGGGCGTTTTCCCGGTTATTTCAAAAGGTCTGATGAGGCCACAATAATCAAGGCGATAAAAAAAGCGTCACCCTCCCTTCTTTTGGCGGGCAAGGGCATAAGGGGCGAAGAAAAGTGGATTGCCAGAAACAATGTCGCTCTCGGAAACAGCGGAATGCGTTTGTGGTGCAGCGACATCTTCGACGTTTTCGCAGAAAAGAAAAAACACCCTTCCCGGGCCGCCTTTGACCTCGGCTTTGAATGGATAGGATACTCCTTCCAAAAGCCCTACAAATTTTTAAGAGTTTTCCCGTACATGTATTACAAGATTTTATTGATAGTTTATAAACTTTTCGTGAAAGAAAAATAACCGCTATTACTGGTACATAATCACATAAGGCCGGGGATTAAGCTCGTATACCTGCTTCGGTGTCATCAGCGGATCATCGTAGCCTGCGCCGGGAATCCCGAAGTTGTAGAACAGCTTAAAGCCTTTTACCGGAATGTTGTCAGCCAGAGCGTTAAAAGCGTAAGAATCACGCTTCATTCCCGGATGCCCAAAGCCGTCGGCGCAGTGAACAAGACGCACTCTGCTGAAATCGGCTTTCACCTCGCTTCGGTTTTTTATCATCACATAATTGAACTGATGAATAACAAGCATGCGTTCGCCGGGAATATTATTTTGAATAATATAGTCTTCCATAACCTGCTGCGCCCTGTTAATCTCTTCCGCTGTAACAGACCCTATTTCCACCAACGGCTTTAAGGTGCGCCATTCTGGATCAAGGGCAAGATGTACATTGGGATATTTAAGGTACGGCAGCATTTTTTTAAGCGAATCAATAGGATCATAGCGTCCGATTTGATGATCGATAAAAACCAGAATATCATTTTTAAGCCCGTAATCAATATATTTCATAAGAGTCTCATTGCTTAAGATTCCTATATCGCCGCCCGGCCAGACAGTCCCGTATATAATATAAAACGCCTTAACCACGCTGCGCCCGTTGCTTACCTTTTCATACTCCGCCGCCTGTTCCGTTAGCAGTTTATCAAGCTCTTCTATCGAGTAGCGGCCTAAAATACCCATATTACGTGAATTCGGGTGGCCGTAATATGCCAGAATATCGCTGCTAAGAAGTACGGATGTCTGTTCCACCTTACTTTTAATGTTCACATTCTGTTCGCTTTTGTTTGGGGTATTAACCTGCGCCAGAGCCGTATAAGAAAACAGCAAAAATAAAATCAAATAAAGCCAAATGAGTTTTTTGTTTATCATAGTTCTTTATTTTTCGGCAAAAACATACTGATTTATTACAACCACAGGTATATTCTGTGCAATTTTGAACAAACCAGCCATATTCCGAAAGAAAGCATAATTATGCCGGGAACGGGCCCTGCCCGGTTGTCAAGAAAAAGAAGGAAGTGCCTGCCGATAAAGGCAAACATAACCCCAATCCCGATATAAATATATTCAAAGGAACCCCGGACATTGGACGCTATAAAAAAACTGATAACTGCGGTAATAAAGGCGACCGCTTCTATTACCATGAAAATAGTTCTAAAACCGTAAATTATATTCAAACTGGTATCCCAGCTTTGAGTGTCAATGGGAACCCATATACTAATGGCCAGAGCGGCGGCAATTATTATCATAATTATATTGCGGGTCATTTGCACCTCAAGCCCGGAAGCGCAAAGACTTGCGGCAACTATTGAGAAAATGCCGAAAAATCTTGCAAAAATCAGAACACGCATAGATACCAGCAAGAAAAACGACGGAATTGTATATATTAAATGCAATGGCAATATAAGGCGGGTAATTTCAAAAGAAAAAGAAAATATAAAAAAGGCGATATAAAGTATTTCCGGCGTCGATGTCTGTTCAAAAAACGATAAAATCAGGAAAAGGACAACAAGCGAGAAGATGACAAGTATGACCATAGAGACATGGACGGCAAAATAATCAGGTTCAAGGAGGCGTCCGAGGAAAAACTGAACAATATCAGCAGGGCGGCGGGCGTTTTCCCCTATTGTTTTGTACGAAGGCACTACCAGATAGGAAACAGCAAGCGTCAAAAGGGCAGAAATTGTGCAAAAAGCGATTGCTGTCCTGAAAAACAAGTTTCTTTCGGATAGAGTCATAATCAATATTATCCATAAAAGAGATTTATTCTCAAGACTTACAATGTAATACCGATAATGGGAATGAAGGGGAGTTCCATGTTATTAAGAAGAATAATATTGATAATTTCATTGACTCTTATCTGCGCATCTGCTTTATGGGCAGGCGATGTCGCCTCTTTTATAGATATGGGCTTTTCTCCCGACGGCAAAATCTATATGTTCGGTCAATATGGAGTGCTTTCTACGGCGTTAAAACCCTGGGCGGAGCTTTTTGTTGTTGATGTTCCCGCCAATAATTTTGTCCCAAACGGCAGAATATCGTTCATTCAGGACGCCCCGATAAAGGCAGGGCAGGACGGCTCGGGCGTTTTTTACAAGCTTTTGGCCATTAATTCTACAATTACGGGCAGATATAACATAAATTTTCAAAATCAGGGACTTCCCCTGTATATTTCAAGGGACGAGAACCCTCCGGCTAACGGGGAAACCATAGAATTTCGTGATTTTTTATCAGGAAAAACCTATAAAGCGGAGCTTATCCCCTGTAGGGAAGGCAGCGGACAGAATGTAAGGTCATGGTTTTACATAAATTTGGAAAGCCGTGCCCAAAACGGCCAAATAAGGAACTATACAATAGGAAATCCGCAGGTAAAACGGCAAAAAATAGAGACATATAACATAAATAGGGTGCTTATTGACCCAAGAGGGGAATCAATCATTTTTATTATAGAGATGAAAAGGGTCTCCGAAAGCGGTTATGATATACGTTATATGGTAGAAGTTCAGCGGCTTTAGTATAAAGATATATTTTAACCTTGACAATTTTTGATTTAGTCTCATAATATATAGATATGGCAGACGCAGTGTTCCTTGATGATGCTAATTTTAATTTGTATCGTGACTTAATTTATGCGGAAAGCGGTATAACATTCACCTCAACAAACCGTTCAATACTGGAAAGCAGGTTAAAGGAGCGTTTGCGTGAAAAAGGCCTTGATTCCGTAAAAGATTATTACGGCAAGATCAAAGGCGATGTAGGGGAACTCAAGGGGTTTCTGGATTCCATAACAACTAACCTGACAAGGTTTTTCAGGAATCAGGCGCAATTCGACGCCTTTGAGCATCATGTAATCCCCGAAGTAATGAAAATAAGAGGCAATCCCGGTACAATCAGAATATGGAGCGCCGGCTGCTCAACAGGAGAAGAGCCATACAGCCTTGCCATGTTATTAACCGAGATTGTTCCCAAACCGTGGAATTTTGAAATTCTTGCCAGCGATATTTCACTTAAATGTTTGATGACCGCCAAAGAAGGCTTTTACGCCGATAACCGTCTGGAAGGAATTCCTGAAAGTTATCTTAAAAAATATTTTGACAAAGTAGAAGGCGGATATAAAATCCACGCTGACATTCAGGCAAAAATCAAATTTGACTATCACAACCTTAAAAACGATTCACAGCAAAGAAATTTGGATGTTGTTTTCTGCCGGAACGTCATTATCTATTTTGATGATGTGGCTCAAGCAAATGTTATCGGACGTTTTTGGGATTCTATGGCTTCCAAATCGTTTTTATTTATTGGTCATTCAGAATCATTATTTGGAATGAAAACAAAATTTGAATTCCTGAAAACTGAATGGGCAACCCTTTACAGGAAAAATATTTAGGAGTTTTTTGTGGCAGATGAAATATCCGTTTTAGTAGTTGATGACTCAGCGTTAATGCGAAACCTGATTGGCCGCATGATCGAAGATACTCCCGGTCTTGTTGTCGCCGAAAAAGCGATGAACGGCGTATTTGCTCTTCAAAAAATTCCCCGTGTGGAACCGGATATTATCTGCCTTGATATTGAAATGCCGGAAATGAACGGTATTGAATTTTTAAAAGAAAGAAAAAAACGGGGGATCGATGTTCCTGTTGTAATACTTTCATCCATTGCCGCGAAAGGCGCGCAGGTAACAATGGAAGCCCTTTCTCTCGGAGCAAGCGACTTTATTCAAAAACCCTCCGGCTCAATTTCAGAGGACATTCATACGGTAAGAGACACGCTTGTCGGAATGCTGCTTGGTTACGGCGGCGCTTACAGAAAACAAAAAGGGAAGAAAGTTCTTGCTCCTTCCGAGTATGCGAAGAAAACTCCCCCCGTCACCAAGAGCGTAGATCTTCTTGCTCATTTTAATCTTATACCCGCCGAGGTAAAACCCGCCGCACCGCCCACGCCGCTTCGCAAGTCAGGAAAAACGGAGATTATCGCCATCGGTATCAGCACCGGCGGCCCCGACGCTTTGCGTATAGTGTTTTCAAAAATTGATGCGGATTTAAAAGTTCCGATTGTAGTAGTACAGCATATGCCTGCGGGCTTTACCAATGAATTCGCGAAAAGCCTTGACCGTATCTGTCCGTTAGATGTAAAAGAAGCCGCAGAGGGCGATGCGATACTGCCCGGAAGAATCCTAATTGCGCAGGGCAACAAACACCTTGAGGTTGAAAAGAAAGGCGGGAATCAGATAGTGCACCTTTCCGACGCTCCGCTTGTTTCAGGCCACCGCCCTTCGGCGGACGTGCTTTTCGCCTCGGTGGCGATGAATTATACCAATAATGCGCTTGGAGTAATAATGACCGGCATGGGACGTGACGGCGCTCAGCACCTTGGGACGATTTACAAAGAAGGCGGTATGACCTTGGGGCAAGACGAAAAAACCGCGTGCGTTTACGGAATGCCCCGTGTAGCCTTTGAGTTAGGCCATGTAATGGAACAGGTTCCCCTTGATAACATGGCTCGCAGAATTTGCGATATCGCAAAAGCGTCTCGTTAGGAATTCTACATTTGAAAATCGTAGTTATCGGGGCCCAATGGGGCGATGAGGGAAAAGGAAAAATAGTTGATTATCTCGCAAATGAAGCGCAGATAATCGTCCGCTACGCCGGAGGAGCAAACGCCGGACATACAATTGTTACAGGCGGAGAACAATACGCTCTGCATCTGATCCCTTCCGGAATTTTTTATCCCGATAAAATTTCAATACTTGGCGCCGGTATGGTTATCGATCCGAAAGCGCTGTTCGATGAATTAAAAATGCTGGAAGACAGGGGCATTGACACAAAGGGCAGAATTTTTATCTCCGACCGCGCGCACATTGTTCTGCCCAAGTACATTCAAATAGATAAAGAACGCGACGCAGCGAGGAAAAAACCAATCGGCACAACAGGCAGGGGCATCGGGATCACCTATTCAATGAAATGCGAAAGAGACAGTATCCGCATAGCCGACCTTAAATGGAAAGAAAAAATGGACGAGCTTGACAAGAGTGACCGTGATTTTCTTGCTCCTTATACGGACAAGCTCCTTGAAATGTCAGTCGATCTCAGCACTTACCTTATGCACCGCAAGAATTCGCAGGTGCTTTTTGAAGGAGCGCAGGGTACGCTCCTTGATCTCGATCTTGGAACATACCCCTATGTTTCAAGCGGAATGTCCTGCGCTGCCGGAGCCGCTGTCGGCGGCTGTATCGGTCCCCGCTCTATCGACAAGGTGCTCGGCGTTTTCAAAGCCTATTCCACCCGGGTAGGAAACGGGCCGCTTCCCAGTGAATTTGATCCCGCTTCCGAAGATGAGCTTTGCCGCTTTGTCCGAGAGACAGGCCGTGAATACGGCGTAACAACGGGAAGGCCTCGCCGCTGCGGCTACCTCGATCTTGTTTCCCTGCGCTACGCCTGTTTTACAAATTCAATAGACAGCCTTGTTATGACCCACCTTGACGTGTACGACACTTTCGAGGAAATCAAGGCGTGCATCGCCTATCGTATCGGCGATAAAATCGTGGAAACCTTTCCCGCTTCTATCGAAGAACTTAACCGCGCGAAACCCGTTCTGCGTACTTTTTCCGGCTGGAAAAAATCTCTGGCGAATGCGCTTACCTACGAAGAATTTCCCGACGCCGCAATGGAATATATAGACTTTATAGAACGTTTTTGCGAAACCCCTGTTGACGTTGTTTCCGTCGGCTACGACCGCAAGGCGACAATAATCCGTAAAAGCCCCTGGGTTCGCTGATTAACCTGCTATGGACCAAATTTTAATTTTAGATTTTGGAAGCCAGACCACCCAGTTAATCGGACGGCGTATTCGCGACCTTGGAGTATATACCGAAATTATCCCCGGCGACACGCCGATTGAGTCACATCTTACAAAAGACGTAAAAGGAATAGTTTTATCCGGCTCTCCCGAATCTGTTTACGATACCGGAGCCGCCCCCGACAAAAAACTCTACGACTGCGGACTGCCCTTGCTTGGAATTTGTTACGGCTTGCAGAGAATGACATACGACCTTGGCGGAAAAGTTGAGCCGCTTCCGAAAACCGAATACGGGCGCATTGAGGTTAAAGTTTCTCAAACCGCAAACGGCAACTGCGCGAATTTTTTAAAAGGTTTTCGCCCCTCTTTCACCGCATGGATGAGCCACGGCGACACTCTGACCAAACTTGCGCCCGGTTTTAAGGAATACGGTTCCAGCGCTACAGGTTACCCTGCCGTTGTAGCCCACGAACAAAAGCCCTGGTTCGGGCTTCAGTTCCACCCCGAAGTAACCCACTGCGAAGGCGGCGGCGAAATACTCGGAGCCTTTGTGTTTAATGTGTGCGGCTGCGATAAAAACTGGAGCATGGAGCATTATATAGAAGAATTGGGAAAGTCGCTTAAAGAACGAGCGGGAGATAACCCCGTACTGCTTTTAATCTCAGGCGGCGTTGATTCCACAGTCGCCGGAGCCGCTCTGTTAAAAACATTAAAGAGCGAACAGGTGCATTTAATGTACATGGACACGGGCCTTATGCGCAAGGATGAGACTGAGGCGGTCCGCGCGAACCTGGAAAAACTTGGGGCAAAAAATTTGCACATAATCATGTGCGAAAACGAATTTCTTGACGCATTAAAAGGCAAAGCGGAGCCGGAAGAAAAACGCAGAATAATCGGCGATTTGTTTATCACGATACAGGAGAGGGAAGTCGCCCGCCTTAAACTGCCTGAAAGTTATTTGCTTGCGCAGGGGACTCTTTACACCGATTTAATCGAGAGCGGAAAAGGCGTCGGCAAAAAAGCCCATGTGATAAAAAGCCACCACAATGTCGCAAGCCCGCTTGTGGACGCAAAGCGCAAAGCGGGAAAAATTATCGAGCCGCTTGACCGCCTTTACAAAGACGAGGTGCGAAAGCTGGGGCGCTATATCGGCGTTGACGAGGAAATTGTCCGCCGCCACCCGTTTCCGGGGCCGGGTCTTGCCGTGCGCATACTTGGAGAGGTAACAAGAGAAAAATGCGATATTCTGCGGGAAGCGGACGCTATTTATATAGAAGAATTAAAAAACCGCCGTGGTTCTTCGGGAAAAAGCCTATATGACGAGATATGGCAGGCATTCGCTATTCTTCTGCCGATACGTTCCGTAGGCGTAGCCGGAGATGTGCGCAAATACGGCTGGGTTCTAGCGTTACGTGCCATTACAAGCGCCGACGGCATGACCGCCGATGTCTACCCGTTTGAAACAGGCGATCTTCTGGAAATATCCACTCGCATAACAAACTCCGTAAAAGAAATAGGCAGAGTAACCTACGATATATCAAGCAAACCTCCGGCAACGATTGAGTGGGAATAAGAGGTATTTATGAATCGGGATGAAAGAATAAAAGAATTAATATCCAAAATGACGCTTGAGGAAAAAGTTTCCCAGTTAAGCCACAGGAGCGAGGCAATCCCCCGTCTTAATATACCCGAATACAACTGGTGGAACGAATGTCTGCACGGCGTCGCCAGAGCCGGCGTCGCCACGGTTTTTCCGCAGGCTATTGCGCTTGCGGCAACTTTTGACGATGAATTTGTCAAACAGGTTATGGAAGCCGTCTCCGATGAGGCACGGGCGAAAAATAACGAGGCTGTAAAACAAAATAACAGAGGCCAGTACTGGGGGCTTACTTTCTGGACGCCTAATATAAATATCTTCCGTGATCCTAGATGGGGGCGGGGACAGGAAACCTACGGCGAAGACCCGTATCTTACTTCCCGCATGGGAACCGCTGTTGTACGGGGCTTGCAGGGGGATGATCCCGAAAACCTTAAACTTGCCGCCTGCGCCAAACATTACGCCGTACACTCAGGGCCCGAAAAAGACCGCCACACTTTTAACGCCGTCGTTTCAAAAAAAGACCTGTGGGAAACTTACCTTCCCGCTTTCAGGGCGCTTGTCGAGGCGGGCGTTGAATCCGTAATGGGCGCTTACAACCGTTTTCTGGGCGAAGCATGTTGTGCCAGTAATCTTCTTATTAAAGAGATTCTTCGTGGCAAATGGGGTTTTAAGGGGCACTTTGTTTCCGACTGTTGGGCTATCCGGGATTTCCATGAGTACCACAAAATAACCAAAACGCCCGAAGAATCGGCGGCTTTTGCTTTGAACGCAGGCTGCGATCTTAACTGCGGCTGTACCTACCCGACTCTGACAACGGCTTTCAAAAAAGGGCTTGTCACGGAACAGGCAATTAATACCGCTCTTGAGCGCCTTTTGCGCACCAAATTTAAACTTGGAATGTTCGATCCGCCGAAAAAGAGCAAATGGGCTAAACTTGACCGAAAAATTATCAACTGCGAAAAACACCGCAAACTTGCGCTTAAGGCGGCGGAAAAATCCATTGTCCTTCTTAAAAACGATGATAACCTTCTGCCCCTCAATTTAAACCCGAAAAACATCGTGGTTCTGGGACCTGCGGCGGCAAACGCTCATACGCTTTTCGGCAATTATTACGGGGTCAGTTCCCGCTTTGTCACAATATTGGAAGGCATAGCGGAAAAAGTCAGAAACCTGTTTGGTATCAATGTTGATTACCGCCAGGGCTGCTTAATGTACAGCGAGAACAGCAAATCGCTTGTTCATTACGGCGAGGCGAATGTTACCGATGTTGCCATCGTCGTTATGGGACTGGACGGGGCAATCGAGGGTGAGGAAGGGGACGCTATAGCCTCGGACTCCAACGGCGACCGCAATACAATAGAACTTCCGCCGTGGCAGTTAAAATACCTGCAGGCGGTTAGGAACGCCGGTAAAAAGATCATCTTGGTGCTTACAGGGGGCAGCCCGATTGCCTATCCCGAAGACCTTGTAGATGCGGCGATTTTTGCATGGTATCCGGGAGAGCAGGGCGGCAAGGCTGTCGCCAATATTATCTTCGGCGATACCGTCCCGTCGGGGAAACTCCCTATAACCTTCCCTGCCTCTACGGAACAGCTGCCCCCCTACGAGGACTATTCCATGAAGGGGCGGACTTACCGCTATATGACGGAAAAGCCCCTTTACCCCTTCGGTTTCGGGCTTTCTTACACAACCTTCCGTTTTGACGCAATAAACCTGTCTTCCCCTTCAATTTCAGCCGGAGGCTGTGTAAAGGCAAAAATAACCGTTTCCAACACCGGAAAAAGGGACGCCGAAGAGGTGATTCAACTGTATATTTCAAGGGAAAAACGGGGGGCGGACGAGCCCTTAGCCTCGCTTAGAGGGTTCAAAAGGGTCTTTATACCCGCCGGAAGGTCAAAAACAGTGGAATTTGACCTTTTTTCGGCGTTTTTTGAGACAATTAACCCCGAAGGTGAAAGTGTGCTGATCCCCGGTTCCTACACGGTTATTGCCGCTGACGCCGCTCCGGCGCCTGTTTCTGTGGAAAAAGGCGCCCCCGCCCCGGTTGTGGAAAAAATTTTGATAATTTAACAAAAAATAAAAAAATGTGTTGATCATATTTTGTCTTTATGATAGAATGTTAGGAAATAAACGCTAACCCAAAAGGTTGGAAAATTTTCTTATGGAGGAAAAGAGATGAAGAAAGCACTTATTATTTTAGGTGTAGTCCTTATGTTGTTCGGTATGAGCGGCTGTGGTAAGGATGGTAAATCGGGTAAATTGGTAATTTGGTCATTTACTGATGAATTGGCCAATATGACCAACAACTCAACTTGGGGTTTTAAAGCAACTCATCCTGGTGTTGAGGTTGAGTATTCACAAACCCCGTCGGATCAGTTCCAGGCCAAAATTGACCCGGTATTGGCTTCAGGTCAGGGAGCTCCTGATATTATCGCGTTGGAATCAGCATTTGTCCGCAAATACGTTGAATCCGGTCTTCTTTTAGACATTACCGATATATACAATGCCAATAAAGACAAACTTCTTTCATATCCGGTGGAAGTTGGTTCTTACAATGGTAAAGTTTACGGTATGTCATGGCAGGCATGTCCCGGCGCCCTGTTCTATCGCCGCAGCCTCGCCAAAAAATATCTTGGCACAGACGATCCCAAAACTGTACAGACATACTTTGCCAACTTTAACAAATTCCTTGAGACAGCCCAACTTCTCAAGCAGAAATCAGGCGGTTCATGTGTAGTAGTTTCTTCACTGAACGACCTGTTCAACTCATTTATGTCAGCTCGCAAAGATCCCTGGATTGTTAACGGCAAGTTGGTAATTGATCCGGCTATGGAACAATACATGGACATTTGTAAGACACTTCATGATAACAACTGGGAAGGCCGCGTTGGTCAGTGGTCAGAAGGTTGGTTTGCAGGTATGAAGGGTGAGCTTAAAGACAAAGCCGGAAAGCCGGTAGAAGTATTCTCATACTTCCTGCCCACATGGGGTCTCCACTATGTACTTAAGACCAATGCTCCCAATACATCAGGCGACTGGGCGATGGTAGCCGGTCCTTCTTCTTATCGTTGGGGCGGTACTTGGGTCGGCGCTTACAAAGGAACAAAGAACGTTGCCACAGCTAAAGAATTTATCCGCTACGTAGCAACAGATGATGGCTTCCTTGAAGCATGGGCTAAAGACACCGGCGACGTTGTAAGCAATATCAACGTCATCAACAAAATTAAAGATACTTATACCGAGCCTTTCCTCGGCGGACAGAACCATTATGCCGAATTTGCCGAAATGGCAAAAAATGTTAATGGCAAACTTCTTCAGGGAAGCGATGAAGCCATTGAAGGTATCTGGAACGAATCAGTTGCAGCTTTTGTGAACGGAGAAAAGACCAAAGCTCAGGCTCTGGCGGATTTCAGGAAACAGGCTGAAGCTCAGTTTGCTAAATAACTTGAGGTAAGCTTTAAGAGTAATCTCGACAAAAGGCGCGGGTTTATTCCGCGCCTTTTTTTATAGGAGGACCGATGCAAAAATCAATACAAAAAAAGAAAACAATTGGTCACGAAGCAAGAACAAACCGTTGGGGGTATTTTTTTGTTGCGCCGTTTATAGTCGCATTCTGTGTATTTAACCTGTGGCCCACATTATATACCTTCATTCTCAGTTTTTCAGATTTGCAAGGCTTACGGACAGATTTTAAGTTTGTCGGTTTTACAAATTATATAAAATTGGTTAAAGATGAATATTTTTGGAGCGCTTTGGGAAATACCTTTATCATTTGGGGTTTTAACTTTCTCCCTCAGTTAGGCCTTGCCCTGATACTTTCCATCTGGCTTTCAGATATCCGGCTTAACCTGACCGGCAAGAGTCTGTTCCGGGCAGTTGTTTATATGCCTAACCTGTTGACCGCTGTATCGGTAGCCTTATTATTCCGCAGTATATTCGGCTATAACGCGTATGTTAATTCACCGGCAAATATATTTCTGCGTTCAATAGGTATTCAAGCGACAAAAACTGATCCAATTACCGGGGCTTTAATAAAAGACGCCTTTGATTTTTTCAGAAGCGTTGCGTTTTCGCGCGGGTTGGTTGCTTTTATCCAATGGTGGATGTGGTATGGCTATACTATGATCATACTTATGGCGGGTATTACTACCATCCCCATATCGCTGTATGAATCAGCGTCCATTGACGGCGCTAACAGCAGTCAAACTACCTGGTATATAACTCTGCCCCTGCTTCGCCCGATAATGCTTTATATCCTTATTACATCTATGATCGGCGGTATGCAGATGTTTGATATTCCATTTCAGCTTACCGATATGCAGGGCGCTCCGGACTACAAGATTAGAACTACAACAGTGTATCAGTACAATATAGCCTTGGGGAGGGGCAGTACCAACTATTCGTATGGCGCCGCTGTTTCTGTAGGTATATTTGTTGTTACTATACTCCTGGCTTTAATAATATTTTTCTTCTTGCAGGATCGAAGTGATCTCAAGAAAAAGAAAGGAGGCGCAGTATGAGCTCCAGAGACGAACTAAGTCGATACGCTATTCATGTTTTACTGATTATTCTTGGAGTTGTAGCGATATTACCGATCTATTTGCTGTTAATTAACGCTACCCGTACTACCGAACAGATCAATACGGGAATAAGAATTGTCCCCGGCAAAGATGCGCTTTTTGGGAATACAAGCGTTATTACCGCCGATTGGGATTCAAGCGAATACCCTGTTGAAAGCGCTACTTTAAGATATTTTGATTTGAGTATGGGAAAAACATTAAAAGATGAAGTTAACAAAAAAACCGGAGTTAAAGAAAAAATTGTAATTAAGAAAATCACGGAAAGCACACAGCCTCGTCTTTCTATTTTTAACGAAAGTGACCAAAGAATCGCAAACTATAATCTAACAAATGACACTGTTATTTATGTTAACGATGGGCAAACGGTTAAGAAAGGCGAGAAGCTTGCCATGCTTGTTGTTCCGCCGAATGTTGCTTATAACTGGCGGGTCTTAACCGGACGCGGCTTTCAAATTTGGCAGGGATTCGGAAACAGCGCTTTTGTTGCCGTTTGCGCAACCGTGTTAGCCATTTATTTTTCAGCTATGACCGCTTACGGCTTACAGGTTTACAAGTTTAAAGGCAGAACTTTGCTTTGGACGGTAATCCTTATCGTAATAATGCTACCTGCTACGCTTTCAATCATCGGGTTTTTCCAGTTTATCTCCAAAATAAAACTCCGTGACAGTTATATTCCGCTTATTGTTCCGGGTATAGCCTCCGCAGGAACGGTTTTGTTCCTCAGGCAGTATATGATGTCTGTTCTGAGTATAGAGCTTATTGACGCGGCGAGGATTGACGGCGCTAACGAGTACCGGATATTCAATATTATTATTCTTCCCATTATGCTTCCGGCGCTTGCCGCCCAGTCGATTTTTGCCTTTGTAGGTTCATGGAACAGCTTTATTACACCGTCTATTCTGCTTTCCAGCGAGAAAAAATATACTTTGCCTCTGTTGGTTCAAAGCTTGCGCGGTAATATTTACCGCGCTGAATACGGCGCAATTTATCTTGGAATAGCTATTTCTCTTTTACCGATTATTATCTTTTATTCATTCATGTCACGCTTCATCATATCCGGTCTTACCATGGGCGGTTTGAAGGAATAGCGAAGTTCTTTGTTTGAAAGAAGACCGTCTGAATGGGTGTCCAATCAGACGGTTTTTTTATTTACGAACGGTAAGTTTATTCCTCCAGGGAAACTGTTTACATTTTTTAATTTTTCCTGTTTTTATCAAATAATCGATAACTGCGGATGCTTCTTCTTGCGACCAACGTATTGTTTTGCCCGCCGCCAAGACATCGGCGGCTTTTTCCTGCGTATAGCGTCTTTTGTTTTTTTGGAAAAAATTCAGAATAGCCGTTTCTTCACGCAGAACATCAGACGCTTTTTTCTCGCAGACATCGCAGCATTGGTTTTCAGGCACTTCGCCGCCTGAATCATAATTGAGAAGAGAGAGAAGCGAGTGCCGCCTGCAATGGGTTACATCTCTCGCATAGCGCAAAAGCGCCGAAACCCTGTTTCGAGCTTCTTCTGTTTTTGCCCTTGCAAGGGCTGTTTCGTCTTCCGGCCCCCACAAAAGGAAAGCGTTTGACTGCCCTCCGTCACGCCCCGCCCTGCCCGCCTCTTGCAGATACGCTTCCACCGATGGGGCGCAGTCCCTGTGAATAACAGTGCGAACGTCGGCTTTATCCACGCCCATTCCGTAAGCGCAAGTTGCGCAAAGAACCGCTTCCGGGTTATTGATAAACCATTTTTCGACAGCGGTTTTTTCTTCTCTGCTTAATCCGGCGTGATAAAAACGAATTTCGTTGCCCCACACGCACCCCATCTCCGTGAAAACATTACGCAGATAACGGGCAAGTTTTTCGGTACCAGGGCGTGAGGAACAGAACACTATTGCGGGACGGCTGTTTTGCAGAAGTAGATCCCGAACCGCCAAATCACGGTTAACACAGCCCTTTGCGGAATAACTGATATTGGGCCTGTCCGGATTCCCCACAATTTGACGGGCATCCAGATCGCCGAAGATGTATTTTTTTATTTTCTCCAGTACCGGAGTTGACGCTGTGGCGGTAAAAGCGGTAACAAGCGGCGGATTAAGGGAGTTTATGATAGAGCCGATTTCAAGGTAACTTGGACGAAAACTTTCTCCCCACTCGCTGACACAGTGCGCTTCGTCAATTACAACATGCATAACCTTAATTTTTTCCAGCCGTGACTTTACCTGTCCGGTAAGTAAAACCTCCGGGTTAGCGATAATAAACTTGCTTTTCCCGTTTTCCAGTTTTTCCCAGATTCCATCCCGCTCCTCCCTGCTTTGTCCTCCCCTTAATATTACCGGGGAAAAACCGCGTTCATGCAGACGCCTTTCCTGATCCGCCATCAGCGACAGGATAGGGTAGATAACAAGAGTCAGCCCGTCTAAAAGCATAGCCGGCAGTTGAAAGCATAGGGATTTTCCGGCGCCCGTAGGAAGGATAACTATCTGCCTTCCGCAAGATTCCCTGTCGGAAGAGGAGTCCGCCTGAGCCGCTTCCAGTATGTTTGTTATTACAAGTCTTTGATAAGGGAACAGGTAAGAAAGCCCAAACAGCCTGTTTGCCGCCCCGCTTAAGGAATCTTCATCTTGCATACGCGCCTCCATATATATATTGTTTGGAAACGCGATTTTGCTTTACTTTAGAGGAAAAATAATTTGATTTTTTTTAAGACAATCAGGCTTCTTCCAGTCCCAATTCAGCGTTTGTATCAGGGGCGGCGGCGGCTCCGTCTTTTCCGGAAGCTTCAGCGGCAGGCGCCGCCTTCTTTTCCTTTTTAATTTTAATCTTTTTTGCCCTTGGTGCGTGATAACTTTTACTTGCATAGGAAACAATTTTTAAATACAGAAAAATCACGACGGCGGCGGCAATAACCTGCCATGATTTGATAATCTGCATAAGTAATTCATAAAACTCTTTTGTGAACATTTTATTAATTATCGGAAAATTAGCGGCATAACTTAAACAGCCGGTTTATTGCGACAATGCGGTTAGTTCCTGCATGGCGTCGCGCAGTTTGTCCGTCATTGTCAGCATTTCCGTATAATCGGTTTTTACGGCGGCGCTTTGACCTTTAAGGCTGTCCAATGAAGCTGTTATGTCCTGGCTTTCCGCAGAGAGCTGATTAAAGGTATTTATCAGGCTGGTCATTGTTTCCGCAAATCCTTTAATTTCTCTTGACATTTCAGTTATGCGAGAATCGGTGTCATCGGAACGCTTGGAAGTAATTGATATATTGTCGATGATGGTTTTTAAGGTCTTGGCGATATTACGCGAGTTTTCCCTTGTGCTCTCCGAAAGACGGCGGATTTCATCGGCTACAACCGCAAAACCTTTTCCTGCGTTTCCGGCATGGGCCGCCTCTATTGCCGCGTTCATTGATAACAAGTTGGTATTGGCGGCAATCGCGCTGATTATTTTGATAGCCGAACCGATGCCGTCTACCGACTGCGAGATGCTCTGTACCGATTGAATTGTCTCCTTCATGGATTCCTGCCCGTGAGCGGCGTTATCAAGCAGTTCTCTAATATCATCTTGTTTGTTTTTGGAAACTTCCGAAGTAGTTTTAAGTGAATTTAAAATCAACTCTGTTTTTTGAGAGGATTCATTTACCGCCTGCGCCTGCATATCAATACTTTCGTTCAGAGTATGTACGGTTCGTGAAATGCTTTCGATAAGCGCAGAGGCGCGGCCAATGTGTTCCTTGAGCAGGCGGTTCAATTCTTCCGTCTTCATCTGCTCTTTTAAGCGTGCCATAATATAGTGAGCGCAGTTTTCCGGCTTGTTCAGCTTATTAAAGATAGCTTTTGCCATTGACTCACAGCTTCCGTAGCCGCAGCTTGTACAGTTGTATATATCCTCTTTTTCAAATTTTTTCAGGGAGTGATAGACTTCTTCCAGTTCTTTTTCGTTTGGGATTTTAAGGTTATTATTTCCGGAAAGGTCTCTGTATCCGCGGTTATAAAGGTTTTTCTTCCAGTATTTGTCTAATACTTTATGGTATTTTTTATATACCCATTCGCCCTTATGCGGTCTGTGGTATTCTTCAAGTTTAGCCCTGCGTTTGCGGATCGGGTTTTCCAGTACGGGAACCGGCTTATCGACGTTTCCGGTTCCGGGACCGCCGTTACAGCCTTTTTCACAGTTAAGGCAGTCTATCAACAGAGGTATTTCAACATCGGTGTGCATTAGTTCCGACATTTCAATCAAATAGGGATAAATGGTATGGATTCCCTCAACTTTATGAGTTTTCCGCCTGATACCGGGAACAAAACGTTCGGCCGTATCCAACAAGCCTCCGGGGGTGGAAAAACCTACAGCTCGTTCAGGATGAGGGTTGGTGTATTCTATTTCCGGAAAAATGGCAAGATCCTGATTTTGTGAAAGAAGGTAATCTTTTAACGAAAGCATAGTAACATTGTAATCACCAAGACCGGTTTCATTAAATTCACGCCGTTTGGCAATACATGGAGAAATCACAACTGTTTTGTGATTCTTGTATTGAGGAAAATATTCGGTAACAAGCCTTATTGTGTGCAGCATCGGACTGTCCGCCGGAGCAAGATAGGGTATTAATTCAGGGTGGTAAATTTCAATAAAAGTAACTATCGCCGGGCATGGCTGAGCAATAACCGTTCTTGGATTTTTATCTTTAATATAGTCCAGATAAGAAATAACCGTTAATTCAGCACCGAAGCTAACGTCAAAAAACGCCTCTACGCCCAAAGATTTAAGCCATCCGTTTAATTTGAGAAATTTTTCCGGGAAAACAGAAGCGACGGCAGGCGCTACAATGGCAATCATTTTTGTTCCGTTTTTCAGATCGCTGAAAAAACGGGGCGTGTCGTCTATTAAGGTGCGCGCCTTATGCGTGCAAACAGAAATACAGTTTCCGCAGCCTATGCAGAGATCAGGATTAATTGAAATTTTATCTCCGGAGGCGTCCATGCAAAGCTTTACCGGACAGTCTGTAATACACGCGTAACAGTTAATACATTTGGCTTCATCAACCTGAATAACCGGGGTTAGAGATGCGCTTGCCATGATTTACTCCTGTATATGATAATTATCTATTAGTACTCTATATGTATAATTATACGAATTTTTTATTTTTTTGTCAAACTAAATAAATTTTTCCCTAATTTTAGTGAAAAACGCCCCAATTTCCCCCTTTTTCTATATTTACTCTTAAGGGAATACTCAATTTTACGGCTTGTTCCATCTCCTCTTTTACAATTTTAGCGTTTTTGTCCGCTTCATCTCCGGGAGATTCAAGGATAAGCTCGTCGTGAACCTGCAATAAAAGGCGGGCCCTGCTTTTTTCCGAAGTAAGCCGCTTATCCAAAGACAGCATGGCGGTTTTGACGATATCCGCCGCAGAACCCTGAATGGGCGTATTTACAGCAATCCGCTCGGCGGCGGCTTTTTCGGTCTTGTTTCTCGAATTAATCGTAGGGATATAACGGCGGTGGCCAGAAATTGTAGTAACATAACCGCATTTTTCCGTCTTTTTGATGGTACTTTCGATAAAATTCCTAACGCCCGAATATGTGTTAAAATAGGCGTTTATAAAATTCACAGCGTCCGTACGGCTGATATTCAATTCGTTGGCAAGCCGGAAGGCGCTCATTCCGTAAATTACGCCGAAATTGATTACTTTTGCCATGCGGCGCTGTTCGCCTTTTACCTCGCTTTCATCAATACCGAAAATCAATGCAGCGGTACGGGCGTGAACATCCCTGTTTTCCAGAAAAGCGGAAGTCAGGTTTTTATCTTCGGAAAGATGAGCTAACACGACCAACTCTATCTGGCTGTAGTCGGCGGAAATAAGGAGACTGCCGGGTTTCGCGATAAAAGCCTCACGGATACGCCTTCCTTCTTCGGCACGGATAGGAATGTTTTGCAGGTTAGGCTCCCTGCTGGAAAGGCGGCCGGTAGCGGTTCCCGTCTGTATAAAGTTGGTATGAATACGCCCTTCGCCGTCCGCCATATCGGCCAAGGTATCTACATAAGTTGATTTTAACTTTGAAAGAGTGCGGTGGCGCAGAATAAGGGCGGGAACAGGGTCTTGCCTCGCAAGGTCTTCCATCGCCGCCGCGTCGGTAGAAAAGCCGGTTTTTGTCTTTTTAACCGGAGTAAGTTTGCGTTCAACAAACAGCACTTCCTGAAGCTGTTTTGTGGAAGAAAGGTTGAACTCATGCCCTACGGTTTTCCATGTTTCCTGTTGAATTTGATCCAGTTCAACCGCCAGTTCCTTGCCGTAATCTTTAAGAACTTTCGGTTCAATTTTAATTCCCTCGCCCTCCATCTCGGCAAGCACGGGAAGCAGAGGCATTTCCAGATTTTCAAAAAGAGCAAGAGATTCCGTTTTTTTCATAATAGGTTCAAGGAAATGTTTCAGCCTGATGCAGAAGTCGGCGTCTTCCCCCGAATAGCGTGCTGCGGTTTCCAGAGTAACTGCGGCAAACGTACTCCCCTTGGGCACAATGTCGTTGTATCTGATAGGAGAACAGTCGAATGTATAAGATACAAGCGAGTCGAGCGAATAACTTCCCCGCTCGGGATTTACAAGCCACGCCGCCGTCATGGTATCCCAGATTTTACATTGCCAGCGTTCTATGCCCCAGCCACGGCTAACCTTGTAATCGAATTTTGCGTTATGCGCCGCAATCGTCATTTCGCCGTCGGCGAAAACAGGAGAGAGCAGGGTGCGGACTTCTTCAGGATCGATATAAGCCGATTTATTTTCATCTTCGGGAAAACCGTGAGGAACGACCGGAACATAAAACGCCTCCTTTGGTTTTAAGGCAAGCGAGATTCCAACAGGATGAGAATTCCATGCGTCAAGGGAATCGGTCTCAAAGTCCAGAGCCAAAAGTTTTTGTTTCTTCCCCTGTTCCAGTATCGATTTTAATTCTTCAAGATCGAGTATCGCCTTGTAAACTCCGTCCCCCAAAAGATTTTTATCCGCCGCCGCCGATACAAAGTTTGCCGCTTGTTCCTCCGGTATTTCCCCCGTTGATGTTCCCTCCGCCTTTTCTTTATCGTCTTGTTCGCCGGACAAAGCGGGCTTTGCGTCCGGATCAAGCTGTTTTGCGCTTTTGCGGATACCCTCACGCAGAAGTACCGATGCGCCTGCGCTTCGGTTAAGATTCTCCGCCGACAATTCATCAATGTTTGTTACAGGAAGCGGCACATCATCACGCAGGCGGATTAGTGATTGGGAAAAGTAGGCGCTTTCTTTTCCTTCCGCAATTTTTTTCCCCGCAGCGCCCTCAATTGCGGCTATATTTTTATAAATCTCATCGAGAGAACCGTAACGTGCCATCAGTTTAACGGCGGTTTTTTCGCCTATCCCCTTTACGCCGGGAACATTGTCGGCGCTGTCTCCTGTAAGAGAAAGCAAATCAAGCACCTTCTCAGGTTCGACGCCCCATTCGGTTTTTACTTCTTCGGGCCCGATAAGTTCCCATGCAGGCTCCGATCCGGAATTACCGCCGCTTCTGTTTATTTTGGAAGGCCGCAGTTCATAAATCCCGCCGCCCACAAGCTGAAGAAGGTCTTTGTCGGAAGAAAGAATGTAACATTGACGTTTTTCATGCCGGCATATTTCCGCAAGGGCGGCGATAATATCGTCCGCCTCAAACCCCTCGGCTTTAATTGATTGAATACCCAACGCCGATAAAAATTCTTCGACTAACGGAACTTGTTCATGCAGATCGTCCGGGGCCTTTTGCCTGTTCGCCTTGTATTCGGGGTACATTTGATGACGGAAAGTGGGAGTGCGTGAATCAAAAACGGCGGCAAGGCGCATAGGTTTTTCAAGTTTGCTTTGAAGTTTGCCTTTGCTGTCCGCCTGCGGCGCTCCGTCTTCGAGGAGGGAGATAACCGTTCGGGCAAATCCGAAAAGCACGGAAACGTTTTTACCGGAGCTGTTGCGCAAAGGATTGGTTAAAAAGGCGAAATATGAGCGGTAAATAAGCCCGTAGGCATCAATTAGGTAGAGTGGGGGCAGGCTCATAAATTACACTATATAACGCAAATTTTATATTGTCAATAAACGCAAAAAGACGCTATACTATTACTACTACTATTTTTTATTTTTGTCACATCAGCCTTATATAAACCGTAATACATTTTAAGAGGTTAAAAATGGATGTTCTCTATCTTTTCCGCGAGTCCGGCAATATACGGGTTCCTTTTACCTGTTACAATCCGGCATTATTTCGATGTTTTGCTTCTGCCGGAGGCAAATGGGATAATGTCAGTCATGCGTTTGTTTTTAACGGTGATGTTGATACGAAACACATTCACAATATTCATCAAATGTTTCTTCCCGCCGGGTCTTCTATGGTTCCGGTTGTTTTGATTCCTGAAAATTCCGGCAAGCAGCCGCAGGTTTCAAATTTTTTGGAACATCCTGTTAAGTATACGCCTGATGTTGAGGGATATGAGGAATTTTATCCGGCCAAGAATAAGAAAGTTGAATCTTTCCCCGTGTCTCCTTTTTCTTTTCCTGTACCTGCGTCTTTACCCGAAAAACTTTCCGTTCAATTAAAGGAAAAACTGGAGGCCGAGCTTCGCTCCAGAAAGTACAGCGCCCAAACCCGCCGTGCTTATATTTACTACAACCGCTTAATTTGCCGCACTTTACAAAAGACGGCTGAGGAAATCCGCTCCGATGATGTAACGAACTTTCTTGCTCTTATGGAGAAGGACAAAAAATATTCCGCCTCTGCGTTAAACCTTGCAATCAGCTCAATTAAATTTTTCTTTAGATTTGTTATAAAGAAGGAAGACATTGCCGAGAAGCACCGTCCTCATCACGACGGCCGTCTCCCCATGATTTTGTCAAAAGAAGAAATCAGCAAAATTATTTCTTTGGAAAAAAATCCCAAACACCGCCTGTTATTGATGCTTGTCTATTCGTCCGGTCTTCGTGTCAGCGAGGTGGTCGCCCTAAAAAAGGAGCACATTGATTTATCACGCAAAGTGATTTTTATTAGTCTCGGCAAAGGCAGAAAAGACCGCAACACCCTTCTTTCCGAAAAAGCCGCCCAATATATAGTTGACTACTATAAATTTTACAATATCGACAAATGGGTTTTCCCCGGCCAACCCGCCTCAAAGCATTTATCGATCCGCTCCGCCCAGCAAATTTTCGACAAAGCCGTTCGCCGTGCAGCCATACCCAAAGAAATCTCTATTCACGGCCTGCGCCACACCTTCGCCACCCACCTGTTAGAAAGCGGCACAGACATCCGCTACATCCAAGCCCTCCTGGGCCACGCAAACCTGCGCACCACCGAACGCTACGCCCACGTCGCCCGCCGCAGCGTCCTAAACATAAAAAGCCCCCTTGACACAATCCCCTAATTCCTCCTAAAATTACCCATACCTACGCAATACACCATTTTTGTAACTTAACACAAACCTCCCCCCGCCTTACCCAGTTGATGCGGGCATTAACACGAATGCGCATTACAAGACGGTGAAAGGAATTTATGAAATAAGGGTATGAGGCGTTATGCGAAATGGCACTTGAAATTATTGTAATTTAATATTAAGGAGTTGTGGTAAAAATATAACTTGACAAAAAATAAGAACTATTATAAAATTACTTTTATGAGGTTTATTAATGAATGACATT
>Ga0268262_10002113_pt1 | contig 23424 bp, 12 predicted proteins | sample TergutNc150P3_FD_190354 | JGI IMG/M metagenome (GOLD analysis project Ga0268262, IMG submission 190354) | Nasutitermes corniger P3 segment gut microbial community from laboratory colony in Florida, USA - Nc150 P3 (SPAdes) (version 2) | ecosystem: Host-associated > Arthropoda: Insects >...
TAAACAGGCTCTTGAAAGAAGGGGGATTGTTGCCGAAAAAAGACGATGTTCCCACTTTCGGCGCTTATGCCGTGAACTGGTGGGATTGGGAGAATTGCGAGTACCTGAAAAAAAGACGCAAGAGGGCGAATTTGACCCAAAGTTATTCTGACCATATGAAGCGGAATTTGAATAAGGTCGTTTTGCCGTATTTTAAAAATATGAAAATGGATGCCATTACCCCTTCCGTTATTGAGGCGTTTTTAGACAGCCTTATAAAACAGGGTTATAAACACGCCACGATTAACGACTACTACGGAACATTTAAAACCATGATGATTGAGGCGGTAGAACGTGAAATTATCGCTAAAGACCCTACCGCAAAAGTTGAACGGCTGATAAATAACTGTAAGGCGATAAAGATTATAACTCCGCTTGAATTCAAAAAATTGTTTGTGGGGGATTGGCGCAAGGTTTGGGAAAATAATCAAATTGTTTATACCGTGAATAAATTGGCGGCGTTGTCTGGCATGAGGGTATCTGAAATTTTAGGGCTTAAAGGAGATTGCCTGTTTGATGATCATATTTACGTTTGTATGCAACATGACGTTTACGGTTACAGACCGACTAAGACAAAAGACAAACACAATATACCGCTTCCGTCTTCCCTGATTGAAGATTTGAAATTGCTTAAAGAAAAAAGCGGAGACGGCTATTTGTTTTCAAATGATGGCGGTTGCAATCCCATTTGCAGGAAAACGGTTTTAATGTATTTGCGGAAAGCGTTGGTAAACATCGGCATTAACGGCGTTGAAATTAAAGAGCGGAATTTGCACATACACGCTTGGCGGCATTTTTTTAATACGGAAATGTTGAAGGGCGGTATGACTAAAGAGCAGGCGCAAGCGATAACCACGCATAAGAGCGAGAGAATGACGGAGCGTTATACGCATTTTGACCCATTGGAATTTGTAAAGGCTAAAGAAATTCAAGAGGCTTTATTAACGCCTGTTAATGAAAAACCGCAGGTACTGGAAACGGAAAGAAAGGAACTACCGCCAAATGTGTATTCTTTCCCTGTGCCATGTATACCGCAAGAGGAAAGAAAACAGGCTTAAAAACCTGTTATAAAACAGCCCCCAATGCTACGGCAAAGGGGGATTTTTTTTGCCTTGATTTTACAAATTGCACTAAACAACAGTTTAAATCTTAATTTCCCGATTGTATTTTTTAGGAATATCGAAACATAAGGAAACATAGAAAATTTCCAAATTTACCTAATACGTTTTTTGGTTATTCGTAAAATCCTTCAAAGAAAAGAAATAAAAAATTCCCTCCGCGCATGGCGGAGGGCAGTTAATTAAGCGGTTTGCTGTTGGTTAAAACTGCATACCTCGCATTTTGATTTGTCCTTGCATTGCGGACAGACAACCGAAGAAGAAAAAGCCGATGACAGTTCTTTTACGATGATGTCTACGGCTTTTGGCATGGAAACATTCAGCGCCCAAGCCAGACGGCGCACCGACACGCACGCCATTTCCGAGAATTGCGGTGAATAAAACCGCTTGTTGTCGTTGTACATTGTACAACCTCCTAGATTTGTAGTAGCCCCCGATAGCTAAGCACGGAAGACATGAAGGATAACTACAAACCTGAAACCGCCGCCTTTAACAAAAACCCAACGAAGGCAGGGGGTATTTTGTTTTGTTGGTGTGGGCTGTAGTGCCCCTTCGCCCCTGCCAGGGGCACGCTCACACCAACAATGAGAACAAAATACCCCCCTGTCGTGTGGTATATATCTTCAAAAACTGAGAACAACAAAAATTGTGCCAGCAATTTTTACCTTTTGGTTTGTTTTATTTACATTGATTTAAAATAATACCTAAATTAAATTTATATAACAAATTATTTTTGATAATTGTAGGCGATTATGATATTATTTATTATTTTAGGGATATATAAAGTCTAAACACAACTTAATTTTTTTATTTTGAGGACATTTAGATAATTAATGGAATTTGGAGTCTGTCTTAGAAAGAAAAAAGTTAGACTTAGAATGTAATTTTTATTTACGTGGTACAGGACAGTTGAATGCAAAATAAATTTATTTATATAATGACAAAACTAATAAATTTGATTAAATAAATAACATTCATTGCCCTGTGAAGAATAGTCCACATAATTATATATCAACGCAGGGGCATAGCATAATTGAATATTCTTTTTTTTGAGCGCTAGAAGACCAACACCTAATGTGCTAACCTTATTATTCATTGCAAATATTACAATGTTTTTATCACCAATAATATCTTTTTTAATTTCAAGATGTTCTTCAAGTTCAGTTTTTGCAGTTTTAGGGTTGTTACACGAAATATCGAATGTTATTATTTTTTCCTTTGGTAAAAACGATAATGAATCCTTTGCTACATACTCAAAGTTTTCTCTTGCTCCACGATGCTTATCTGTTGTTGTAGCACTTTCTGATTTACCAAATGCCAAAGAAAGCGATGATGGTTCCATCTCAGAGATAATACTTAAAGCGCGATCATATTCATAACCAACAACTATAATAAGATGAGTTAGTTTTGCTGGGAGTAATGTACCAGGATAACCCAGTACACTATGTATTTCATCAATACCTTTGCTTAGCCATTTTCTTTTATCTTCATCTTTTTCATCTTCTATGTTTTTAGTACTTGGATTGTAATCTCCAGCGTTTGAATATGTAAAAGCGACATTAATTTCGTTGTATTTCTCTTTAAACATCCACAATAGAATTAGTGTCATTTCATGCGTAAATGTTGTGACATCTATTAGCACTTTTTTTACTTTCTTTTCAATGATTAGTTTGTCTAAACAATTCATTAGTACATCTGCCGATTTTAGTGTATTTTTATGATAATATTCGATCAGTTCATATTGTATTTTTTTTGCATTAAGCAAATTTTTTAATTTCTCTAAATTGTTAGATATTTCTGATAAATACTCTTTAGTATAACAAACTATTGTATACTGTAATTTACTTGCTGGACAATTTTCTATAAATGACAAACATCGATCTTCGTAACTTGCAGAACAGATATGTATATCATAAGTATCTGAAATATTATTATTTATTTCACTCCACATGAACTTCATTATCAATTACCTCCGATTGTTTAAGAATATCAGTATCAATGTTATCTATTTGCGATACTGCTTCCCGCGTATCTATGTCAAATAATGTTAGTTGAACAGGTTGATTTCTTTCATTATAATCTTGTTTGTCTTTAAGGCGATTTAAAATGGCTCTAGGATTATTCATAGCAGCTTCCAAGTATTTATTCTGAATGAAAAGATACCCAGCAAAACTATTTGGATCAAGTGTCCATATCGGCGCAAGCCGCCGATTAAGTACATATAGCCATGTGCGACCGCGCCCTCTTTCTTTTCTACCTATAGTTGATCTATGTAAATAAGCATAATTTACACCTAATTGAAGTATACGATAAGTTTCATCAGATAATTCATCATCTGATATCGCAATTGAAAATACACGCCTTTCTGATCTGTTTGAATGCATAATGGTACTAAATAAAAGTCCAAATGCATTTATAAGATTTATAAGTTTTGAAAAATCTTCTTTGGGTACAGCGTTATTATGACCTTCAATTTGATAATCACTAATTTCATTTTTAAGAAATTTATCAGCAAGTTCTCTTACAATAGTATTTTGGATTCCCGGTTCAATATTTAAAATAGGGGCATCTTTGTTTTCTTGTTCTGCATACATCTCAAATGCAGCGTCAAGAAAATATCTAATGATTCCAGAAGATATATTTACTAATTGATCAAATCCAGAATAACTATAAGTAGAACCACTTTTACTTGTTCCTTGAAGAGAACAGATATAATCTGCACGAGCATAGCGATAGGCATCATCTGTAGAATAATAACCACGTCCTTCATTTTTTTTGTGGCGTTCAACATAAGCATCATAAATATCTTTTATCTTTTTTTCTTGTTCTTCATTTATAGGAAAAAAAGTTTTAGGATCCATATCGCCATATCCGTATTTATTAAATCGTTTTATTAATATATCACGTACCATATCTTTATAGCTTCCTTTCCAAGTACGCGCTGTATATATATCAGACATATCTATTTGTTTATAATCATGCGGTGTATCAATTGTTGCGCCTGTAACTGTATAGAAAGTCTTGTAATTGTATTGTGTAGATACTTTTATACTTACTTTTCTGGATGTTCTTGTTGCAATCCATGAATTTAGTATCTGTGTTTGAAGAAATGTCATACTATGAGCATCGTCTATCATTAAGTACACAGGACATTTTGGGAAAAAATCGATTTTTTGAAGATTGCCAAGTAACGGTAATAGAAAATCCAGATAATTAAAAAACCAACTTTGTATCTCAGGTAAAATTTCTTTGAGAAGTCCTAATTTATTAACGTAATTCATCGCTATGTTGTATTCATTCTCCAATTGAGTGGTGATCGCGTTCAGTATTCCAATAATTGTTCTATCTGATGTTATTTTATCATGTGAATTTTGAAATTTCGGAAGAAAAGTATTAGTATAATAATCATAAAATGATTCTGCATTCAAACTTGTCATGCCAATAAATATTTCTTTAAGTTTTGTGAATACACGATAAACAAAACTTAAAACCATTATATGTTCATTAAATAACGCAGCTTCGTATGAGTCCCCAAAACGTTTTAGTTCCGTAATTCTAATGAAAGTTTCATTTTTCACAGGAATATAAAATGCAAGATATTCTAAATCCTTGAAATTTTTACCGTTCTCCTTTACAAATTGACAATCAATCTGCATATAGCGGAAAAGCATACTCTTTCCCATTCCACGCGCGCCCTTCAGTAACATATGCCCTTCATCTGAAAGCTGCTTGAATTCTGCAAATTCCGGGACAAACAACTCTCTCATCTCATCAACTGTCAGATCCTCTGGTGTAGTAACCCTGAATGGATTTTGTGGTTTGTTATCATTCATAAGTATTTAAACCTCCTTGAGTTGTATTTTCCATAATTTGACTTATATATTTTTCCCTGTCAGGGATACAAATATCTTCAAGGGGATAACCTTTTGCCGGAAGTGTATATTGCATCTGATATTTGATAAATGTTGATGATAATATTTCAAGCTCGACTATAATTTCATTTATCTGTAGATATGGATAGAAATATCTGGAACAATATCTACGTTCGCGTTCCATTTTAATAGTCCTATTAAATATTTCATCGATCAAATTTACTTCTTCAATAATACCATTTTCATCAATTTTTTTATATTGCTTTAATGCTTCGTCTTTATTTAAAAAATAGCATAACTTAACAGAATAGGTATCATTCATTTTATTTTTTATTATTTGAGATGTATGAAGCGATGAAGAATAGGCATGAAATATTTTACTATACTCCGGTATATCATTTATTTCCTTTGCACGGCTTTGATCATCTGCCAATTCATCAGAGAAACGTAGAACAGCCGCAAGAAATTGTTGGTTTATATCAATATTATCAATTGTTTTTTTGCTTTGAAGTTTTGCTTTTCCAATAGTATCCTTGTCACCTTCTATTTTCCCGCCATGAACCCTAGCTATTTGATATATACATTCTTTTAATGCACCACTGGTGATGAAAGACTCATTTGCATATTTAATAAAATCTTTATAAAATGTGGTTGTATGTTCTTCTCGTCCATATTTATTACCAAGATCATGAATCTGTATGGCGCATAACAAAATAAATGCCTCATAAGGTTCTATCCTCCATTTTTCCTCATCATTTTGTATGTATTTTATCATACTGGATGCATGCTTTATTACCGATTCAATATGTCCTTTTCCATGCCTATTCAATACAATTATTTTATCATATATTTCTTTTTTAACATTTATATTATTAAGTTCACCAGAAGATAACTTATTTATTTCTTCCAGAAAAGAAGAAAGTGTATTTTCATATTCAACATTATCTTGTTCCTTTCCAAGACGAATTGTAAGATCCTTGTATCGCTCTGGATATGATTTTGTATTTTCTCTCTCAGTTGACAATATTGCCGGAAATGCCGTTTCAACAGAATTCATAACATACTCTTCCAGATCGGTCCATTTTCTGGTTTTTGCATCAGTGTCAACATTCATATTAGCCATATTTTATCCTGTTTTAACAATCTGTTCAAATACTACTTGAGCTAATAAAGGCGGTACTGCATTACCAACTTGTTGTTGCTGAAAACCAATACTACCCTTGAAAATATAAGTATCAGGAAATGATTGTAGTCTAGCAGCCTCTCGAACAGATAAACCACGATTAGCCCAAGGATGAACAAGCATATTTTTCCGATAATTCCCAATTACAACTGAAACTTCATTTTCGCACAACCTATGATAAATACCAGTATGACAACGAGAAGGATCGGCATAGTTTCGCATTAATCTCTTTGGTATTGCTTCCCAATTTTCACCTTGCTTAATATGAGTATATCTCTTTATTACATGGTCAGCATTTTTTGAAACTAAATGTCCTGTGCATTGCGTTAGTGATCTACGCAGTGACAGTGCATATTTATTATCTACTTTTTGTGAATAAGGCAAAATATCAATATTAGCGCCATTTTCTAGATCTGGCAAATCAATCAGGGCATCTCTAACTGTGACTTTTGTTTTTTTAACACATGAAGAAAAATTAATTATCTTTCCATGTTTTGAACCAATCAGAAATAGCCTGTTTCTCTTTTGAGGAACACCAAAAGCGGAAGCATTTAGAACATCATATGAACATGTATAACCTGCGTTTTCAAAATCATTCACAATTTCCTGAAAAAAAGCACCTGACTCCATTTCAACTATTCCAATAACATTCTCAAATACCACCCAATCCGGTTTCCAAAGTTTTAAAATGCGGATAAATTCTTTAAATAACCAATTATCGGAATTGCCTCTATTATTTGTGCGTCTATTAGATGTTGAAAACCCTTGACAAGGAGCACCGCCAAAAAGAACTGATATTCGTTTTCCTAAATCATTTGGTATAGATTTAATATTATGAATATCAGAGTTAATAACTTTTGTGTCTGGATGATTAGCTTGGTATGTCTGAGATGCGTACATATCCTTCTCAATAGCATACTTTACCGTTATTCCTGCCGATTTTGCCCCAATTGACATCCCGCCCGCTCCTGAAAAAAGATCAATACCTATAAACTGCGTTTTTTTCATGATATAAACTTCCCGATAATCCCGTCAACATCGGCGACATTGAAAGAAATATCACTGCACCACTCGCCGTACTCTTTTAATGAATTTACGGCTTCTACCCATTCGGCAAGGGCGGCTTTTTTTGCCTGTACTTGCGGGTTGTCTTGTCCTTTTGTTTCAAGTACCAGCGTTTTTCCGTTGTCCAGTTTTATCAGGAAATCAGGGAAATAAGTGCGAGATACGCCATTAAAAGTATATTGAATACCAAAACCAAGATGATCATTTTTGGCAAAGGCGGTTACGTGTGGATTTTTTTCCAGTTTATAGGCTTCGGTGGCTTCCCATGTGCTGTCATATACAATATGGCTGATATGAGATTTCTTTAAAGGTTCACGGTGTTTTACCGTCCACCATGTCGGCATGTCGCCTGTCGAGCGGACTTTACTGTTGGGATTAAAAAACGGAATTATTCGTTTTGTCATTTGACATTCAATGAACTTCCAGAGGTGCTGAACAATTTTATTCATGTTCAGCATATACATTATTTTTCTTTTAAGCGGATCATCCTGCATAAAAAGCGCCGGTTCTAATATTATTTTGCCGGAACCCGCCGCCGAGCGAACGTCAGTGAGCGAAGGTTCCCCTCCGGCCTCAAGATAGCGTTCCACCCAACGGAAAACTTGTCCGAGCATGGCATAGGGAGTTCCTTTGTCTTTCCAGTTGGCGGGAATTGTTTCATAGACTTGAGCGGAAGTCTTGAAAATTATTTCCTGCATACGCAAATGTTTTTCAAGATCAATAAGCTCAATCGGCGAGCATTTTGTCAGATCAGGTTTTCCGTCAAGGAAGGGGGCTACTTCGGCGCTTAGGCGTGTCTGGCTTGCGTCAAGGGTTAACGGTTCAATTTTTGATAGGTCAACGTGAAGACGTGGATCAGGTTCGTGATCTATGCGAATAATGTTAGGCCATGAAATTTCATATTGGGCGGCATCGTGGTTTACCTGTATTGCATACTTGGGTTGAGGAGGCGGACCGCCGCCGCCTTCACCTTCATGCGGTAGAAAAGAAAAAGGTATGCCGAAGATATTAACGTATTCTGGTTTGTATAAGCCGTTTTCTTCGACTTCATAGGAAGTGCGGCGTAAGCCTCGTCCTACAACCTGTTCGCATAACAACTGGCTGGAGAAGGCGCGAAGCCCCATTATATGCGTAACGGTCTTTGCGTCCCAGCCTTCGGTAAGCATACCTACGGAAATGAGGTTGCGAATTTGTTCGCCTGACTCGCCTTTTTGTCCCACCGTGTTTATGGTATCACGTAATATGGCAGCTTCTTCTTTTTTGGAAAATTTACGTTTTCCCTCGGAATCATCGTCATCGCCTGTTGAAATATCGTCAATGGAAATATTATCCGTTTCGGCTTGTTCCATTATTTTTGAGTCAATACGCCGTAAATATTCAGGATCGCATAGTTCTTTAATAATTATTTTTTGAGACTTAAACGCATATTCTATGCGGCTTGAAGTTTCGGTACGATTGGCGACAGTTATCATAACAGGAGGAACATCCGTACCGTTTTCTTTCCATGTTTTATATGTTTCAAGCCAGTCGGAACCTAAAAGATTATACGCCTGTATAACCAGATCAGGAAGCGGAACGGTTGATTCAGCGGGTTGGTTTATATTGTCTCTTACAGTCTCGTCAGCATAAATATGATTTAATTTTGAACGGAAAGTTTTTGCGTTGGGGGTGTTGTCATCACGGACTACCATTCGGGGTGTTTTTACCAGACCGGATTCTATTCCGTCATTCAAGCCAAAATCGCTGACTATCCACGGGAAAAGGGCTTCGCTTTCATTTTTCTTGCCTGACGGCGCAAAAGGTGTCGCTGAAAAATCATAACAGGTTAAAATTTTTCTTGTTTTGTGAATGCGGTCAAGGCCGCTAATCCATATTGTAGCTTCCTGTTCTTCCTTTTTATCCAGACCCGCGTATTTGACTTTTATTTCAGGATTTTTTCTCCATGCATGGTGGGCTTCGTCATTGATGACTAAAATATTTTGGCTGTCAGCCATAGAACCTAAAACCTGACGGGCATAAGCTTCATCGCTTTTTGGTCCTCGTTTGTCTACGGATTTCTTTTTCTTTAACGCTTCTTCGTCTTCCCATGCAAGGGCTTGCCAGTTGTTGATAATAACTTTTCCTTTGTAGAGTTTGTCGATTAATGATATGGGAACAACATTAAAATCAATGTAATAATTTGCTCCACCGCCGGTTAGCAATACTTCTAACCTATCTCTTACAGTTATTCCGGGGGCAACGATAAAGACATTTTTAGAAAACCGTTTATCTTGCGGATATGAAACCTTGTTACAAACTTGCCACGCAATGAGCATTGCCATGACGGTGGTTTTGCCTCCGCCTGTGCAGAGTTTTGTACAAATACGTTTAAATTCGCCTCCGTCGCTTTGTATATCTAGTCCGGTCTTTTCCGTTTCGGGGGCTTCAACAAGCCAGATGATAGTTTCGATAGCGTCCAGTTGGCAAAAGAAAAAAGCGTATTTACGGACTTCTTTTGCGTACCAGTGTTCAATCAGTTTTCGGGTAACGCTGGTGATACCGGGGTAATTATTTTCTTTCCAAGCTTTTACCCGTTTGCGTATTTCGTTGACGAGGGGTAGCGGTATAAAATTACCTTTTTCGTTAAACTGGTTGCTTCCCTGATTTGCGATATAATACCCTGCGGAACGTCTGCCTGATTTACGGTCAAATGACTGGCTGTTTTCATTGTAATCCCAATACTCTTTTGGTTCTTCGTAAGGGGAATTGATAATAAGCTGGTCAATCATTTTAGGCATTATTGTCTTCCTTCAACTTGCTTTCGATAATAGCCCGCTCGCGTTCCAGTTCCCGTTTCAGTTCTTCTTCTGTGGGAAGGTAATCCAAATATTTTGAGGCAAAGAGATTGTCTTTATCGGAAAGGACAGAGTATTTTGCCATAGTTTCATTTTTATCGGTGCATAGAATAATACCCAATGTAGGATTGTCTTGCGGAAGCTTAACTTTATCATCAAAATAACGAACATAAAAATCTATCTGTCCAATATCCTGATATGACAGCTTTCCGGTTTTCAAATCAATAATAACAAAGCATTTTAAGAGGTAATTGTAGAAAACCAGATCAACATAATAATGATCCCCTTCAATAGTTATACGTTTTTGGCGCGCTACAAATGAAAAGCCTTTGCCCAGTTCCAAAAGGAATTCCTGTAATTTGTCTATAAGGGCTTGTTCAAGCTCGCTTTCGTGGTAATCTTTGTTTTCTTTTAGGTCAAGGAATTCCAGAATATAGGGGTCTTTTAAAATAAAGTCGGGGTCTGTTTTTGGTTCAGTTTCTTGAATTTCATTTTTTACCGATTCCTTGCCTTCTTTTCGGGTGGCAAGGAGCCGTTTGTAATAGAAAGTTGTAATTTGCCGTTCAAGCTGACGGGAACTCCAGTTACATTCGATACATTCATTAAGGTAAAATTCACGTTCAACCTCATTTCCAACCTTCATCAAAAGGCGGTAATGTGTCCAGCTTAATTCGTGCCGCAGTGAGGCACGAATTGGGAAAACTTGAAAAAACTGGCGCATCCGCCGCAGACTGCTTTCATCAAAACCTTTCCCGAATTCCTTGGTCAACCGCTCCGCCAGATACTTAATTAATCCTGTTCCATATTCAGCCCGCTGCCCTTCCTGAGCTTCCATGATTTGCCGCCCTATATCCCAATAGGCTTCAACCATAGCAGAATTAATTGCGGTATACACCTTTTGCCGCGCGTCGGCAAGAACAGTACGGATACTTTGATAAACCGTGTCTTCGGCGGGAATTATATCAGCCATTTGTGCCTACCGAAATTACTTTAAGGCTTTCAATTCCCCTGTCATCAACTATCTTGACGGCAATCTGGGTGTTATCTTTAATTGCAAATGGCAGGGATTCAGTTCCCCTGTATTTTTCTATAAGGTCAGGGTTGATTTCCGCTTTTAAGGTTTTTGCCAGTTTGTCCCAACCTTCGTTTTTCCCTTCCATTGGGAAAAATACCTGTTTGGGTTCTATGGACATACCGTCATAATCGGTATCAAGCATCCACATGGCGATTTTATCGGTTCCGCCTGAATTGACTATCCCTTGTTTTATATCGTAATAGTCAAAGCCTTTTACTTTGATTTTATACTTGCCTTTGTCTGCGCCTTTTTCTATGTGGATAAGTTCTACATCGGGCTGTCCGACAAGCCAGAAACTTTGGCTTGAGGATGATTTCTTTTTAAGGTCGGCGGTCATAAGGTCGGGGTTCATTTGTACTTTTAACAAAGTTACACCGGGCCATTTTGTATCGTCAATATGTTTCGCCGCCGTTGGGTCAAATTGGAAAGCGGCGAAAACGATATAAACAGGTTTTGGTCTTATGGTTTCCGCCTCATTCAACGCTTGGGTAACCATGCGAATATCAAGGGGGCGGGTTTCACCCGCAAAACAAATAACGGCTTTTTTTCTGTCTGTTTCTTTTGTCTCGGCTTCCGCGTGGAGGAATTTTGTTCCTTCCAATGGTTCCACTCTGGAGAATTGAATTTTTTCTCCCTGCCGCCCCAATATGCCTGACGCTTTTAATTCCTGCATCCAGTCGGATTGTTTTTTAGCGGCGTTTTCATGGAAAAACGGAGCGGGGTGAGTATCATCGTCGAGTGGTTTTACCGTCGGAGCGGGAAGTGCTTCCACGGTAAAGGGACCTGAAATACGGACTTTTCTTTTTTCTATTTCCGGCTGGTCATAAAGCGTTTCCTGTTCCGGTGGTTCGTTATTCGCTATGGATTTGAGTGTGATGTGCGGGACTGTTTTGTACACAAAGCCGCTTGATACTCCCTGTTCCGGGTGCGCCAGTTTGTAATAGTCGAATGTTGCGGTCATGAGGCGTTTTTTTGCAAGGGTGATAGCAATGCGGGAAGTGTCGCAGGTTACCCAGCGGCGTCCCCATTGTTCGGCAACGTAGGCGGTGGTTCCGCTTCCGCAGGTGATGTCGAGTACCAGATCGCCTGGGTCTGTGGTCATAAGGAGACAACGGGAGATGACTTTCGTTGCTGTCTGAACAGCATATATTTTATTCTGTTCGGAAGATTGTTGATTCCATGTATTATCTAATTGAAAATATTGAAAATCTGATGGTAATCGAATATATTTTAATGTACCAATATTTTCTTTTGTTTTCCCCGCCTGATAAAGCCTTTTTGCTTTCGCTAAATTTGTTAAAGATTCCTTTGTAAGTCTCCATCCATTTATTGGATTATAAATTGTGCCATTAAATTCAAAATCATATTTTGTTTGTAACGTACTAGCTTGCAATTGCGAATATGAAATTTCCTCTTCATTGTCTTTTGAAATGTATAGTGGACGAAATTTATATACTTCTTTATTTTTTGAATACCATAATATATAATCAAAAACATTATTTATTCCTGCTGTTGGTTTTGTCATTGCAGTTCGGAAATTAATCATACTTACAAAGTTATCACAGCCAAACACTTCATCGCAAATTTCCCTAACATGATGCACATTCTCATCGCTAATCTGCACAAAAACGCTACCAGTATCTGACAGCAATTCCCTTGCAAGCAAAAGCCTGTCCCGTAAATATGTTAAGTACGAATGTATGCCCAATTCCCATGTATCACGGAAGGCTTTTATCATTTCCGGTTCCGTTGTCAGGTCTTCGTCTTTTTTGTCTTTTACGTCCCGCTTATTCACAAAGGGCTGGAAATTGGAGCCGTATTTTATGCCATAAGGCGGGTCTATGTAGACCATTTGCACCTGTCCTGCCATTCCTTCTTTTTCCAGCATTGAATTCATTATCACGAGGCTGTCTCCGGCTATGAGGCGGTTTGTCCATTTGTCTTTATGCTGATAGAATTCAATTGCGTCATTCCGGCGTTTTGCCCTTTCTGAGTCTGATTCAAAGAGCCAGCCTTGTTCATCGGCATAATCGTCTCCTATCGTTTGAACGGAGCGGATTATTTTATGGGGTTTTATGCTTTCGTGAATATGGATAGATGATGTTGGTACGTTAAATGTTGTTCCTTCGGCTTTTCCTGCCCATTGCAAGGAAGGGTCTATGTGGGGGTCGTATTCATATTTTGCTTCGGGGCTGGCTACTGTGTCGTATTGCGCCATGCCGACAGGGGGGATATTGGCACGATCGTGTTCGGGGTAGGTGTAGGCGTCTATTTGGTTGAGTTTGGAGGTGTCGGTGGCGGGGGTTTTAGGCATTAGGGGGCTCCTTGGTAAAATATTCATTTATTTTACTAAATATCCCCTTGAATTTAATTAAGTCTTTACGAAATTGTCTTATTTCAGCCTCAGTTAAATTTGGATTAATTTTATGAGCTAATATGTTTCTTTTTTTTAATATTTCATTATAATACTTCTCTTTTATGTCATTATAACAATCTTTTAACGTATTAATTTTCTTTAATACATGAGTATTTAAAAAATCTTTTCTTAATGAACTATCAAAATATAAAGTGCTTTTATCTGGATTTGATACAATTTCCCATATTTCATCGTTTGGTAATGATTGTGTTTCCTTGTTCCTGTTCTCCGCCGTTTTTTTTATTTTTGTAATTATATCTGTTTTATAATTATCATTCTTTAGTAGAATACTTAATATTTCAACATCAAATTTAGCCACTTCACTCATAGCTATTCCACGCATTACATTTGTATCAAGTTCTTTGTTAAAACGATAATCAATGACATTGTTGACATATTGAAATAAGTTTTGGCCCTTTCTAATGTAGTAATAACCATAAGCAGCTGTATTCGAATCAATTCTTTTTATTAACTCAATATCCGATTGTACTGTACATAATACAATATCAGAAAATATCTTTGCATCTCTTATTTTTTTTATAAACTCTAATCCCATTTCTTTATCATCAAATTTATTATCAACAAATATCATATCGTAGTTTTTATCAGTCGATATTTGAGAATTAAGTTTTTCTTCGGTTTTTACTTCAATAGCTTTTAACATAAAACCTTTTTCTTCTAAATAAGTTTTGATAGCATCTCTTAATTCGCCCATGAAATCATCAAAACCTTCATCATCAACAAATAGTACTTTGTAATCTAATTGCATGCTATAACCATCCTTATTATGAAACCATTACCAGCTATGACGGCTTCAACTTTTCCACTCAATTGCTCATCAACAAACTTTTTTAAATAATAAAGACCAAGACCGGATCCTCCCTTTGTTGTTGTATATCCTTTATCAAAAATCCTTTCAAAAATAGCATTTTTTGAAAGCCCATTTCCATTATCATGAAATTCAATTATTATTCTATTGCCTTTTTTTATAGCAATAACAAAGACTTTCGAAGCACTGGCTTTTATTGAGTTACTTATTATATTGTCGATCATTATTGATAATTCAAGAGGTTTTATAGTTACTATTTTAGTTAGATTATTTGGAATATTTACATCAAGTGTAATTTTTTCATACAATTTATTTATTTCCATATTTCTTAGATAATCCTTAATGTATGAAATTAAATCAATTTTTTTTCTTCCTGTAGCAATCCGATAGTTCCTGTTTATTGCAAATTCAGTAATTTTAGAAATATATTGCATTTGTAATTGAATCTTATTCACAAAATCAACCATTTCAGTTTTAGAATAATTATCATTTTCTATTTTATTTCTAAAATTAAATATTGCGCCATTAATTGTTTCGACATTGTTAGCAATTTTGTGCATTAGATTTGTCAAACTATTAGTATCTCTACTTGTAGATGCTCGTAGAAACATATTTTCTTCATCACTTGCTTTTAGCTCTTTTTTCTTTTTATAAAGCTCTTTATCTTTTGCTGTTACTTCGGATCTTAAATTTTTATTTTCATTTTGTAAGGTTTTAACTTGTTTTGTTTGAGTAATAATTACTTTTTTTAGATCATTAAATTTGATATTTTTAAGAAAATCACGAGCATTAATATTTTCTGGTAATAATCCAAGCAAATCTTTTTTCATTCTTTCAAATGACTGTATTTCTTTTTTAGCTAATGAATAAATATATTTTTCATTTAATTCTAAATCTAGGATATCACTTTTTTTAGTTAAAGTGGTTACAACAGAAAATAAAATATCCAATATTTGAGCGTCTTTGTTTTCAAAAAATAAGTTTTCTTGTCCTATAGATTCTATTTCTCCTTCATTCATATTTGATAAATTAAACCAATCTAAGCCATCGACAACAAATTTTTCTAATTTTCTAAATACTTTAAAGAAATATCCAGTATCACCTTTTGACGAGATCTGAGTTAACTGCTTAAATGCTTCATTGTCAACTAATCCTTCTCTTGCAGAAACAGGACTAAATACATTTCTTTTATCTTCTATGATGATTTTTCCTACAAGTTCTCTTGTTCCAATATATCTTCGTTGACCTTGTGCTTTACGTTTATCTAATTTTAACCAATCATTATCAGGTTCTCCATAAGGGAATACTCTAAAACCGTTCCTAAACATAAATACTGAACCAAACTCAACAGACCTGTATCCAGTATTTACTTTGAAAAAAACTTTTGATGCCTGATTTAAATAATATAGTTGTATTCTAACGCCAGCTAGTTTAGAAAAATGATTTCTTTCTTTTAAGGTAAAAACATCTTTTCCATCATGGTGGAGCGTAGAAGTAATTATTTTTCCATCATTTGAAACTGAAGAATTAATGGATGTTGTTCTTAAATTTAATTTATCAAATATTTTATTTTCTATGTTACCAGATAGCTCAATATACTTTTTTCTTTCTTCTTCATTCTTAAAAGGATTACGAATAATTAATTGTATAAGGAAATCCCCTTTATCAGAATTGTCTTCAGGATCAAGGACAAATTTTTCTAATTCTTTTTTAAGTCGCTCAAGGCTTTGTATACCCCAAGAGGCACGTAAATTTGATATTATAAGGGTTGTACCTGCATTAGGTTTTTCGTTATCATATAAGCTTATTATTTTATTTCTATCATAATTCGAATAATCAACTTCGATTGTCCAAACCTCCTTATTAATATCATCTATTTCAAATTTTGTCCAATCAATATCTAACTTTCGACCATTTTTTTCTGTTCCTGTCATTGAATATAACTCAAGCTTTTCTCCAAGTCTATCACAAGAAAAACGTCCTACTCCTTTATCCCCGGCATATTTACCTTTAGAATCTCTTTTTTCAGAATAAGCAATATTTAGCCATTTGCTCTTAATATCATCTTCTGACATACCTTTGCCAAAATCTTGAATAGTAATTTTACCATTCTTTTTATCTTCAGAATTATTAAAAATTAAGTAAACTTTTTTTGATCCTGCATCTTTAGCATTTTTAATAAGTTCAATGATAGCGATATTATCGTTGTTTATTAAGTCTTTACCAACAATATCTTTTATTCTTGCATGTACTTTGAAAGATACTTTTTCCATTATATTACCCATTTATTTCTAAGATTAGCTTCCCTAATACTTCCGCAAGTAATGGCGGTACAGCATTACCAACTTGTGTATATTTGGGACATTCTTTCTTACGCCGATTTCCGCCTGTGGTATATTTTCCCTTAATTTCAAACCAATCTGGAAAAGATTGTAATCTAGCGTTCTCTCGAACAGTTAAGATTCTTGGTTCAGAATAATGCAAAAAATCATCTGGGAGTGTCGTTATAGTTCTTGATAATTTATTAGGGTGTAATGGCGTAAATGAAAATTTATTTGTACCTAACTCCTTAAGTTTCTCTTTTGGTACGTTTCTTCCTTTCTCACATTTTTTTAATATAGTTTTAAATCTTTTTACTATCTCTTTCTTGTGTCTTGCTAATCGGAGACCGTTTGGAGTATAATCTAAGGAACAATTATTTTGTATTAATTGTTGATATTTTGAGTTGCATTTTCTTCTATATTTTATTTGCATATAACCATTATTTTCATGAGATTCTTCTACGTATTTTCCACTATATGTTTGGAGATTAGAAAGAGCATTTGAAACAGTAATAATACCTTCTTCTGGTAGTCCTTTATCTTTTCTGAATGATTTAGCCATGGATAAAAGTGTATCAAAAGGATTACCATCAATATTTATTCTTTTATCAAAAGCTATCATAACAAACCTATGTCTGCTTTGAGGAACTCCAAAAATACTAGCATCAATCATAGATGTATAAACCATATATCCTAAACCTTCAAGTTTTGTTTTTATAATATCGGCATAAATTTTTTTTCTATTGTTCTTGAGAATAAAAGGAGAATTAAAACCTTTTACATTTTCCAAAAGCAAATATTTTGGTTGAATTATTTTTACAATCTTTATATATTCTTCTGCAAGTTTATTTCTTGGATCCTTTGGGTTTCTTTTACCAGCAAAAGAAAAACCTTGACATGGAGGACCTCCGGCGATTAATTGAATATTCCCCGTCATTTCGTGTAATTGTTGATTATATTTATTTAGTAATATAGATGAAGTAATAGCTTTGCAAGGTAACCATGAAGGCCATGCAAATTGATTAACTTTATTCCCATTAATTAAATTATGTTTAAATGTTGTAAAGGCATCCGGAGATTTTTCAATAGCAAATATACCTTGTAAACCAGCATTGATAAGTCCGAGCGAGAGACCACCGCATCCGGCAAATAAATCAATGAATCCTATCTTTTCTCCCATTCGTTATGTCCTTGCTATTAATTTATAATAAATTGGAGTTTCTTTCAATATATAGACATTCTATTAACCTAAATAAGTTACATATGCCAAATTTATATTGACGGCTCACTACTTTAGTACAATATTTTCTATTACAACTACCAGAATATCTTACATTTTAAGCATTTTCAAGTAGAAATTTGGGTGAAAAACATTGATTTTACTTATCAATCCTGTACAAAACATTAACCTCATAACAGCTAAATAAGAGCTTTAACAACCTGATGATTTTTACATGTACTAAATTCTAATATTCCCATATTCCTTAAAATCTCTCTTTAACAACTTATAATCTTTAATTGTTATTCCATACTTGTCACAAGTTGCTTTATAATTTGAAGGTAGTTCATCTGTAAGCGTTCTGTTTCCATATTCATTGTTTGTTTCATTTTTAAATACTACTTGATTAATTTTTTTATATATTTTAAATCTCCGTTTATCCAAAAGGTACTTTTCAATTAATATTTTAACAGCTTCTCTACCTAATTCTTTATCGCCAAAATAATCTTCATACTGTAAATGATTAACAAATCCAAATCCTTCTACGTTTAATAATTCTTTCAAAATTTTACTGCTTTCATAATATAAATCAATCTTTTTGTCTCCATTTAAATCTTGTATGCATTCATTTCGTAATTGTTGTATTCTTGGGAAAATAATACTTAAATATTTTAAATATATATTGTTACTTATTTTTTTCATAAGTTTGTCAGCAATCCCATCCAAACGATATTTACTATTATGTTTTCCATATACTTTTATCATTACCGCGCGTCTTTTTATATAATCTGATACACTTCCGACTTTATTTAAACTTATAACACATGCGGGATAATTCTCTATATTTCCTACTTTCCCAAATGTGGCATCTTTTATTATTTTATCACTATGCATATCATATCGCGCTTTATCCAGATCATCAATGTATAACGGCAATCCTTTATAATTTAATCGTAAATCTCTTATATTGCTTTCAGTAAAATATTCCTTCGGTACTTCATTGTTTTTCTTAAACATCATTTTTAATATAAATCTGACTACCGATGATTTACCTGTTCCGCTGTCTCCGTACAATATTGCAAATAATTGATAACCGTCTTCCGCTTTATTTGTATCACCTCTTTTTAAATAAATATTTCTAAAATAACACATAAAAGGAGATACAAACATATAATTTAGTAGTTTAAAATAATTTCGTTTTATCTGATCAATATCCCCAATAAATTCATATTTTCCAAACCCTTCAAAATATTCTCTTAATATATCAATATCTTCCTTAACTTTTTCTTCATTGAATTTTCCCAATATACCGTTACTATTTAAATATATTTCATTATTCTCAAAATCTATTTCTAAGTTATTAAGTTTACGACCTTCTTTAACTTCGTTTTCCTCAACTACAACCTGCCTGTTTTTTATTCTAATTAAATCATCATACGTTATTAATTTTTTCCCGGCTTCTGAATGTGTATCATCTGGTGTTATATATTTTTCCAATTCTACCATTTGCCGTTGAATATCGTAAAACATATCCACTTCTGATTTATCTTCAACAACTTTAGAAACATCAAGCGTAAATAATTTATTTGTTTTTATAACAGTACTTATCGGTAATTCATCAAGTTTTATTTCGTCTTTATCGTATTTTACCGATTCTTCCAGTATGGGACGCGCTTCATTTAAATTTTCAGATACAGATTTGAATAATGTTTTAAAATCCTGAATACATTTTTCATCATTATCTATTTTAAAGTTAATTTCATTTTGCTGACCGGAAAAACCTTTTACTGTCATGTTTGACGAACCGCAAATTACCCTGCTTTTATTATCCCCTTCGCATATAAATAATTTTCCATGACTTAATTTCTGACTTACAAATAGTTTCAGCTTTTTATCATAAAACATTTTGTAGACAATATCTTCATTCTTTGTTAAATAAGGCTTTAACATTTCAATAGTAAATTTTTCTACAGCAAATATATTTATTATTTCATTTCCTAATACTCTTTCGCTCCCCAATATTATTTCAGCATATTCAAAATATGGTAAAATACTCGCAAGAAATCCTATATCACATGAAAAAGTCATACCATGCAATGTTTTATAGCCGTCGAATAAATCATGTTTAGATATGTTTTCTTTTTTGTTATATTTAGTATCAAATATCGTCAATACTTGAGTGTCATCTATGTTAAATAAATCATTATCTTTTGTTGACATAATTATTACAAATCGTTATAAAAGAGCAAGTTTTTATCAAGGGTTATGGTCTGCGGCATATTTGTTTCCTCTTAACCTATTGTATAACAGCAATAAAGAATTTTCAATAAGATAAAATTATTTTCTCAGGAAAGTAGTGAATTTATCATTTAAAACCTGCGGTTGCGGCTGTGTGTTCCCCCGTGCGCCCCTTTAATTGGGTAAACAAACAGGCAATTAATCAACGTTTTTTGACAGAAAATAAATTTAGAGATAACAAAAAGTAGCAAATTTTGGGGGCGCACGCGCTCCCCTTGATAAAAAAAATGCCCTGTTTTGTCAGAAATGACAATTAAATATCTGTCTTGTCATGGGTTTATCTTTTTTCTACCATAGTACTTTTATCTTTTTTTTTATGACAATTAATATATATAAAAAAGAAAAATAAATAATATAAATATATATAGGGAACTTACGGAATTCGTGATTTGATACTGTCAATTGTCAAGAGAGGGTTTTCAGCGATTTATTTTTCAGGTTGGAAATAAAGAAGGGAGTACAACTCCTTTTTTCTTTTATCAATCAAGAGCGGTTGGGTTCTCGCCCCCTGCGAAAAAACCGCCTGTAAACAAGTTTTATATGTCGATTGTTTTTTATGGCGGTTTTTTTGCATGAGGGTTATAGCGGAAAAATTATCGGGGTGGGAATCAAAGAGGGAATCATTTTTTAGCTTTCTTAATATTAAATCAAGAACGGTTGGGGTTGCTTCATTAAGCGGTTTAATGTTTAACTACGGTATTGGGAATTATTTTTTATTCACAAAGCCGTGTGGCGTATTCCGCTCCGCTTGTTGTTCTACGCAAAATTGGGTGGGACGTACTACGCCCCTCTGTGGCGGAGTTGAGGCGGTGCGGCATGGACGCCGCTGTATCTTAAAAAAAATACAAACATGGATGTTTGTATTTTTTTTATTCCTTACAGCCGACGACCAACGGGAGGAGGCTGTTCCCCCCCTTTGAGCTGCTTAATAATTAAGTTTTTTTAAAAAGCAAAACCGCATGATTTGGAAATTGTGCTTTTACTTTTTTTTGTTTCATCGGGGTGCGCTAAAATTGATTTTTTGGGGTCTTTTCATGCGGTTTTGATTTTTAAAAAAACTGTTCCTTATTTCTTATAAAGGGGGGGAAGCCCCAGCGGCGAGGGGGGGACAATAATTGCCGCCTCAACGTAGCCACCGAATTACGCTGTTCTTCTGGGTTTCGCGGCGTGGGTGGGGGAATTACGATAATCCCCACACGGTTTTTTAAAGTGCGTTTTATGCGGCATTTTGCGAAGGGTGGGCTGCCGGGGTTTTTTGTGCCTTCAATGTTTGTTTAAGTGCCTTTAATGTTTGACAAAAAAGTATGATGTTTTATTTTTTGTTTATGCTAAAACACGGACGGCGCAAGCCGTTGTTTCCAAGCCCTTTTGGAATTATCTTAGAAAAAAAGCGTGAGGATTAGCTTTTTTTTTCATGCCCTTGCCCGACACGATGTCGGGCAAGGGTGCGGTGTGTGCCTTTGGGAATTATTTTGCGTGTTTTCACTTTGATTCAATTTAGCGTTTTGCCCTTGTCATACTTTTTTGTCCCTTTTTATCCAAGATTTAAGACTGAATAATCACCGCACAAAAAAGGGCGGTACGAACCGAAAAAAAAGCGGAGCGCAAGCGGAGCTTTTTTAACCTTTATAACTTTGAAGCGAGTACTGAGAGCGAAAAATTTTTTACGTTTGCTTGCAGGTCATGGGGAGAGAATAAATAGCGAAAGTGAATTTTTTACTTTTTAGAAATGTAGTGGGTCGGGAATCAGTACGGAAGGTGAATTCTTGTTTTTTATAAATGTAGTGGGGAGCGAATCAGTACGGAAAGTGAATTTTTATTTTTTATAAATGTAGTGGGTCGGGGAATATTTCTTTTAGCAAAATTTGAAAAATTACTTGGCTCTGCGATAAGATACTGAATAATTACCCCCGTCCTGCGCGGGTGGGTGGGCAAACATCGCTTCTCTCTCGGACTACGCAAAGTTGGGAAGCGCCCGGACGGGGGGCATAGCGAATAATTTTTTAAAGAGGGTGTTCTTCCTTTCGTATTCTTCTAGGGCGCAGCCCTACCGCCGAAGGCGGTCCACCTACTGAAACAATAACCGTTACGCGACATTCATTTTGAAGATGCAAAAAACGGCTTTTAAAGGGATTTTATAGGGTTAAAGGTGAAATGATACGGCAATGATTATTTAAGCGGTTCTAGGGGCTTCTACAAGCGTCCTAGAGGGTTTTAAAAAACGGTCTGTGGTAGCTGAAATTCTGATTTGTTAGGTGTAATAAAAAATATTATGTGAAATGTTACACCAGATATGACATCATATTTGTTAAATAATAGTGGGTAATGATAAATAATCATGAAATAATATAAAAAAAAATATTGACATAATTCTTTATATGATATAGACTTATGAGTAATAAAGCATATTAATGAGTAGGCATTATAAAACTGTAACGCTGTACCAAATGGTTATACTGGCAAGGCTGTTGCAATACTAAAAAGACAAACCCCCAATGCTGGCAACGCTGTTACCTATTGTTACGTTGGTAAGGCTGGTGCAATTATTAAAAGAGCCAATCCCAATGCTGGTAACGCTGTCGGGTATTGTTACGCTGGTAAGACTGGTGCAGTAGTAGAAAGCCTTATTCCCAATGCTGGTAACGCCGTTACCTATTATTACGCTGACAAGGCTGGTACAATTATTAAAAGAGCTAAGCCCAATGCTGGTAACGCTGTTTCCTATTGTTACGCTGGTAAGGCCGGTGCAACTGGAAAAAGCGGAACTCCCAATGCTGGTAACGCTGTCGGGTATGGTTACGCTGGTAAGGCTGGGGCAACCAGCAAAAGCACTACCCCCAATGCTTGTTACACTGTTACCTATGATTACGCTGGTAAGACTTTTGCAACCGTGAAAAGCATCTTGCCCAATGCTGGTAACGCTGTTCGGTATGGTTATACCGACAAGGGTAGAGCAACAGTAAAATTTCATTTCTCCAATGCTGGTTATTGTACTGTCTGAAAAATCAAGGTAGACATATTTGCCTTTTCTGAAGCTAAAAGAACCCATATTTTTAATATTCAATTTGACTCTGTATGGCGTGTCGGGCGTATTTTCTTGTTGTTTTTCCAACCATTCGTTAAATGCTTCAACGGTGGTGAATGTTGTGCCTGAA
>Ga0268262_10002114_pt1 | contig 23416 bp, 24 predicted proteins | sample TergutNc150P3_FD_190354 | JGI IMG/M metagenome (GOLD analysis project Ga0268262, IMG submission 190354) | Nasutitermes corniger P3 segment gut microbial community from laboratory colony in Florida, USA - Nc150 P3 (SPAdes) (version 2) | ecosystem: Host-associated > Arthropoda: Insects >...
CATAAGTCCGAAAGAATGACCGAACACTATACGCATTTTGACCCGCTTGATTTCGGCGAAGTGCCGAAGATACAAGAGGCTTTGCTGGCAAAAAAAGAAAATACGCCGAATGAACGCCCTTCCCTAACTCTCGTAAAAATGCCGGAAGATACTACCGCCAAAGGGCGAAAAGCTTCATAGAATTACTGATTAATTGACTTTGCCCCTGTACGGATTATGTCCTTACAGGGGCTTTTTTATGCCTTAAATATACAAATAGCACTAAACAACAGTATGAACCCCATTTTTCCGGCTGTATTTTTAGAAATATCGAACCATAAGGAGACATTGAAATTTGTACAAAGCTCATGTTTCTTTCGGCTTCGGCTTATCAGATTATTTAATTATGAGAGGTATTGAAATTTGTACAAAAGTCCCGATTATTTTTGCTTTGGCTTGCATATTATTTAATTATGAGAAAACGGAAAAAAGACATTTCGGTAATATCTTTACGCCTTTCGGCGTGGGAGAATTTAAAGGTATGGAGGGAAATATGGGCGTTTTTTTGACGGTTGGGGAAATGAAAATTTGGACTAAAACCGAACTATCAAAATTTTACAGATGTGAAAGAATTTACAGGATTACAAAAACAAGGAGGAAAATATGGGCGTTTTTTTGACGGTTGGGGAAACAAAAAATTGGACTAAAAACATATATCGGATTTCTTTCCGCTGTGAAAGAATTTACAAGTGTTCAAAGGTATGGGAGGCAATATGGACATTTATTTGACGATGGAGAAAAAGAAAACTTGGAATAAAAACAATTATATTTTTTCTTTCCGTTGTGAAAGAATTTACAAGTGTTCAAAGGAATGGGAGGCGGTATGGAAGTTTATTTAACTACTGAGGAACTGGCGGCGTTGTTGAAACTGTCTGAACAGACTATCAGACGGTACGTGTTAAACAGGATTATTCCCTTTCGCAAGATTAAGACGGCTGTTCGTTTCCGTCTTTCGGAGATTGAAAAGTGGATTAACGGCGGGTGCGCTGATAACTTCGTTATCTCTGATAACGACGAAGGCGGTTTCTTTCCTGAAACAGCGGATTTACAGGAAACTGACGGCGGGAATAAAGGGATTTTGTAAGGGGTTGTAAAGGTTTATTTTGACGGGCGGAACGCTGTTTATCAGCCGTAAAACTAATGTTTTCTCATGGTATAAAAGCGCCTTTGAAAATTGCGGTTTTTGTGATGTAAATATAACCTCGTTGGACAGTGACGCTCTGACATTTAAATTAATTGAATTGAAACCAAAATATGTTTTTATACAAAGCGATTTTTACTCGTGCGTAACGCCTTTTATGATAGGCTGCCTTCTTGATGAATTACCCGATTTAAAAATAAACGTTGTAAATTTCTGCAATTTTCCTGACAATCTTGCCGTGCGTTTTATTCAACATGGGGCTATTTCCTATCTTGATTTTAACGACGGCGTTGAAGAAATCGAAAACGGTTTAAGATTAATTTATTCGGGTGAAAATTATTATTCACCTGGCGTTTATTTGAAGATCAGCAAAATGGACAACTTGCCAAGACTTAAAACCAGACCGACTGACCGTGAATGGTATGTTTTATTACTTGTCTGTAACGGTGCTATTGACGATGGGATTATGGACAATCTTGAAATCAGCAGGCGGACGGTAGAAAAACATATTAATAAATTAAATAAAAAATTGGATACAGGCAACAGAATAAATTTAGTAAGAAAAGCCATCTATCTGGAATGGGTAAAAAAAGAGGAATTAGTCTTTAACTGCAATGATTTAAATATTCCTGAAAATCCTACAAAGAGAAAAATAAAGAAAACGCCCTCTTGCATGACGGGGGCGGGTTTTGTTAATCAACGTAATCTTTCAAAGTACGGTTAAAGCGTACAGCACACCTTATAATATATTCTTCCTGATAGCCGGATAAACCTTCCGATATAGTGGATTGAACAGCGCCCCCGGCTGGCGCCGGGGGGAACTGCGGCGGCGTTGTTTATGCAGCCTTTTTTAACGCTTCTTTTTCTTCTGGCTTTTGGTAAAAACCGCAAACACTGCATTTATTTTTGTCCTTGCATTGCGGACAAACAACCGTTGATGAAAAAGCCGAAGACAATTCATTTATGATGATGTCGATGGCTTTAGGCATGGACACATTGAGCGCCCAAGCGAGGCGGCGTATTGTTATACACGCCTTTTCCGATAACTGCGGCGAATAATACCGCTTTTTTCCGTTGTACATAGTACAACCCCCTTAGTAAGAAATAGCCCCCGAAATACAACAGGGGCGCTGTTCTACGAACAGCTTGAAGGTTTACTACAGACCCGAAACCGCGCCCTTTAACAAAAACCCAACAAAGGCAGGTGGGGTATTTTGTTTTGGTGGTGTGGGCTGTAGCGCCCCCTCGCCCCTGCTGGGGGCGCGCTCACACCACCAATGAGAACAAAATACCCCGCCTGATGTTTGGTATTTTTTAATAAAGACTAAGAATAAAGAAAATTGCGTAAGCAATTTTTACCTCATATTTCTTGCCGAATTTTTGATGTATTTTTGTCAATAGAGTGCAAAAAAGCACTAAATTTTGGAGTGTAGTAGCGTTTACTTCCAAAGAATTTTATCTATATCTTTTATTATATGTTTTTTTATCGTTTATATGGACTTTTTTTAAGATTGTAGTTAAGTTATGATATAATATAAGGAAATATTAACAATTATGATGATTTACTATAATATTTATTTTTTTATACTAATTTAAGGAGTTTTTTTTGAGCCAACCAAAATACATAAATTGGTTTGTAGAAGAAAGTAATATTACATTGGAGGACGGATTTCCAATAATATGTTATCGCTTAGATTATGAGATTGATGAAGATGTTTTTCGTGAATGGGCAATCCATATTCGGCGACATTATGAATCTGATGATGATCTTAAAGAATCTCTGCAAGTTACTGGAATGTCCCTAGAGAATTATTTAAGAAATAATGTCATTCCTCAAAAAAGTGATCCACTTGGATCTATATCTCGTTCTAATGATTTTACAGAAATAATGATTTCTGATTTGATCGAATTTATTCACGGCTATGTTGTTCCGCGTTGTAAACAACAAAATAGATCAGGAAAAACACAGAGTGAACATGGTTCAGATATTTTGGCTTATAAATTTCTTGAATTTGATAAATTACCAAATGTAAAAGACGAATTATTTGTTATAGAAGTAAAAGGTGAATTGTCATCTGATAAATATACACCTATAATAAATGCTGTTACTGCTTCTAATAAATATGATAAATTCAGGCATACTCATACATTAAATTATTACCGAAAAAAATTAAAAAGTATAAAGAAATATGAACAAGCAAAAGATATTTCACGTTTCCAAAAAAAATCTGAAAATGATTATATTATTACATATATAGCATCTGCAGTTATCAGTCGTATTATTATTCCTGATAATATTATTTTTGGTTTAAAAGGAGAAGATTTAGAATTACGTAAAGATAATAAAATTTTTTTAGTGCATGGAGAAAAACTTATGAATTTAGCACATACAATTTATGATAGGTGTATAGAATGATTTTTAGTAATCGATCATTATATATGCTTAAGTATGAAAAGGCTAAATCTAAATTAGTAGAATTTAATATCGACAAAAAAAATTATCCAAATTTTCCATTAAACTCTGATGATTTAATGTACTCAACATTTTATGCTTTATCTCTTTATTGTGAAGAATTAATTGATAACCCAAGTTCAAATGATTTACCATCATTGTTTGAAAACATTTCCTTTATTGCTCAATATTATGATTCAACTGTAAAAACCAAACAAAGCATAGATTATAATAATTTACTTCTATTACTAGGAGCAACAGCTTATTTTTTATCAGAAAACTTTGGTAGTGCAAAAGTATTAATTGAACAGATTAATGAATGGGAAATAAAGAATGAGATCATTACACTTTTACACTCAACTTTACTTTTTTTATTTAGAATCAACAGAATTGAAGCTCCGTCAAGAAATACAATCAAATATGTAAATTCTTTAGAAAAGCACTTTTTATTTGGTGAAACACATGAAAATATATTTTTAGAATTAAAAGAAATGCGTAAATCTATATATTTATCATCAGATGCAAACAGTATTAACTATATAGATTTCCTATATGCAATCGTACTATGTGCAATAAAACATTCAACAGGGATTTTATTACCAAAATACTCACATAATAATATTGAAAGTTGGAAAGAACAACTTGTTTCATTAGGAAATATAAAATTATTATGGCCTGCTCAAAGAGTTATTATTGAAGCTGGTGCTCTTAAAGATAAGAATCTTGTTGTCCCATTGCCAACTGGTGTCGGAAAAACTAAAAGTATTGAAATTATTTTACATTCAAAATTTATATCTCAAGAGACTTATGTGGCAGTAATTATTGCTCCCCTGCGAGCATTATGTAATGAAATTATTGGTGATCTGATTCCGGCTTTTGCTGAAAAAGCAATAATAAATCAATTTACTGACACAGCACAAGAAGATTTTAATCTTGAAATATTAATTAATAATAAATATATTTTTGTCTGTACGCCTGAAAAATTTACATATATTCTTCGTCATGATTCTAGTTTTTTATCAGCGATTAACTTATTTATTTTAGATGAGTCTCATTTATTTGATGACGATAATCGCGGAGCACAATATGAATTGTTAGTATCAGAAATACAGCAAAATAAAAATGAAAAAGCTCAAATGATCTTGTTTTCTGCTGTTTTATCCAATGCAAATCAGATTAGTACATGGCTTTTTAAAAATGAAACATCCATAATTGACTATTCTTTAGTAAAATCAACTGAAAAATCTATAGGCTTTATTTCTTCAGATCAAAATATATATTTTTATGAAAAAGATAACATGGAAAGAGAAAGTTTTTATATTCCAAAAAGTATTGAATATACTCCTCTTAAATATAATACTACTTTTCCAAAAGATAATGCACAAGATATATCTATATACTATGCAAATAAACTATGTAATCAAGGGGGAGTAGCAATTTATGCCAGTCAAGTTAGAAGTATTTGTACAACTATGCGTAGAATAATACAAATTAATAAAAATGGATATGATCTAACTAATCTGACTAAATTTGGAAACAATGAAGAAATAAATAAGCTATCAAATTTAATTGCATTACATTATGGTGAATCTTCGGAATTAATGCAAGCTTCAAAATTAGGTGCTTTTCCACATTATTCAGATTTACCAAATGGAATAAAGATGTCTGTTGAATATGCTTTAAGAAAAAAATATATTTATTTTATTGTTTGCACTACAACTCTTGCAGAAGGTGTAAATATTCCAATAAAATATCTTTTTCTTACTTCTTTTAGATATGGTAATAGTAAAATGCAAATTCGTAAAATACAAAATTTAGTCGGTAGAACAGCAAGGTCAGGTTTATATACAGAAGGTAGTACAATTGTAACCGATTCTAAGTTTTATAATAATCGTTTTAATTATAAAAGTGGTGGTATATATCGTTGGCAAGAATGTAAGAGAATGTTTGATTACGAAAATGCTGAGGCTTGTGAAAGCTCAATTTTATCTTTAGTTAACGATTTAAATATAGATTATGAAAATTATTATAAAGGACAAGCCATTTCTGATTACTTAATAAATAATTACGGAAGTGAATCATGTTATACTACATTGAATGAAAATATAAAAATATTATACAAAAATAGTGTTCCTGAAAAAATGTTTAACACATATAACTATGTAATCGATCAAAAAATAAATCAAATAAAGAAAGTTATAGAAACCATTGAAAATTATTTATGTTATCTTTATAATTCCCTTCAAGAAAAAAATATATTCTTAGAGTCAACAAATGAATTAGTTCAATCAACATATGCCTACTATTTAGCTAATAATGAAAAAAAGCAAGTCTTAAAAACTATATTCGATTTAGTTGCTAAGAAAATCATTGATGAAATTAAACCGGAAAATACTGTTTATTTTGCTAAGTCATTATATGGTATTGAAACATCGGAAAAAATATTATTATGGGTAGAACAAAATTTTGACATTATAAAAGAAGATTCAACAGAAGATATATTAAATAAAATAATTAAACTTTTTATAGATTTATTTAAAGATATAATAGATATTCCGATTGATACTTTAATATTTATTACAAAAATGTGGATTAATGGTTTGACTTATATAGATATTTACAATGAGATCGATAAAGAAAAAGAAGTTGAGTTAAATCAAATTGAAAAAATATGTGGTAATATAATTTCATATCATTTTAGTTTTCTTATTGGTAATATAATTGATGCAATTTCAAATCGTTCAGAAGAATTATATAATAAACTTATTTTATTACAGAAAAAGATTAAACATGGCGTTCCAACAAAATTTCAAATATTTATTTGTGAGAATTTATTTGATGATAAAATAATAGCTAATCAATTAGATATGGCTTTTGGACAAATAATTATTGGGGATGGCGAATTTAAGGAATATATTATTTCTAAGCAACAAGAGATATTAGAGATTCTTGATGATTATCCTGAATATTTTAGTCATAAATTAAAGTTGTATGTTAAAAAGTAGTAATAATGAGAAATGATATTATTAATTTCTTAATCTTAATTTATTTTTTCCTTGAATAGTTTATAGTCATTTGCTATATTTATTTTATAATATTTTATTTTGTTAGACATTTGGGTAATAGTTCTATTTATGTCTTCATCAGAGGCACATGCTCCAAAGATTATTGATTGTATAGCCTTATTATTTATTTCTTGTTCACCATTATTATTAAAAATCAATCTGACTTCTTTCTCGTATTTCCAAGACATTGACTTGGTTCCAATCAACATAATTAGAAATTCTTCTTCAGTTATTTTATCCATTATATCAAGAGAATAAATTGGAGGATTTTTACTGTATTCAATTTCAATGATTTTAGGAAAAATAATGGTTTTTGATTCTGTCAATATCATATCTTCTAATTCATATTCTATACAGAACCCTTTATGCGAATTTGAATAATGTGCCCACAATAATTCACTTCTCCATGTTTTTGACATAGAATAAATGCCTAAGTAGCCTATCTGTACTAAAAGTTTATTAATTAGAGCTATTTTATATTCATAATTAGAAGGTGATAAATAGTCCTTTATTATTTTGTAATCCTCAAAAATTTTACTAGTTACTGTTCCTTCAAAAGGATCATTTAATTGTTGTTTACTTGGGGCATAAATTTTAGACCGTGATAATGACTTTATGACAGGAGAATAATTTGAACAGTATTTATATACTTTCATATTATAAGCATAACACCTTTTTTTATCTTAATAAAGTTAAATCATCTTTTATTAATCTCTCTTCATTAGTGATAACATTTTTTAAAATAAACGCAATAATATCATTAAATTCTATACGTTGTTGTAACTCCATTTTATCTACTGATATATCTACAAGTATTTTGTTAATCTTTATTAATGGCATTAATTCCGAAGTTGTTCTAAAAAAGGTTGGTTCAGAAAAATATAATTCTTTTCTTGTTTTTGGCAATTCTTCAAATCCTTCCGGAAAAATATTATCGACCAATGATTTTAAGGATTCAATCTTCTCACCTTTTTCATTTAAAGCAAAAATACTTTCTGAATTTCCATAAATCTTAATACCAGATTCACATTTTATATCATGATCTTTAAGATAATTATTAACCCATAATGTATCAGATTCAAAACCAACAATATTGGAATGTGGAATATATGCTATTATATTTATTAATATTGTTTGGATTCTACCTTTTGCATCTTCTTCAGAAAATTCTCGTAGTTCAAATAATTCTATTCCATGAGCTTTTGCAAATTCTAAGGCACCTTCTTGATAACCAGTTTTTGTAACTACTATACCTCTTGGCTGATGAGGTAAATCCTGTAATACTTGATTTAATGTAAATAAATGTTCTTGCTTGACTGGCGAATTCCAATCTTTGCATTGGATAATTGTATAATAAATTATATCCGCATGTTTAAATTCCCAATAAACATCTATTTGATGTGAAGAAACAATACCTTGTAAAGTTACATCACGTTGAACATTAATAGTTTCAACAGAATTTTGATTTACTATTTGATTAAATATTGTTTGAGTTAATATTTCATATTCTTTTCCTGTGTTCATAATCAATTTGTCCTTAATAAATCAAAAAAATCTTTCAAGAGACATCTACCTGAAATCGCATTAAAAAACCAGGATCATCTCTGACAACCTCAAGCAAACGGCGGGAGGCTCCTTCCGGCTTGTTACGTCCGTTTTCCCAGGCTTCTACTGTTTTTGGGGAAACTCCCAAAGAACCGGCAAAAACTACCTGACTTAATCCGGTTTTTTTGCGTATCCTCTTGATGTCTTCGGTGTTGAAAGCGACTACAGGCTTTATGGTCAGTTTAGTTTTTCGGGCGGGGATTTTTCCCTGCTGATAGTCTACGGCTTCGTTTAAGCCTTGCAAAATGCTTTCGTAAACGTTCATTTTTTGTTCTCCTGTTCTTTTAAGCCTTGCTCCAATCGGGCAATAGTTTTAGCGACTTCGTTCCGCTCGGCTTTTGATAGATTGTCCTTCTCTTTCTTGGGATAGGCGGTTATGAGGTAAATTGTCTCATAATAGGCAAAGTCCACATAAGCGACTCTGCCGCTTCCGCTTTTTCCCTGTCCCTCAAAGGCAATGCGTATTTTACGAAGCCCTTTTGTTCCCCGGATTACATCCCCTGCTTTCGGATTTTCCAGCAGAGTCTCTTGAAGTTGACGGAGTTCATTGTCGCCCAAGCCCATTTTTTGCCATTGGCGGTCAAACTCCGGCATCATTACAAATTCACGGGTCATATTTCTATTATAGAATTTACCCTATTAAATAGGGGTTGTCAATAAGAAATTTTTATTTTTTCATCGTATTTTTAGTTCAAACAAGATAAAAAACATATGATTAACGTCCTGTTGAGACTGTAGAAAAACTTTTTTGGACTTTACCCCATTTAGGAGACACAAAAATAAGCAAGTAAAACTTAGCTTTAACCACAGAATATTACGATAAAACGCTATTAATCATCTGTATCATCAGATGAATAATACCTTTTGATAAAATCTTTAACCATTCTAACAGCTATTGAATAAGTGTGAATTGAATCCCAACTGACAAATTTACCGTTTTTTTCTTCATAACCTGTTATAAACCAATTATCGCCGACACGCATATTTACTACTATAAAGTTTACCTTGTCTATAATATCTGTCGTCATGGAAAAGTTTACATTATAGTAATTCATCAAATGTTTTACGCTTATTGATAAATCAGGATTTTGTTTCCATACGGCTCTTTGTAAATTAATATTATGTCCGGTTCTTGCATAAATAGCGGTTTTTATATTATCAAGACTGTTGGAAAATGAATATTTTATTACATCTCTGGTTTCATTAAGAATGACCATTTCCTCAATGCAGCCTTTTTGCCATGTTGGAACTGTTAATGAGCTTTCTAACATTTTTTCCTCCTTTATTTACTTTTCTTACTTCTCTATGTAAATTCCTTTCTTGATAGCATTAAATCTTCGGTTAATATCTTCTTCGCTTTTCGGTTCTTCCATACCAAGGTATAAAGTAATACACACATCGGGATTGGGTTGTTTAGCCTTAATAATAGAACCCATAAAACCATTATTTTTTTCTTTTGAAACAACAGGATTTTCGTTATAAGGGAATTTTTCCAATAAAAGATCGTTCCAGTCTTCAATGAAATCTGTTCCAAGTATCGGATCCGGCTTAATATTCCGATGAAGGATGATCTTTTCTTTGTCTCTTTGATCTGCAAGTATTGATATTCTGAGTATGCCAAATTCAATTTTATTATCCTGTTTGTACCATGCTGGATACAGGAATAATTCGGATTTATCGTTCCAATTAAAAACCTGTTTGTCCGCATTTATGGATATATATCCGCTATTTAAGGAAAAAGACTGTTCCTTGCTGTTCCAATTAAAACGCATATCTCTCAGGAAATCGGGAACATATTGAGTAAGAGCAAAAAAATTATCCCATTCATCAAAGGCGGCTCCATAAGCCGGGAAAATATGATCGCATGTTTTCTGTAAATCCCAATTATATTCTTGAAATGAAGCGCTATCCTGCTTTGTTATTAAAACAACAGGACCGTCCGGCATAGGCAGAATATACATAATCAATACGGTAAAATCAAAACCAATTTTCCAATTTGCGTTAATCCACGTTCTTCCCAGAGAATCCCGAAAATGTTCAGTATAAGCCGGTTTTCCGTAGGAAAGTATCCGATATTCATTATCCCATATTCTTCTTTCTGTTCGTTTATTCTTTAGAATTAAATCCATTATATATTTTGGATCCGTACATATTTTTTCCAGAGTAACAGAATTAGGTTTATTTATTTTATACAAATCAAAACCGTAATAATACAGGTCTGCGTGATACATTTTACCGTCATCGCCAATGTTGTCCGGAGAATAAAACGGTCTTTTAAGTTTCCATTTGTCATCGTCAGGATCAACATAACTTACAAGCAGACCGCCTGAACGTCCCCATAGAGAGTTACCACCGTTAAGAAGATACTCGCTATTGTCTTCGCCAAGGTATTCCGGAGCTTCTTCAAATAGAGCGTTCATTGAATCTATATAATACTTAATATATGCCTCACGAAATATCCGGCTCACATTAGAATAGGTATCCGGCAAAGAGGCTTTAGTTTCAAAGAAATTACTTACTTCGTTTGCCAATAAAATATGAATATATTGTGTTTTAGTTTTGTACAAAAGAACAGAACGATCGTCTTTCAAAATAACATCCACAGGAGTTGAATAAATTATGTTATCTCTACGTGAAGTTAATACAGCAACTACTTTACCATTAGGAGTTACAATAGGCCCTCCGGAATTTCCTGGGCTGCTACTGGCGGAAGTTTTAAGCCTGTTCCAACCGCCGGTATATTCTTCGGGGGCAGTACCAAGTACAAGGCCATCCCTTATTACGATACCTTCACCCAGGGCGTTCCCTATGCTAAAAACCGGATCGCCAATATTAAACTTTCTTTCAAATTGGAAGAAAGTATCGAAGGTTTTATTTTTTACGGTAAAAATAAGATAATCCTTTTCTTTGGAACCGCCTGTAATCATATCTACTTCGTAGACGTTTTCCTGCGAATCTCTGACAAAGTATTTATCATAGCCGTCCTCGATTGTCTCGATCACATGGAAGGCGGTCATAAGCTCTGTTTTGGAAATGGCAAAAGCTGTTCCGATAGAATGGTAATTGTCATTCCTCATTTTAAAAGGAACAAGATCCCAGTTTATCTTTTTTTCATAAACGATAGTATCATCAACAGGTTTTTCCAGAACCACTTCAAATACCGCTTCATGAACCAGTTTTAACATTTCCGTACTTATTGGTTTTGAGTACTGCTGAACCGACCGGCAAGAAAAAAATGAGCTTGCCATGATAACGAACAAAATTAATAACGCTTTAATTTTCATTATATTTCTCAATAATCTTGTTGTAATAATTTTTCCAATAAATTTCATACCCTTAAAAGAATTCTTGTTTCCCATCTCAAACCTCCTTGATTTTTACCACCCTCTTAATTTATACGATTGATTAATATCAGGCATAAAATAGTTTTTTGAAATTAATCTGTTGTGTTCTTTCATTTTACCTAATTCGTATTTATTGCCTGAATCCCATGTGGTATCAATAATATAACCTGTATTATTAATGACCACCATATTATAGGCGTGCCCAACTCCAGACTTAGAAAAATCTGAAATTAAGTAGGTGTCTACGCCTGTTGCATCCAATAAAAACCAAAACAATAAAGAATACTCATAACACACTCCACGCTGTCTTTCAATTATTGCCTTTAAAGTAAATTCAGCGTTTTTTCCGCTTACACTATTTATCCACCATAAAAGATCATAGTCATACGCAAAAACATCTGCCACCCAGTCATGTATCATTCTAACTTTGGTAAATACATCTTTCTCTCTTTTTGCAAGAGCAACAATATCTTCTTGAGATGTTTTTCGAATATCAAACCATTCAAGTTTTATATCTTTAGCCGCACGAACTTTATCCGTCTCAGGTCTGCCTCCATATTTTCGTATAAGAGCATTACGATCTGATAAATTATTAATATAAAGATGTTTTCCGCGATTTTGAATGTATTTTTCAGTTTCCTTATAAGCTAATTCAACTTTTTTAAATTCTTCCGGCGTAATTGTTGGATTAGGCACAGGGAAAGAACCTTTTGATTTATAAACTATGTATTGCCATTTCTCGCCGGATTCTATTAAATATTTATATATAAAATATACTGACTTGCCTTCTGCATATACCTGATACCATGTATCAGCTTTTATTTTAACACGTCCATAACGCTCTTCACGTGTTACATAAAAAAAGATATTCGCACTTTCTTCATTATTGGATGATTGAGGCAATTTTTCCAAAATTTGATTTGGCTTTCCCTTCAATTCACTTATTGTCCAACTACTATTATAGGTTTGTCCAAAATATGCAAAATCTAATATATCATAGAAAAATGGAAAAGTAGATTGGCATGAATAAAATGAGCTTGCCATGATAACGAATATAATTAATAACGCTTTAATCTTCATTTGTTTTTCTCCTTTATAACTTATTAATAGTAAAAATTTATGAAACTTAAGGTTTTAATAAAAAATTATTAAGCCAACACTTAATATAAATAATATATTCTGGTTGAATATAATCCGGTTTTTTTATCAAAATTATTTACGACATAATATGCATACTCTTCATTTATTTTTACTAATGTAAACGAAACATCAAAGCTTCTATTCGTCATCATACTTTTCACAGAATCCGCTAAATCCGGATTTGGGTTAACATCTCTTATACTCTCATAATCAATTGTCCAGCCTAAACTTTCAACATATTCAATGAATATTTGATATAATTCGCCTCCGTATCCATTATTTTTATAATATGTATCATATAACCAATAAGTTAATATTGAATCTAGTACTATTGCTCTGCCGGAAGATTCACGAAACCACTGAGATACGCTTAATCCATTGTGTTTAGTATTATATGGATCTTCTGACCACACACGATTTTCCAATGGGGATTGTGCAAACAGATTGTAACCAATAAAGCAAAAAATAATAATTAGAAAAATCTTTTTCATAAATATCCTCCTTTGATGATATTACTTATTCAATGAATAACTTTAAATTTATGCATTGAGTTTTTCACAAGCCCAATCCTTTAGAATTTCTTTACTTCTTATTACCGAAAAACCAAGCAAACGTAAGGTATATGAGGCTACCTCAGAGCTTATTTGCCCTGTCATGAAATACTCTTTAATTTTTTTTCGTGATTGTTCCTCCTTCTCAAACCGATATTGGCTTAAAGATTGATTAATATTTCTTTCTCTCATCATTTCCTCCTTTAATTCGCTTTATTATCTGTATCCGCAGTAAATGAGACGTTTGAGTAGTTGGTTACTAACCAATCTACATTTTTCTAACTCGATATAAATAATAATGTCTGAAGTTGTGAAAACTTAAGGTTTTAAATAAAAATTCTTGTCAAAATCTTCTATTACAAGTGTTTTTAGATCTTTACTTGAAAGTTTATTACTAATAGCCAGTCTATTAGCCTGGCGTTTTATGCTTTTTTCAAAAAAGTTACGAACTGTTCGGGCATTTGCGAATGATTCATCTGCTTGAGAATAAATACCTTCAAGAATTCCTGTTAAAATGTTAATTGTATAATTTTCGACATTATAATTGTGTTGATAGCAAAGAGACATAAATATTTCCAATAATTCATTTGGCTTGTAATCCTCAAAATTAATAAACGTATTAAAACGCGATTGTAATCCGGGGTTTGATTTTAAGAAATTTTTCATTAAATCAGGATAACCGGCAACAATAACGATTAAATCATCACGATAATCCTCCATCATTTTTACAAGCGTATCTATCGCTTCTTGTCCAAAATCGTTACCGTCTTTTTGCGGAGTAAGAGAATAGGCTTCGTCAATAAACAAAATACCGCCTTTTGCTTTATCAATGACCGATTTCGTTTTTATCGCTGTTTGACCTACATATTCTCCAACCATTCCGGCTCTGTCTGTCTCGATAATATGTCCTTTAGATAATATACCTAAATCCCGATAAATATCTCCAAGTAGCCGTGCTACCGTAGTTTTTCCTGTTCCGGGATTTCCAGAAAAGACCAAATGTAGAGACATAGGGCTTTGTTTTAGTCCGTTTTCTTCACGCAATTTATTTATTTTAATTGTGTTTATTAAGGTGTTAACCTCGTTTTTTACTCTTGCCAGTCCGATAAGCATATTTAATGCTTTAATAGAGTCATCGGAGCTCTTTTTTTTCTCATTTTTACCTGTTTTTTTGCCTGTTGAACATAGATTTTCTATTAGTTCAAGGCGTAATGCGCTTGAACAAGGCTCAACGCCATACCTTTGAATACTGCTTGATAGATTTTTAACTATATCTACAGCTTTAGCCTTTTCCACAGGTAAGCGAAGTTCACCATTAAGAAATATATTTGAAGTATAAAGAAATACTGCTTCAATACTTGAAGAAAAAAGGAGCATTTCCTTTTTTATTTTTTCTGGCAAAGAATATTTATCAATATCCAAAACATGACACATGGCTGTAAACAATACATCTTTGTCTGTACAGGATTTGCCTGTTATGGCAATAATTTTTTGATTCATTGTTTCAATATTTTTTGCTATTTCTTCTTGCCGATTAACTTCGGCTATTTGCCTTTGCTTTTCTACTTCTTCCTTCCCGCTTAAATAGCAATAAATAAAAAAACAAATAATACAGAAGATTATCATTCCCATATTTACCCCCTAAAGAGACGCTATTTTCGTGGATATTAATCGTTAATAAGGTATTTATCCCTACTAATATTATTAATGCCTAAAATTGAGAAAACTTAAGGTTTTTAAAGAGAAAATTTAATAATTTTTTACTTTTAGGTAATTCTTAATATCTTTGAGGAATTCACGAAGGTTTGTTGATGCCATAGACCCTGCGCTCTCTTGTATAGCTTTTGGGTGATATTTCATGTAAATTTCGTATTGATTCGGCTCTTTACCGTCTTTATGGAAAGAATCTATTATTTCTTGATCAAGAATGGGATATAATTCCTTTAAATCATTTTTAATACAATATAGTGTAAATAAAGCTTTATAACAATCTCTCGTCTTTTCATGTTTATTATCCAACACAAATTTTACGGCTTCTATGATATTTGAATCATTAAAATTAGTGAAAAAGGAACTTTCAGGTTCTTCATAGGGACGAGGCTGATATGGGGGTTTTAAGTCCTCTGAATCCAGGATGTTATTTTCTTCACCTTTACTATTTTTGACATCAAGACTACTGACATTTTTATTATTTATTAAATAAAGATATTCTCTTGCCTTTTTTTCACTTATATAAAACCATTTTGATACGCCTTGTATACGCTCATTATTAGTTAATTTCCTTCCAAGCTGGCTCTCTTTCATCCTGATAAAATCTTCTACTTTCCTTAATTTTCGCTTTTTCTCTTTAGGGATATTTACAAGGTCATTTTCATTATATTCATAATATAAACCTTTTTTTTCTGTTTCAATTGAAGAACTAAGGTACTTAAAAAAACCGTCTTTGTCTTTTGGTATTTTTGAGATAGTTTCTTTTTTCAATAAATGGCTAATAACCTGTACTATTGCCAACCCTGTCTCGTCTATATCAATATTTTTGTAATCTTTATACCATCTATATATTTGTTCGCATATGATTTGATACGCCTTTATACGATCGATTTCGGGTTCGTTGATGTATTTTGAGAAGTTATCAAAAATTAAGTCTTTTTGTTGTTTTTCGGTTCTTTTGTTCTCTTTCACAAATACCTCTTACATGGCAAAAAAGTCTTTTAATGTAGCCATAGCATCTGCGGCATTTGAAGCTCCCATAGAACCCATCAATTTGAATAAATAATAGAGCGAGGTTATGTCATAAAGCATTGCGCTTTCAGGCAATGGTTTTCCGTCTTTAAATTCCACTTTCCCGTAGACGATATATTGTACAACAGCCTCACGGAATTCTTCAACAAAACGAAGGGCGCAAAACAGGGAAAGGCTTTCGGGTTTGAAGCCGAAAGTGGTATCGGCGTAAATCTCTGCATCGTCAGGGATTTTTTCGGACAGATCGGTGATTAGTTTGTTGTATGTTTCTTTTGTTGGTTTAAAGTCAATTTCGATTGTATCATAGTTTAAAACAGCCCCAATTCCCTTGTTGATATTTTCCAATTCTTCGATAAATGTCTGTTTTTTTCGTTCAAAATCGCTGTTCTCACCTTTTGTAAGGACATAAATAACTTTAACTTGTTCGTCTTTTTTTAGCGTTTTGGCAAGTACGCCGTTTATAGGACAGAATACGGGTTTTTCATATTCGATGGATTTATTGCCGTCTACGGGGTATTGTATTGTTTTTACATCCTGCTTCATTGGTACGGTTATTATTACGGTTTTCATTTTATCTCTCCTATCTTATTATATGGCTAAGTTTGGGGAAAGTTAAGGGTTTTTAGATGGTAAATATAGATGTCTTCCTATCCAGCCGACAATAACTTTTTTTTGCTTATCATCCCATGAAAAATGAATTCTTACTGTCCCATATCGATTATTGGTACTTGGCTTAAGATGAAGTTCAAATACTATTTTTTGTTTATTACCATTATCACGCATTCTATCATTTATTACTTTTTCATTTTTCATATGTTCAGGTCTTTCATAACTACAATCACAACCTAGTGCTGTTAAAATATAATCATCAGGTAGGTTAGTCTTGTTTTTTCTCTTATATTCTGTAAATTCTTTTAAAGTTTGTAGATATGTAAATATTCTGTCTGGAGGCCCTGCGTCTTTTTCAATTGATTTAATTCCTTTTTCTACATCATTTCCAAAGATAATGTAATCAGAAAATTGTTCCTTTGCGCTTTTATAAGCTTCTAAAACTGCTCTATACTTTTTGTTCTTATTGTAAATAATTTCAGAAATATTTTTTACTTTTACCTCAGAATAAAATAATTCTTTTTTTATTGGTTCTTCCTTAATAATATATTTTATTTTTTTACATTCATATGTATAATTAATTGTTTGCTTATCAATTAAAATATGAAAATTACTATTCTTATATATATATTTATTTACAACACCTATTTTTATTATTGATTCCTTAATATCATAAGAATTATCTATTTTTTTTTTGTAAAGATGGTTGAATCTTTATATTTTCATATTCTAAATTATCAAATTTATACCAATCTTCAAAAGTAAAATATCTACCTTTAATACTTTTTCTATCATTCGAAAAATATTCTTGAAAGTAATCTGATTCTAATTTGTTTAATATTATTTTTAATTTATCAATCGGAAATCCACTGATACGATTAGTTTTTTTCATATATTCAACATCAAAAGTTATTTTTGTTTTATTAAATAATAATACTATTATTTCTTCATTATCTTTTAATTCATCTATTTTTTTTATATTATCACGAAGATCTATTATTTGTTTAATTAATTTTATTTTCTCATTTGTTTCAATTTTTTTAGAATTTTCTATTAAAGAAATATTTGGTGGTTCAAAAATAGATGGAGCTATTGAATAACTAATCATTGTTTATTTCCTGTTTTTGCTTCCATTTTAAAGATGCTGCATTATATATTTCATCTGCGTTTTCTGACGATTCATCAAAAAACCCTTCCGGCCAATCAGAAATTGCTCCATATTCATTGATATTTATTGGCCTAAATAATGTATTGCCTTTTTTATAATTTTTGTAATCTTCTTTCAAATTTTCTGTAAAATATATTTTTACAGAATCATTAATAGATTTTTCAGTTTGTAAATTTATTGCTCTTAGTCTTAGTCTGTTAATTATATATTCACTATGAGTCTCAATAATTAATTGTTTATTACAAAGTATTGTAGCAACAAAGAAATCAGTCAATTTTGTTTGCATAGCAGGGTGAAGATGAAGTTCTGGTTGTTCAATAATGATCGTGGCTTCTTCTGGTGCAAGTAGACAAACAAGAATAATTGGCAAAACTTGACTTACACCCACACCGACATTTGTTAAGTCATTATCTTTCTTTTTATCAATAGTTTTTATCTTTAATTCATAGCCATATCTTCCTTTGAAATTAACACTTACAGAGTCTGCTATTCCAATATAACGGAGCCATTCATTTGTTGAATCAGAAAGATAACAATAATCTGTTTCTTTTATATATTTATTTTGTTCAAAATATATTGTAGAAATATATCTAGTTAATTTTTTTTGATTTTGATATAATATTCCAGCAGAATTTTCACCTTTTATCCCAATATTTTGAATGTTTTCAATATATCCTTCATATTGTAAACGAGGTTCTTCTCGTAATGGACCAATGTAAAATAAATTATTCTTAAAATAATTATTTATATTATCAGTACTTTTTTGTAAATAATGACCTATATTAACACTTCTAATTGAATATTGATACATCGGAGTACGTTCATTTCTATTTTCATTTATTATTGTTTTCATATAATTATTAAGTGTTGTTTTTATATTTTCTTTATTAAATTCTGAGATTGATTTATCCACATATTGCTTAAATAATTGTTTATTATTAATATCTATGTTGTCTGGTATGAGAATATTAGCAAGTTCAGTTTTTTTATAAATATAAATATTTTGTTTATTTTGTTTTATCTCTAATTTAGCATTTTTTATATTCAGATTGTGTTTTTTAAGCATGAAAAATAATTTACGCATAATGTTATTATATTCGTTAACGGATTTATCGTTAAATTGATATTTTTCATCTGTAAATTTATATCTAATTATTTCTAAAAATATAAAAGCCAAATATTCTGAATTTTCACAAGCAAATATAAATTCCTTTGGAAGAAAATGATTCATTTCTAATCCAATTAATATTTCATTTTCAATTTGTTTTAAATCTTTTATTAATTTTGCTGTATTATCATCTAAAATAAATGTAAAATGTTAATAATTGGTAAAACTTGCATTTATATTTTTAAATTTATTTGTATCTGAGGCTGAAAATATTACAGAATTATTATTATCATTTATAATATATTCATCTTTAAAATGAAGCTGCTTAATTACAGGTATCAAATTTGAAATATCATTTGTGTATTTATTAAAAAATGATATAAACAAATTAGTATTTTTATTTATTCTTTCTTCTTCATCTAAGCTTAATTTCGATAAAATATTTTGAACATTAAATATTTTATTTAAATCATCATCAGAAAAATCTTTAGATAATAAGCATTTTGAATATTTAAACGAATCTGTATCATTCGATGGTCTTGGAATAACAAAATCTATATTAATAGATATATCTCTTGTTTTTAAGAATTCAGATTTGATATCATCAATACTACCTAATTTTATCATTGGACCATTTAATACAAGAGTCTGTAATTGCACGTTATTTTGAAGCGTTTGCGTGAGAAGTAAAATTGATTGAAGTACGGTACTTTTTCCACTACTATTTTTTCCGCAAAATATAGTTAATGGAGCAAATTCCAGCTTGCTTTCTGTTATTTCTTCATTATTGACAATCAATGTTTTACCAATAGACTTAAAATTTGTTAAAGCTAAATTCTTTATCATACTATATACCCATATTTTACTACATTAAGTTATTATAGACTAATTTTATAAAATTGTCTATCTTATTTAGTATCTTACCTATAATAATACAAATGCCTATAAAGTAAGAAACTTAAGGGTTTATAAATACTAATTAATTCTAAAAAACCTCTTTTTTAATGTAAATAACAGAATTAAAAAGTAATCTTCGTTATTAATTATAAAAAGGTCATATCACTATTCGATGTAACTTTTACCTATATCGAATTATAATTTTATTTATATTCAAACATAGACTAACTCTCTTTTTTTGTAATTGTAAATCCAAGTTCAGTTGCTCTTGTAATAAAATTAGGTATATTGCTTTTACCCCATTCTGTAGAAACCACAATTTTTTGACCATTGCTTAAAATAATTGGATATTTCAAAAAATGACGCTTCTCTTTTTTCTGACCTCTAAACTTTGTTTTTGCATTATCATAAGTATCTACAAAACCAAGCTTCTCACTTAATAATCCCCTGAAAACATCATTTATCTCTTTCATTGTAATATTTGGATGTTTTTTTACATATGCTTTAACTACTGCTAATACTAATTGTCCTTTACCACCAACAAATTTACCATCTAAATTGTATTTTGAATAATCTTTATCATCGTCATTTTCATCAGTTATGCCGCTAATTTCAGGAAATGACGGAACAGATTGATTTATTTCTCCTTTTTTTGAAATATTAATTATTGTATTTTCAAGAATTATCTTAATGGCATTTTCAGAAAATTCTGATGATAATTTATCTTTTAACAAATTAATAAAAATATCAACACCATCTGGCGAACATAAATGATTTAAATATTCTTGTACCTTTTCTTTTTCTATAAGCAATTCAATTTTTTCTTTACAATAGGTGTCGATTTTTTCTGATGAATATTCATTTTTGCTTAATAGTTTTAAAAAATTAATACCTTCTTCTGAATTATTTTTAAAAGAAATTTCACCTATATTCAAAGGTTTTTCACTAGAATTAGGTGATTCATAAAATATTTTTATTGATTCACCTAATAAAATACCAAAATTTACTTTTAATAATCTCATATAAGAAAATAGTTGTTCAGCATTTTGTGTAGATATTGATACATTAGGCTTTTTCAATTCTATTACAAAAAGATACTTTTCTTTATCTGCAATTATAATATCAGGTCTTACATTATTTGAAGCTCCAATATGTATTGTCTTTTGAGTTATAATTTCATTCTTTCGCATAGACCAACCAAGTTTATCAAATAAAAATTCTGCTATTATTTGAAATTCACGTTCTGCGGAATACTGGTTTTTTTCATTTATTCGATAACAAATATCGTTCCAAATATCTCTGTAATCATCCATGATAAAATCTCCAAACATTATAATACATTATTTATTGAAATCATCCTTAATATTACTTCATCCAATATATTATAATGAATATATATAAATATAGCAACTTAATAAAATTAAAAAGTATTCCAATATAAGCATTGTTAATACATCATTATCCAATACTAATGTTTAAGATACATAAAACTTAATGTTTTTATGGAAAATACCAGAAATATTTCTCTTAATGAAACAGAAAAACGCCCCCTTTTATTGTAGCTTCAAACTCGTAATCAGATATCTTAATTATTTTTATTCATTATTTACCTACTTCCCAACGCCTTCCTCTGCAATTCCACATACCCGATCTGCCCTGCGGCAAGGGTGTCAAGCCGCTGTTTGAGCAGGGCTTTTTCTATGGGGTCTAGTCCGGGGGTTTTGAGTATGTTCTGCAATCTGCTTTTGTGTCCTTTAACGGCAATGTGAAAAGAGTCCAAAGGGAAGCCTTTTATTCGGTATTTTCCATCGTGGGGAATGGTTTTTTCAGCACCTAGATATTGGGATTTATTTCCTACAGCTTCGAGGGAAAGAAAAGCGTCATCAAAGAACTTTATCGCTCTTGACAGGCTACTTATAGCGTCCTTGTCAGTCTTTTCGCAAAATACAAGTTCCTGAGTTAAGAAAGTGTATTCGGCTAGTAAAATAGTTTGAGGGTCGGCGGATGATTGGGTTTCCTTAAAAGCGGTCATGGCTTTAACTATACCGTCTTCATAGGAAATGCGCCCTTCTTGCTCTTTTCCTCTAATAGCAAAGCCTTTACGGCCTGCGTCAATTTGAGTTGCGGCATCTGCAATATTACCTGCTAATGTAATCAGGTCCAAATTCTGCCTCTACTTCCGATAAATTCCAGTTGTAACTTGTAAAAAACTCCATACCGACTTTTTCTTTCATTACTTTTGCTATGTACGGAGGTAAAGGGATTGTCCTTATAAGACGTGAGGCTCCTTCTTCATCTCCGGCTTTCCTCAATTCGGCGGCTTTACAACCAATGGCGAGTTTTTCATCTAGGGTCATGGTCTGTGCTTGCGGCATAGGTTTCTCCTTGTTATAAATTTACCGGATTTTTGAGGTAAAGGCAAGAGAAATAAAAATGCACATTTTACTTATTTCCATCTTGTAAATTTATTCTTACCTTTGAACACAGAATAGCGGGGGTTTGCTCAAAAGAACTCTTTGCTGTTCAAAAAAACATTAAAGGAGTTAAATTATGACGAATTATGAAGCCAAAGAAAAAGACGGTTATTCACTGGTCAGCGAACTGGAAAATGGGGAAGTCCAATATTCCGACACTTCAAAAGCCGAAAGGCTTTTTAGGGAGTATAAGCGGGATATCCGCTATTTAACGGCTTGGAAAAAATGGCTGGTGTGGAACGGGACGAATTGGGAAACTGACGAGGGCGGAGCTCTGATTCATGAGAAAGGGCTTAAAACCGTGCGGATTATTTATAAAGAAATGTTAAAAAAATGGAATCATAGGGATAGTTATGGGTATTTTAAGGAAGTTGAGAGATTCGCGAAGAATAGCGAAAGCATCAGAAGGCGTGAAGCGATGATTAGAACCGCCCAATATATCCAGGAGTTGAACATTACGGCTGAGGACCTTGACGTTAATCCGTGGCTGTTAAACGTCCGCAACGGCACTGTTGACGTTTTTTCCGGGGAATTTCGGGAACACAGGCAGGAGGATTTGATTACCAAGCTCGCAAATGTGGATTACGATCCTGCCGCCGATTGTCCGTTATGGAAAAAGTTTATCAGCGAAATTATGAACTTTAATCCTGAACTGATTAAGTTTCTTCAAACCGCTGCGGGCTGGTCTTTGTCGGGGGACATTTCGGAACAATCTATGTTTATCCTGTACGGAACCGGCGCTAACGGCAAATCTACTTTTCTCAATACGGTTATGCATCTGATGGGCGATTACGCTACTTCCACTTTTACGGAGACTTTTATGAGAAAATCGGGGGACGGCAACACTAATGACGTTGCACGTCTTCGGGGGGCTCGGTTTGTCGCCACTACGGAAATTGAGGAGGGGCGGCGGCTTTCCGAACCTTTGATCAAGAAAATTACGGGCAATGACCAGATGACGGCTAGGTTTCTTTATGGGGAGTTTTTTAACTTCACTCCTACTTTCAAGATTTTTATGGCTACTAACCATAAGCCTGTTATCAAGGGTACGGATCACGGAATTTGGCGGCGGATTAAGCTG
>Ga0268262_10002115_pt1 | contig 23412 bp, 23 predicted proteins | sample TergutNc150P3_FD_190354 | JGI IMG/M metagenome (GOLD analysis project Ga0268262, IMG submission 190354) | Nasutitermes corniger P3 segment gut microbial community from laboratory colony in Florida, USA - Nc150 P3 (SPAdes) (version 2) | ecosystem: Host-associated > Arthropoda: Insects >...
CGTAATTCAGATTTATTAAAATATGCCCCCTGCTCGCCCATGCCTATTCCTACAACGTCATCTGCGATTACACCCAAAGACAGATTATAATCGTTATGGATTAAGGTTCCTTCGACAAACTGTAAAAGAGTTTGACGCAGGGCATTATAATCTTCCGTTAATTCAACACCTTTCATTTTGCAACTCAGTAAGTAAATAGTAATAATACAATATTTTTGGAAATTTGTCAAGGGGTATAGCACAGAAAGCACTTATTCTGGCACGAATGGCAAATTTTGGTATTAGAGGCTCATAATTGTGGGTATAAAAGCAAAAAGTTTAGCACATGTGCTAAACTTTTCTATATTTACCTAAAAGTTTAGTTTATAGGCAAAATATGGAAAATGACATTATAGCGAGAAAAATGTATTCCGATAAGATAAAACCTTTTATCGGAAAGCAGATAATAAAGGTTCTCACTGGTCAGAGACGGGTGGGCAAGAGTTATGTTTTGAAGCAAATAATAAAGCAGATAAAGCGGCTGGACAAAAATGCGAATATAATTTATATTGACAAGGAAGATTTGTTATTTGACTTTATAAAAACCGCAGAAGATTTGAATAAATACATAAAAAGCAGAACAAACGATAAAAGCAAAAATTATGTGTTTATAGACGAAATTCAAGAGATAAAAAAATTTGAAAAGACAATGCGCAGTTTGCTTAAAAATCCCATATACGATTTATATTGCACAGGGAGCAACGCGAATTTTTTATCCAGTGAAATTTCAACTTTTTTAAGCGGCAGATATATAGAAATTCCTGTGCATAGTTTGTCGTTTGTTGAGTTTTGCGAGTTTCACAATTTGCAAAGCGATAAAAACACACTTTTTAAATATCTTAAATTTGGCGGTATGCCTTATTTGAGGCATTTGGAATTGGAAGATGAAATAGTTTACCAATATTTAAAGGGTGTTTACAGCACGGTTATATATAAGGATGTGATTGCGAAAAATAAAATTCGCAATACTGCGTTTTTGGAAAATTTGGTTCTGTTTTTGGCGGATAATATAGGGCAATTATTTTCTGCAAAAAAAATAAGCGATTATCTAAAATCCCAAAAAGTGAGCATAGCCGCTTCGCAGGTTATAGATTATTTGAATAAATTAGCCAATGCCTTTTTTATACACAGGGTTAAACGAGAAGCCATTGTTGGCAAAAAAGTTTTTGAAATAGGAGAGAAATTTTATTTTGAGGATATTGGTCTTAGAAACGCCATTTTTGAGTACAAGCAAACGGATATTGGTAAAATAATGGAGAATGCAGTGTATAACCATTTGCTTTATTGCGGCTATGAGGTTGCCATAGGTTGCGATGGTGATAGGGAGGTTGATTTTATAGCGAGAAAAAGCGGTGAAAAAATATATGTGCAAGTTTGCTATTTATTGCACGATAGCAAAACCGTAGAACGCGAGTTTGGCAATTTGGAGAGGATAAAAGATAACTACCCGAAATTCGTTGTGTCTATGGATGAATTTTCGGGTAATTCAAGGAATGGAATAAAGCATTTTAATTTGCTGGATTTTTTGCGGTATAGCGCATAATTTACAAAGGAGGGATAGAACAGATGTGTCTTGCGTTGCGGGCTATGGTGTACATATTCGCGGACATCTGGTCCGCAGAGCTGGCAACGTCGTTGGCGTTTGTGGAAGTTTTTTCTGCACTGCTCGCTATAGAGTTTATGTTGGTTGCCACTTGCCTATTATTGAAATTTCTTTCAGGACAGAATTGATTCTGCCGAGTGGCGAAAAAATTTGCCGCAGCAAAACCAATACCAGCACAAGACCGAGCAAAACGCATCGTCATAATCGCTTGTATCTTCCTCATTCCCAAGAGCGGAAAAATTTTCAGTATCGTCAGGTTCCGCGCTGCCGTCAATGACATACTGCCAAATAGCATCTTTTACTGGAGCCATAGTGTACAAATATACGCAGTTTGCAATTTTTAGGTTTTTAAATATGCCTTGGAACCTATGTATTATATGGATTGGCTGGCAAAGCTTGGTGACACAAGACTATAATTCCCAAATTTTTCTATTTTTAAAATGGAATTCACAGAATGAAGGAGAATTTATGTTAGATGAAATGTTAGAAGATATAGATGAGAGTTGGAATGAGTTGTTGAAGAAAAATTTGAAGAAAAAATTGGAGGGAATATTTCGTGAATTGTCTAAAAAACCGCCATATCAGCCTAAAGGAAAAGACATTTTTAATGTTTTCAAAATGCCTATCGATAAAATTAAAGTAGTAATCCTTGGGCAAGACCCATATCCTACAGAAGGAAAAGCTACTGGATATGCCTTTGCTGTTCCTCCTAAGTTTGGAATGCAAGGAAGTCTAAGTGTAATAAGAGAAGAGATTGAGAAAGAGTTTGACTTGGATAAACATTCAAATTCGAAGGAATGGAAATCTCTTGAACATTGGATAAAGAGCGGAGTTTTTTTGTTAAATACTGCTTTAACCGTAGAAATAGGTAAGCCACGTTATCACCTAAAATTAAAAATCTGGGAAAATTTTACAAAAGAAGTAATAAAATACATCTCAGAAAAACATCCTTGTATTTGGCTGTTATGGGGAAGAGGTGCACAGAGTTTTGAAGAAAATATCAGTGAACCTAAGAAAGAAGTTAGTGATGAAAATATAGAGAAAATATCTATCAAAAATGAAGTAAATTATGTATTAAAAGCTCCTCATCCTAGTCCTAGTACATATGATGGAAAATATGGTAATAGATTATTTTGTAAAATTGGTCATAAAAATTTCTCTTACGCAAATGAAATATTGAAAAAATTAGGAAAAGAAGAAATAATATGGTAAAAACTCGCCGCAGATTTGGGCAGTTTCTCTTCAGTCTTTAAACTTGTCGCTTGGCAGGATAAAGAAAAAGCCTCACGTTTTACATTCTCCCAACCACCCACAAATTATTGCCTAGAGCTTCCAGAGGAAGCTCGGCAAAACGAATTTTAGGGCTGGCAGTCATAGCTGGGGGTAAATATAGAAAAAATAATTTCTAAATTCTCTCTAATGATTTTTTGCCAATTAGCTATGCGGTTTGTTGCGATTTTTATTACTCTTGTTTCTCTTGCGTATTCGCAGGAAGTTTCTATTTCCATGAACAGCATGGAGCCTCCAAAAACGAAGATGTTTTATTCCAAGGAATCTCCAAAGGCAGGCGACACCCTTTACTTAAAAGTCACAGTTCCGCAGGGATGGAAGATAAATTCAAACAGCGTTCCAGAGGATTTTTTAGTTCCCAGCCGCGTAGAGGCAGTAGCCGAAGGCATGGTGTTTGATTCCGCGCTATGGTCAAAACCCATAGTGGAACACAACGAACTTTTGAATATGGATTTGCTCTTGCTGCGAGACACCTTTACCGTAGCCCTGCCCATAAAATCCATAGCGGATGGCTATAACCCCTACGATGCAAAATTAAAATTCACCTATCAAGCCTGCTCAAAAATATGCCTTCCCCCTAAAACCATAGAAATATCTTTTAACCGAGATTTGCAAAAAAAAAAAGTTGAACCCCAAATCAAAGAAAAAAGCTCGCTGCCTATTTATATTCTGCTTGCCTTTATAGGAGGCTTGCTCTTAAATGCAATGCCCTGCGTGTTGCCAATTCTGTTCTTGAAAATTTTTGACTTGGTAAAAAAAACAGGCGAGTCAAAAAGCAATATGCTTAAATGGGGCTTTGCAACGGCCAGCGGGATATGGTTTTCCTTTTTTGCAATAGCTCTGATAATTTCCGGGCTGCGCTTAACTGGTAATGCCGTTGGCTGGGGGTTTCAGTTCCAGCACCCCGCATACACAGCGGCAATGGTTTTGTGCCTTGCGATTTTTGCTTTGAACCTCTGGGGCGTGTTTGAAATTTGGATGCCCGGCAATGTGCTAAATGTTTGGGAAAAGCGCACAAAGGAAGGCGGTTTTCGCGGAGCCTTTGCTTACGGGATTTTGCTGGTGCTTCTGTCAACACCTTGCTCCGCGCCGTTTTTGGGTACAGCCATAGGTTTTGCCTTCACCGCTACTACGGTTGAACTGTTTGCGGTTTTTGCCGCGGTTGCAGTAGGTTTATCTTTACCATACATAATTTTGAGCGTGTTCCCGCAATGGACAAAAAAACTCCCACGCCCCGGAGATTGGATGCTCGTATTAAAACAATTTTTGGGCTTCCCGCTTTTGCTCACAGTGGCGTGGCTGTTTTGGATTTTTTATAGGCAAACCGGCCCGGAATCCGCGTTGCGGCTCGGCTTGCTTTTATGCGCAGCGGGCTTTTTTGCGTGGCTCTCCGGCATACTCGCAAAGCCGGGGAAACCGTGGCTGCGCTTTGTTCTTCTGTGGCTTGTTTTTATTTTGATATATGTGTTTTCGTGGAAGTTATGGATAGACCCGCAAATCCGCGATATGAGTTCCGAAGAAATTGCCTTTGAAAATCCCGAATGGGTTTTGTTTTCTCAAAAAAAGCTGGATAGCTTGCAGAGCTTAGGTGTTGCCGTTTGGGTGAACGGAGCGGCGGAGTGGTGCATAACCTGCAAGATGAATGAGAAAGTTGTATTTGAAAACGAGGAAGTGAAAAAATTATTTGAAAAAAAGGGAATAGTCAAAATGCGAGCGGACTACACCAATTCAAATCGAGACGCTCTGATGTTCTTTGAAAAATACGGCCGCGAAGGCGTTCCATTCGATTTATTCCTGAACTCACGCGGAAAATCCGTTTTGCTGCCGGAACTTTTGACGGTGGACGGCGTTGTTGAGGCTTTGGCTTTGGAATAATCCTACTGCAAAATACAAGCGTTCGCAGCACCGTAAAGGCTTATGGAATAATCCTTTATCAGGTAAACAGGCACTTGCAGCAAAAGCGGCTTGATGTTTTTGTTGTAAGCCATTTCATAGCATTCCATAAATAGGTTCTCGCCAATCAGCCAGCGAAGCTCTTTTTGGGCAACGCCACCAGCCAAATACAAACCGCCAAAGGGCAAGAGCAATGTGGAAATATCGCTTGCATAGCGGGCGAGCATTTTAACGAACAGGCGGAGCATGGAAGCAGCCACAGGGTCAGAATCGGAGAGTTTGGAAAGCAGGCGCGGCCTATCGGTTGGTTTTGCCTTTTCTATTTCCGCCCAGGCTTCACTTTTGGGCAGCCCTTTTGTGTCTCGCCACCACTCGTAAAGGTTCTGAATACCCGTGCCGGAAACCAGCACTTCAACATCGGGGTTGGCGTTCAACTGCTTTCTCATATAGTCTCTAAAAGATTGGCTATCCTCGTCAAAGGGAGCAAATGTCAAATGGCCGCCCTCGGAGGAATTGGGCATATAATCCTTGCCATTCCAAGTTAAAAATCCTGCGCCAAGGCCGGTTCCGGGGCCAATAACCGCCTTGGTTGCCAAGCGGGGTTCAGGGACAGAGCCGTCTGTGTGCTTAAAGGCAAGAATTTGTTCGGGATTATTTACATCTAAAGTTGGAATGCCATAGCTTATGCCCAAAAAATCATTTATCACACGGATTTCCAAGCCCAGTTCCTTTGAAAGTTCGTTGCCATCTATGTTCCAGCTCAGGTTAGTCAGCTTGCAGCAGTTGCTCTCAACGGGGCCAGCGGCGCAAATGCAGCCTTGTTTTACAATCAAATCCGCTCGCTCGCTTTTTGTTGTTTGCAGAAGTTCCTTTATAGGCTCGGTTAAGCCAGTAATCTCGCGGGACGGGAAAACGGCTTCAACAATTATTGTGAGTTTCCCATTTTTTTGCCCAACCAAAGCCAGATTGGTATTGGTCCCGCCGATGTCGCCTGCCAAAACCAAGCGGTCAAAAGCCGCGTCTTTATTCAACCATTTAATCTGCGCACCCATAAAAACCTCTTTGCTTTACAAAAATTTTATAAAACTTAGAAATTAAAAATTTTCTACTTTCTCTTTAAACCCCTTTAAGAGGTAGCGATGAACCAAGATACGCTGAAGCTGATAACGGCCAAAATAGAGAAAACTTTAGAACAGGCTCGCGTTTTAAAGTCCGAAAAAGTTAATTTGGAAACTCTGATAGCGGATTTGCGTGAAAATATAAATGAGAAAGACAAGGCGATAAATGAGCTGAAAAGCACCAATGAACAGCATTTGGCAGAAATACGCTCGCTTCAAGAGGCTCTGAACGAAAGGGACGTGAAATTGCAAGATTCCGAGGCGGCTCTTTTAAGGGCTATAGAAACTTTGGATGAAGTACTTGACAAAGAAAATACAACCAATGATAGCCTCCAAGGGCTGTTCGGTATTAATAAAGAGGGCAATGCTTGAGCAATAAAATTCGCAAACAGGTAATAATTGCGCGCACGCCTGTGCACGTGAGCACGCCTTTGTCGGAAGAAATGCTGCAATCGGTTGTCACTTATGTGGAAGAGAAATTCCAAATACACGAAAAAGCCGCAGGTAATAGGTCTGATGACGAAAAAAAAGCGGATACCCTTATAATAACCCTGTTGGATATAGCTGCGGAATTGTTCTTTGCGAAGCAGGAGATAAAGAGATTAAAGGTCTCGGATACGGAAGCCCTTGCGGCTATAGAAGTTTTAACTAAAAGTTTGGACGAATTCTCCAAGTAGATTAAAAAATGAAATTTAAATTTTCGCTTGAACCAGTTTTGAATTACCGAAAAATTTTAGAGAGAAACGCGGAAATAGCTCTTGGCAAAGAAATCCAAAAATTGGTGAAGCTAGAGGGCGACTTGCAGAATTTGCTAGACGAATACAAAAATTTGGTGGAGAATAGAGGCGGCGTAGATACGAGGAGTGCTGAACGTTTTATGGATTTTGTGGGCTATGCTCAAAAGCTAAAGGATTTAATAGCTTCAAAAAAAATAGAAATAAGAAATCAAAACAAAGAGATTGAAAAAGCAAAGGCCGAGCTTGTGAAAAAAACTCAAGAGAAAAAAGCCATAGAGGTTGTGAAGGATTCGCAAAAAGCCACATTCAAGTTGGCGGAAAAACGTGCGGAGGCAAAGCAAACAGACGAAGCCGCGGGGCATCTATTTTTTAGGAAATAGATTTTCTAGTTTTAGCAAATGTTAAATGCCCGCAAGGAATTGAATTCCATCTCTGATTATATCCCCGGTAAATCCATAGACGAGATTAAGGAAAAGTATAAACTTAAGCAGGTGATTAAACTTGCCTCCAATGAAAATCCGCTGGGAGCAAGCCCGTTAGCGAAAGCCGCTTATAAAAAATGCGTTGAAAAACTGCACTTATATCCAAGGGGTTCTGCGCCGGAGCTGGTCCATAAGCTAGCGGTGAAGTGGAAAATCAAAGAAGAGAATTTAATAATCGGCAACGGCTCAGACGAAATTTTGGACTTGGCGGCAAGGGCTTACTTGAATAAAAACGATTATGCTACCGGAGCTAGTTCCACGTTTTCGGTTTATTCTTCGGTGACAAAGGCGGTGGGTGCAAAGTACAAGGCGTTTCCGCTTAAAAATTTTTACTATCCTCTTGAAAATCTGCTTGGTTTTGCAAATGCAAAAATAATTTTTATCTGCAACCCGAATAACCCCACTGGAACTTATCATAAAAATGAAATTATATTTAACTTTTTGAAAAAGGTTTCAAAAGATGTGCTTGTCGTTTTGGATATGGCTTATATGGAATTTACAGGCGAAAAAGAACCGCCCTTGAATAAATGGATTGAGCAATTCCCAAATCTTTTATGTATCCGCACTTTCAGCAAACTCTACGGGCTTGCTGGTCTTAGGGTTGGTTATGGAATTGCATCTGAACAAGTGATAAAGGTTCTTAAAAAGATAAAGCTGCCTTTTAATTCAAGCTATCCCGCTCAAATGGCAGCAGCGGCGGCTCTTAGAGATACCGCTTTTGTTAAAAGAACCTTGAAACTAAACGAAACGGGGCGTACATGGCTTACGCAGAATTTGCAAAAAGCTGGTCTTGAGGTTTTGCCATCAAAAGCGAATTTTATCTGCGTTAAGTTTGGCAAGCGAACACCGCAGATTGTGGAGTGGCTTGAGAGCAAAGGCGTGGTGATAAGATTTTTGGGCAGCTTTGGAATGCCGGAGTATGTGAGAATCACGGTTGGAACGGCATTGGAAAACAAAAAGCTGGTGGGGTTGATTCTTTCGGGTTAGAAATGTAAAGCGGCAATGCCACGCCCAATATATTTCCCAGGTTCGCCGCCATCAATCGCAGGGGCTTGATTATAAGCAGCCTGTAATTTGGCGTTATTCTTTTTTACATAACTGCGTGCTTCTTGTGCAGTCATTTTAGTTATTTTGCTCATAATATTTCTGAACCTCTATATAAATTATTCTCTAATGGAATATCTTCACATTCAACAAAAGTATCATCTTTTATTGAACCGTGCAATTCTTGTAATTCTTCTAGGTAACTTTTTTTATTCTCAATTTCCATTGTAAATACCTCTAACGGCAAACATACTTTTCTCCGATTTGGAAAACAATTTATAATAATATAGAAAATTAGGTTTTTGCGGTATTTTTAATTGATTTTTGGTAGATTAGCTTAGAGAAGTCAAGCATTAGATGATATAGCATAATATTTTTATTTTCAATGTCCTTATGTTCCGAGCTATAATGAAATTCAAAATCTGGAATAAAAATTTCTTCACTAAGATATTTTGTTGTTTTACAATTATAATCAGAAAGTTTATTTAATAAAAAGTTGATATTATCTTTATTTTTTTGTATTTCCATATTTTCTACAATAAATCCAATCATAGCATTTATTCTGTGATAAGATGAATATTTTTTAGTTACAAACCGATAAATTCCTTCTTTTATATATTTTGCATTTAAACCAGTGTTTCCTTTTGTATTTTCATTATCTAATCGTTTACATTCAACAATATAATAAGCTGCCGATTTCACAAAAGTTTTGAGTGTACATATTTTTATATCTACTCTGCCGTTTGTATTATCTTCTGGACTTTCTATTTCAAATTGAAATCCTAATAAATCAATATTTTTTCGAATACGATCATTTCTTAGATAATCAATTACGAGACAATTTCTAATTTTATTTTCATCATTCGGTAACTTAACTTTATCCTTTAACATTTTTTTATAACAAACATAAATTCCTCGCAAAACTCGCTGAAATTCTTTTGCGTAATTTTTGTTTATATAATCATAATTACTTACATCTAATTTTATTTTCATTATTTTCCTTTGCTGCCAGCACTCAAAATAGCATCCATAAATTCTTCTACATCTAAATATGCCATTGCTTTATGCCAAAGCCGTTTTTCATTTGGTTTAAATATGTAAAAATATTTCTTCTCAAAACCTCTTATGTCTTTTTGTATATATAATCTATCCGTAATTTTTTCAGAACTCGGTCCAATTATTAATTTTATAATTTGTTCATTATTTCGTTCTTCCCAAATAATACCGTTTTCTTCTAGCGTATCTATTGGAACAACTTCAAAAAACATTCCCAACAACTGATTTGTATGCCAAATTCGTACAATAAATTTTTCCGTATCACTATTTAAATTGCGTTTAAAACGTTCAACATATATATTTGCATAATCTATAATTTCTTTAGAACGAATAGGTAAAGGTTCTTGAATTTTTTCTAAAATATCATATTTGTCATTTTGATTTCTAGTAATCAAAGGTCTATTTATCGTTAAAGCGTAATCTAGTAAAGATTTTTCCATATCGTCAAAATTTAACTCGTCTAAAATAATTTTATTTATTTTATCTTGAGCCTCGCGTATTTTATCTTGAATTTCAGAATCGGCTACTATAGCTTTTTGACCTCTCTGTTTATATAGTTCAATTTTAGCATTTTCTATTGTTTCTATTAATGTTACTATATTACATTTTATATATGGAATTGAAAAATGGTCATAAATTTTTGCGGCTTCTCTTTCTATTCCAATAGACGAAAAAGTATTTATAGCCAAATATGAATATATATCAGAAGATAATAATCCTAGTATTATCTTTAATACATCCGTTTTTCCCGAAAGAGATTTCAAAGAAGTAATAGAATCTTTGAAAATAACATTTTTCGATGATATTGCACATTTAGCGTTCAATGACTCCATATCTAGTCCTTTTCTTATCAATAATAATGGAGCTTTATATATTCGTTCGTCTTTTACAATATCAATTTTATCAGGTTCTAATGAATCGGTTTTTTCATAATCTATAAAATATGGTTCAACGGCGTCTGGCTCTATAAATTTATATCTTTTTAAATGCTCACTAGATTTAGGGTTATCTAATGGTTCTTTGCGACAATGAATTCCTGTTCCATAGACAAACTTTTTTTCATCAGAAATAATTTCTTTTACAGGTTTATAACTTTTTAAACGATTAATCAAATTAAAATCTAAATAAGAGCCATAAATCAAAACTTTAAATAACCAATCATTATCTTTTAATAATTTTTGTTCTACTTCTTTATTGTCATAACGATTGATCGTGAAAATTTTAAAGTAAGAAAAAAACCTAGAGGGTTTTATAGTTATATGCTCTACTATATTTCTATCGGTATTTTCTTTATGAGCATATTTGTAAAATAAAATTGCCGCAGGAGCAATTGCATTATTAAATATTTCGCGTCTTACGGGAGCAAATTCTATTATCTTATTGATAAAAAATTCTTCCAACCAATAACTACGAAATGCACTATAATTTTGGTTGTAACCGCGATTATATAAGATGTTGCTTTTTATAATTAAAGCACATTTAGTGTTTGATTTAGAAAAATCACTTATACGTAATATAAAACCTTCTGCAATTTCTTTATTATTCGTTGCTGCACAATATTTTTTATTTTCCGTTTTATCTTTCTTTTTTCGTTCTTTTATATATAATTCGCCATATTTACCCAAATCTTCGCCGCCCCAAGGAGGATTTCCTATTATGTAATCAAATTCTATATTTTTCAATTCAACTTCAAAAGAGCTATTTGTATCAAAAAAATCAGATTCAAAGAAATTTGAATCTTTTAATTTTGGAAATTTGAAAGTTTCTATATTCGCAGGTTCTTGATAATCTAATAAAGTTAAATAAATAGAAAACATAGCTACTTGTATAGCATTCGAGTCTTTGTCTATTCCATAGATATTCTTTTTTGCAATGTCTTTCAAAATGGTTGGGGTAAGTTTTTTATCACTATTATTTTTTTGATATTGTTCAATTATTCTTCTTAAAGTTTCCACTAAAAAAATTCCTGAGCCACAAGCTGGGTCTAAAGTGATACAGGTATTTGTCTTAGAGTTATTTTCAAAATGTTCATCTATGGTTTCTTTGAGCATATAATCAACTAAAAATAAAGGTGTATAATAAGCACCATTATTTTCTTGATCTACTTTACCTATGAATAATTCATATACGTTACTTATAAACTCAATGGGAATAATGGAAAAATTATACAAGTCAAAAAAAGATGGCAAATCTTGCTCTAAATCATCACCTTTTAGTAACTTTATTAATATGTTCAACACATCTTTTGAAATGTTTTTGTAATCATTATCAGCAAGTGCGAAAATGTCATCTCCATTAAATGCTATTTTCAGATAATTAAAGAAATTTTTGGTTTCTTTTGGATTTTCTAATAACTTGCAAAATTTATCATTAGTCCACAGTTTTCGTTCGCCTTCAAATTTTAAGAATACCTTTCTATCTATTAAATAACGCACAAATATACATTTACCTATTAAAGCGTTTGCTACCCTAGGGTCTACTTTCTCGTTCAGTTTATTGCGAGCAGCTTTTATATTTTTTAAAAGATAATAATCAATTCTATTTTTATATTCAAAATCTTTTTGATATGTTTCCCAAGTTTTATCTGTAAAAAGATTAAAATAAGTAAAATCGTTTAGTCTTTCATTTTCATTGCCTATTTTAGAAAGGGATTTTAGTTCCTTGTCATATTTGAAGCCGTTAAAAATTTCCACAATACCTTTTTTGAGTATAATAACAATTGGAGATTCATTAAAATTCCATATTTTTTTGTGCAAATCTGCATACTCAGTTGGATTTTCAAAAAACAAAATTATCGGTTTGTCATCAATGCAGAAAAAAGCATCGGGTTTTATATCGTTTTCCAAAAGCCTAGAGACGCGACTTGGAAATCTTAATTCCGTTTTCCATTTTATGTCATTTGCATAATATAAACCATTAGAGCTATTTAAGCCTAGTCGTTTACATACATTTTTTAGACTTTCCATAATCCAGTCTAAATATAGAAAATTAGGTGTATAGCTCCAAATTTTTCTACCTTACCCCTATGCCTTCCTCAACCCACACTGCCGACCCTCTCAACGAATACCTCACCTATCTCTCTACCCACCCAAACGGCGAAGAAATACAATACCGCACTTCCTTTGAAAATTTCTTCAACAGAAGCGTTCCTTCTCACTTGGCAAAAAGAAACATAACCGCAATTCAAGAAGACAGGCACAGCGGTATAGATGTTGAAGGTACGCCGGATTTTTTTGTGTATGAAGATTACGGGTCTCTTTTCAAAAAATTGGTGGGTTTTATAGAGTGCAAAAAGCCTGCGTATAAACTTGAAAAACTCATTGAAAGCGAGCAAATCAAAAAATATGCCAAAACTTGCGAGAACATCATAATAACCAATTACCACCGCTTTATTCTTTTGCAGAAAGGCAAAGTGGAACACGATGTTGAGCTTTCAAACGAGCAAAACAAAATTCAAAAGTTTGAAAACTTGCTCCGCGATTTTTATAGCTACGATTACCCCTACATAAAAACGAAAAAATCTTTGGTGTCCGTGCTTGCTGCCCAAAGTTTTTACTATTCCGTAGCCTTGCGTGAATTTATGGCGGATAAGGAAAATGAGGCAGAGAATTTTTATGTGAAGTTCAACGCTCTTTTTGGCGAGTATCAAAAGTCCATAAGCTACCACTATGAATTGGAGGATTTTTGCGACATCTACTCACAATCGCTGGTATATGGGCTTATGCTTTCTTGCATTGACACAGGGAAAAAACTTGACGAGAAGGAATTGGATTATTTACGTGGCATTCCAAGCGAATATAAATTGCTTTACGAATTTTTACAGCAAGCCTACGAAAACCGCGATTTGCCGATGTCTATAAAAATAGCCCTCATAAATATTGGCAAGAACATAAACCTGATAAGCATTGAAGACATACAAAAGGAATTTGCCAAAACGAACAATGGCAAGCAGAATATAGTTGTGTATCTCTATGAGGATTTTTTGCAAGAGTACGATAATTTGCGGAAAACCGAGAAGCGGAAAGAGGGCGGAGTTTATTATACCCCAAGCGAGGTTGCGAATTTCATCGCTCGCAGCGTGAGTGGAATTATCAAAGATAAATTTTCCCTACATCACGGTTATCTTTCTCGCAATGTGAAAATTTTAGATTTTGCTTGCGGAACTGGAACTTTTTTGCATTCTATTTTTGAGCAAATTATCGGAAGTGATATGGACGATGTGGATAAGGAAATTGTGAGAAACAAAATTGCGAATGACATTTATGGTTTTGAATTGCTTTTTACGCCATACATAATCGCGCATACCATTTTGACAAGATTTTTGAAAGAGAAAGGCATAAAAATGGATGAGCGTTTGGGGATTTATCTAACGAATACGCTAGACATAAGCCAGCATTCAATAAGCAGTTTGCTGCCTTCCTTGAAAAGGGAATATGAGAAAGCGATGGAGATAAAAGACCACGAGCAGATTTTGGCGATTGTGGGAAATCCGCCTTATTTCAATGGCAAAAGTCAAGCGGAGAAAGGAAGAATTGATAGCGAATTGAATGAATATAAGAAAGACCTTGATGAAAAGAAAATAAATCTTGACGATTTGTATATAAAATTTATTCGTTTCGCTGAATGGAAAATTGAAAGATACGGAGAAGGCATTGTCGGAATTATTACGAATAATAGCTATTTGTATGGCAAAACTCATCGACAGATGCGAAAACATTTGTATGAAACTTTTGATGAAATTTTTATTTTAAATTTACATGGTGATATGGATAGAAAAGAAAACGATCAAAATATTTTTGATATAAAGAGAGGTGTTTGTATTACATTTTTCATAAAATGTAAAAATCCGCAGAGAAAAAATATCTATTATTTTTCCACTTTAAAAAATAAAATAAATTCACGTCAAGAAAAACTTAGTTTTCTTGAGAATACTAACTTTTCACATATTCAATGGGAAAGGTTAACTCCAGACGAAACAGAAAATTATTGGTTTACAGCGAAAGATTTTTCAGAAGGTAGTACTTATAAAAATTTCTGGAAACTAACGGATATTTTCGAAAATATTAAAAGTTGCGTAAAAACTGATAGAGATGAGCTAGTTATAAATTACAATAAGATAGATTTACAAAAAAATATGCAAACCGCATTCAGTGGCATTTATTCTAAAGAATTTAAAGAAAAATATAGTATAACCAATTCTTCAAGTTATAATTTCGCAGATAAGTTGAAAGAACAAAAGTTTGATGAAAATGCTATAATAGATTATATTTACCGACCGTTTGATGTTAGAAATATTTACTATAAAATTGGTTTTACAAGCAGACCTGCAAAAGATGTTGCAAAACATTTTATAAGTCGTGATAATATAGGTATTGTTTTTAAAAATCAATTAAACCGTAATGTTTTCAATACAGTAATCGTTGTTGATAAAATTCCTGACGTAACAATTTTAGAAACTTCACATGGCAGTGCTTTTTTAGCTCCTCTTTACTTATATCTCAACGAAGGAGGTTTAGTAGAAAAGAAAAAAGATCCAAATTTCACAAAAAAATTTGAAGAATTTCTGCAAACATTGGATTTCAAGCCCAGCCCAGAAAAAATCTTAGCATACATCTACGCCGTATTGCATTCACCAGATTACCGCAAAAAATACATTGAACTTTTGAAAACAGATTTCCCTGCTGTGCCATTTACAAATGATAAAGCCACATTTGAAAAATACGCAAAACTTGGGCAAAAACTAATAGACTTGCATTTACTCAAAAACCTGCCAAACGACAAAGAAATCAAAGCAAAAAACATCCCACAAACAAATTTCATAATAGAAAGCATCAACCACCACAACGATGAGCTTTTCTTGCACACAACTCAAAAACAAAACATCTCGTTTTCTGGCGTAACATCCCAAATCTACGACTTTGAAATAGGCTCATACAAACCCATAGACAAATGGTTGAAATACCGCATAAAAGACGAGGTGTCGCTATGTGCCGAGGATTTGAAGCATTTGAAGGAAATGATAATCGCAATAAAAGGGACGCTGGAGGTTATGGGTGAGATTAAAGCACTTCCATTTTTCTAAATTACCCCCAGCATCACAAGAGGTTCGTTGAGCAATGCCAAATTTTAAGATTTTTATTTCGTATAGGCGTAGTGGCGGTTATGATACCGCTAAGTTGCTCTATGAAAAATTGAAGTTAGATGGATATTCGGTTTATTCTTCGGTGATAAGATTTTTTGATTTGCTTAAGATAATCTTTCATATTTTACAACACTCAACCCGAATGATTCGTATTTTTTAACTTTTTCATCTACACTTATTAACTTAAATTTGCTATTAATAGCTTCCCATATCAAAAATCTGTCAAAAGGATCTGTATGAATTAGTGGTAATTTATAAGTGGTAGCCATTATATTAGGTTCAATATTCTTGCAAATAAAAAATCCATTTTCAATTTCTTGTAATAATTCTTCTGGAGTAAATCCGTTCAATCGCAATTTTCCTAATCCGTATTTTATAGAAATTTCCCACAAATTAACAGGGCTGTAATAAATTTCATTATGTTCATCTAAAAGAATGTTTTTAATATTTTCTGGTAATTTTTTCGTATCAAAAAAAGACCAAAGCAAAATATGAGTATCAAGCAAGAATTTCATAAATTGCAAAATTCCTCTTCGGAAATCTGCCAATCGGTTGAAAATTCCACAGAACCCCTTTTTTCCAAAGTCCCTATATTTCTTTTTTTTGTATTTTTCCAAGTGCCATAAGGAACTATAACTGCAAAAGCCTCGTGTTTCTGGTCAAAAGATAACGCAAATTCTTCACCAGACAAAACATCTTCCATAATAGAAGAAAATTTTGCCTTTGCTTCCTTCAATTCTAAAGTTTTCATAATTTATAATATACAAAACAATTTTATTTAGCTTGCTCTTAAAGCCTTCACCCCCACGTCCCCACCCATAAGCAACGGCAGTAGAAAATCTCGCATTTCTTTCCTAATCTAATCCTCTACGCACCGAACATAAGCCCAAGTTGAGTCTATTGGCTTATGCGCAAACAGCAATCCAAGCTCATCACTTAAAATAACATAGATTTTAGCTAAGCCCGGATAAGTTTCGCTTACTTGTCAATTTCATTTTTCTAAATTACCCCCAGCATCACAAGAGGTTCGTTGAGCAATGCCAAATTTTAAGATTTTTATTTCGTATAGGCGTAGTGGCGGTTATGATACCGCTAAGTTGCTCTATGAAAAATTGAAGCTGGATGGATATTCAGTTTTTTTGGATGTGGATATATTGGAGAATGGAAATTTTGACGAGGAGCTTGGGAGAAAGGTAAAGAAGTGCAAGGATTTTTTGCTAATACTTAGCCCTGGGATTTTTGATAGATTTGCGGAAAAGGATTATAACCCCAAGGAAGACTGGGTTAGGCAAGAAATTGTCTGCGCTCTTGAGGCTAAGAAAAATGTGATTCCGCTTGTGTTTGGCGATTTTAGCTTCCCCAGGAGGTTGCCGAATGATATTAAAGAGATAACCAGAAAAAATGCCATAGAATACAACCCTGTGCATTTTGAAGCTGCTTACGCAAGATTGAAAGACGCTTTTTTAATTTCCCAACCGGGCTTGTATGCCAGATTCAGAAAACAGGTGAGAAATATTATCATTATGATGTTTTTTATTTTAATCGCTGGCTCATCCTTGGCAATATACGAGATTCGCAGACAGAAGGATTTGGAAATGGAAAGGAGGGTCGCAGAGGTAAAAGTAGAAGCACAGCATAGGGAAGATTCCATAAAAGCAGCAAAAGATGAGGAAATTGCGCGCAAGGACTCTATAATAATGGAATTGAAAATGGCAAGAGCGCTTGACTCCATAGGTGCAGCTATAGGAACGGAAATAGAAAGGGCAACAGAGTCAATGATGCATCAGTCCACAGATAAGCGAAATAACAGCAAGAAAAATGACAAAAAAACGACAAAAAAATGACATAGAGCAAATAAATGCGAGATTCGCCCATTTTCGCCGATTTTATAAAAATGTCTTGACTATATTCCCAAAAAAATCTATATTTAGTGTTCGCCCCCCAGATGGAACCCAATATTTAGTAGGAGCTAGAAATGTTGCCTTTGAATCTCACCCCCAATGCTATTAAAGTGCTTGAAAGCCGTTACTTACACAAAAACGAAAAGGGCGAATGCATAGAGGAACCAAAAGACCTGTTTTTGAGAGTCGCAAAAGCCGTAGCTGCGGTAGAGGCTCTTTACAGCCAGGACCCTAGGGTGGTTGAAGAATATACCGAGAAATTTTACGACCTTATGGTGAGCGGCCGTTTTTTGCCAAACAGCCCTACTCTTATGAATGCAGGTCGGAATGCGGACGGGATGCTCTCCGCCTGCTTTGTTTTGCCCATAGAGGATTCCATAGATGGCATATTCGGCACCGTTAAAGCTACCGCCATCATCCAAAAGGCGGGTGGCGGGACTGGGTTTTCTTTCGATAGGCTCAGGCCCACGGGTGATTACATAAAATCCAGCGGCGGGACAACCAGCGGACCCATAAGTTTTTGGAGGGTGCTATCCGAAGCCACAAACGCTATTCAGCAGGGAGCTTTTAGGCGCGGCGCGAATATGGGCATGATGAGCGTTACCCATCCAGACATTATAACCTTTATTTTCTCCAAGCAAGACCTAAAAGCTTTTACGAACTTCAATATATCCGTGAAAATCCCGGATGCTTGGATGCAGGCATACAAAGAAAGCCCAGACGGAGCGCACGAGGTCTTTAACCCCCGAACCAAAAAAGGCTATGTGATTCCAAAGAAGCTGATACCTGGCAAATACGATCTTTCAAAATTGATCCACTTAGAGGACTACTTTGCCCTACCGGAAAAGGAGCGTCCCGAAGTTTGGACAAAACGCGAGGTTTTTAGGGTTATAGTGGATTGCGCCTGGCGCACAGGCGAGCCTGGGCTTATTTTTATAGATACAATAAACAAAGCAAATCCAACGCCAAACGTGGGCGAGATAGAAGCGACAAACCCCTGCGGCGAACAGCCTTTGCTCCCTTACGAGGCCTGCAATTTGGGTTCCATAAATGTGTCTGCGTTTGTACACAAAGACGAAGAGGGCAAAATTGAGATTTTGCGCGAAGCCCTTGTTGAAACCATTCATTTGGCAACGCGCTTTTTAGACAACATAATAGATGTCAATCAATACCCAATACCAGAAATTGGCCAAATGTGCAAGGGCAATCGCAAAATAGGCCTTGGCATAATGGGCTTTGCAGATGCTCTTTACAAACAGGGGCTTGCCTATAACAGCGAACAGGGAATTGCCTTAGGTGAGCGAATAATGCAGGTGGTAAACGAGGAATCGCACAGCGCATCGGAAATTTTGGCAAGCGAGCGCGGCAAATTCCCAAATTGGGGAGGCTCCGTTTGGGACACGGTTCAAAAACGCCCTATGCGAAACTCGGCTACCACAACAGTTGCGCCAACGGGCACTGTTTCCATAATAGCGAATTGCTCCGGTGGCATTGAACCTATGTTCAGCCTTGCGTTTTTCAGGAACGTTTTAGATGGGCAGCGCCTTGTGGAAATAAATCCAGTGTTTGAAGAAGTTGCTAAAAACAACGGCATTTACAGCCAGGAACTGTTGGAAAAAATTGCGGAAGAGGGGACTTTGGCAAAAATTGCGGAGATTCCCGAAGATATTCGCAAGGTTTTTGTCTGTTCCCACGATATTGCCCCGGAATGGCATATTAGAATGCAAGCGGCGTTTCAAAAACACTGCGATAGCTCAATCTCAAAAACAATAAACCTGCCGCACGACGCTACCCCGGAAGATGTTGAAAAAATTTACCTGCGGGCTTGGGAACTCAAATGCAAAGGCGTGACGGTTTACAGAGACGGTTGCCGCGAAAATCAGCCGATGGCGCTTTCAAAACCGGATTCCTCTGCGCTTCCAACCGAGCCAAAAAAAGAGCGCGACCCAAGCGAATATAAAATTCGCAAACCCATGAAAACCCCGCCCATGCTCCCCGCTATCCGTATGCGGCAAACCACGCCTTTTGGTCACATGCACATAGCGGTTACCGTGGACCCCGTTAACGGAAGGGAGATGGAAATTTTTGCGCAGCTTGGCAAAGCCGGTGATGTTGTGTCTTCCGATTTGGAAGCGATTAGCCGCATGGTTAGCCTTTATCTGCGCATAGGCGGTTCTTTGGAGGATGTTATTGACCAGTTGGAAGGCATTGGGAGCCACATGGTAATTCCGTCTAAAGATGGCAAAGTCATAAGCCTTGCCGATGCCCTTGGAAAAAGCCTGCATCGCTATAATCTGGCAAAGCTCACTTATGGGCTGAACGATATTTTAACAGGCAAAATAAATTTTGAGGAATTGCCCGCGCTCAAAGACCTTGAGTCCCAGGAAACAATATCTGGAGTGGAACCTGCCAAACCGTTGATTGAGGCCGTGGCAAGCCCCGCTAATCTTTACAAACAAAAATGCCCGGAGTGTAACGGAATTCTATCTTTTAGCGAGGGATGCGTTAAATGCCCGGAGTGTGGATACAGCAAGTGTTGAGAATGCGCTTTTTATTGCTATTTTTTGTCGCCGCGTCTTATGCGAGCGACTCTTTTTTGAGTTCTCTAGTTGCTTATGCAGACTCTGTAGCCCCAACCGCAAAACTCGGCATATCGCTCCGCTCCGTTAAAACAGATTCTCTGCTCCACAGCCACAAAGGAGACGAATGGTTTACCCCGGCTTCCACTATGAAACTTTTGGTGACGGCAACCGCTTTAAAAAATCTCCCGCTGGATTATGCTCCCAAAACTATAATCCATTTGGAAGGGATTAAAAGAACCAACGTCTTTTCGGGGGTGTTTAGGGTAGAGGGCAGGGGAGATCCCAATGTTTCTGCGAGATTTTATCCAGACGTATTTTATGTTTTGAAAAATTTGACGGATTCTCTAAAGAGCAAGGGCATAGATACGTTGCGTGGGATTTTAGAGCTGGATACCTCATTTTTCAAAGGACCGAGGAAGCCTACGCAATGGCGCAAAAACTTCTTCGATTCTTGGTATGGAGCTGAAATTTCACCGTTGTCTTTTAACGACAACTGCGCGACTATTGAGATAAGGCCTGGGGCAAAAGAGGGGGATTCCGCCTTGATAGCCGTAGTCCCAGATGTGGGTTATGTTAAAGTTAAAAATGAAATGAAGACTGGCAAAAAAACAAAATATACACATCTTTTGGATGCTGTTAAACCCGAAATTACGCTAACGGGAACCGTAGGTTTAAAAGCCTCGGTTTCCACGCTTGTAATACCGGTTCGCGATCCTGCTGCTTATTTTAGAGCTGCGCTTTTGAAAAGTTTTGAGAAATCCGGCATTGTTTATGTGGAAGATAATGATGTATATAGAGGGAAAACTATAGATAGCGTTGTTTTTGTAGGTCCTCCTTTGAAAAGCATATTGGACGAAATAAACCAAAGAAGCCAAAATCTGCACGCGGAGGTGTTGCTGCGCAGTTTGGGGAAAAAAGAGGGGCAAAATGGAAGCACGGAGAGCGGGATTTTAATTGAAAAACTGTTTTTGCAAAAAGCGGGCATTTCTCCAGGAGATTTTAAAGTTGTGGATGCCAGCGGGCTTTCGCCGCAGAATCAATTAAAGCCAAATTCCCTTACAAGGCTTTTAACCTATATGAAAAAACAGAAAGAAGCCGAGATATATGTTTCTTCTCTTGCGATTCCAGGGGTTTCTGGTTCGGGAAAACGATTGGATGTAGAGTTTAGAGACAGGATAAGATTCAAAACCGGTTTTATAGAAGGTGTTCACGGGCTTGCTGGCTATATTGCCGCAGACAATGATACTATAGCTTTTGCCTTTTATTTAAACGATGCAAAAAGGGTGAATGATAATATAGCACGCGACCTTTTAGACACCATAGCGGGGCGCGTAGCCAAGTACTACAACAGCGAAGTAGCTCAATTGGAAGATGGAAAAACTTTATGGCAAAGCGCAAAAGCCATAAGCAATATCCACGAGCGAATAAATTATTTTTCTGATAAACTGAAAGGCAAGCCATATTATCTGGGACCTATGGGCGAAGGGCGTTCAATTTACCCAAGCCATAAACCGAGGGTGAATTTTGGCGAGATGGATTGCTTGACGTATATAGAGCACGTTTTGGCTCTTGCCCATTCTAAAAATTACGATGATTTTTTCAATGCGTTGCAACGCATTCGATATAAAAACGGGGTTATAGAATACAATAAGCGCAACCATTTTTTAGTAGCGGATTGGCTTCTCTACAATCAGTTGAAAGTTGAAGGCGAAGATTTAACGCTCGGCAATTTTTTGCTCTTTGAAAAGGAAATTGATAAAAAGAAATTTTTTAGCGATACAAGCCTGACAAATCCCAAGGTGAGCATCCCGTATTTGCCAAAAGAAAAAGCCATAATTTACGCAGACACGGTGAAATTTGCAAGAGATACCATTTTTGGCGTTGCCATTTTAAGCGAATTGCCAGGGCTAGACGCCGCTCACACGGGCTTTGTAGTGGGCAGCAGCAAAAAAAAGGGTTTGATGCTTCGCCACGCTTCGCAATTAAAAGGGAAAGTTATAGAGCAGCCCTTGTCTGAATTTCTAAAGGCAACAAAGATTAAAACGCCAGGGATTTCATTCTTTATATTTGAAGATAACTGAGCATAAGTTTGAAAATTTCATCGGGCGATTTTTGGGCATCCAGCAGAATGCAGTTATCCGAATTTTCTTTTGCTATTGCGCGGTAGCCTTGGCAAACCCTTTCAAAAAAATCATTCTTTTCCAATTCAATGCGGTCTGCGCCGCTCCGCGTTTTATCTTTTTTTTGCCTTTCCCTGCTCAGAGCGACTGGTATATCCAAGATAAAGGTTTTGTTGGGGAAACAGTCTCCGCAAGTTATGCGTAGCAAATTTTTTATTACATCTATGTTCAACCCTCTGCCATAGCCTTGGTATGCGAGGGTGCTGTATGCAAAGCGGTCTGCCAAAACCGCAACCCCCTTTTCCAAAGCTGGTCTAATCACCTCGTGTATCAGCTGCGAGCGAGCCGCATTGTATAAAAGCAATTCGGTTATATCGTTCATTTTGCCCTTATGCGCGGGGTTCAGCAAAATTTGCCGCACCGCTTCGGAAATTTCCGTACCGCCCGGCTCCCTAACGCACAAGACCTCAAAACCTTTATCCTTAAAAAAATTCTCCAAAGCCGCTATTTGCGTACTCTTTCCGCAGCCATCTATGCCTTCCAAGCAGATGAAATTTTTAATCACAAGGGGAAACTAGTAAATACAAAAGGGAGAATTTTTCTAAATTAACACTATGACTACTGCCACCGTTGAGATTAAAAACAGTATTGCCCTTGACCTACTGCAACATTTGGAGAACATTGGTATGCTACGAATGTTAAACACTAAGTCTATTGCGATAGGTCAAAAACTTTCAGAGAAATTCTCTGGTTCTCTCTCAAAAGAAAGCGTGGATGAAATGCAAAAAGAATTGAACAATATGAGGAACGAGTGGGAACGAAATACATTTTAGACACTAATGTTATCTTGGATTTTATGGGAAGGAATTTTTCTGAAAATGCCCAAAATACTCTTGCTGAAATTATTGATGAAGAACTAAATATATCTTTGATAACAAAGATTGAATTACTTAGTTTTTCTGATATAAATCAAAATTTGGAAGATTTTGTTTCTTGTGCTAACGTGCTTGCTTTGAATGATAAAATTGTAAATAAAACGATAGAATTAAGGCGAAAACATAAGAAAAAATTGCCCGATACAATAATTGCCGCAACTGCAATTGTCCACGATTTAACTTTGGTAACGAGAAATATTGCTGATTTTAAGAGTGTTGAAAACCTATCTATTTGGAATCCGTGGGATTAATTGTAACAAGCCTTGCCAAACTCGGAAATTTTTTCTATATTTATTCATAGCCGTGATCTTTAGTCGCAAAAACGCCGCCCTCATAGAGCCTCCACCGGAGGCTCTGGGTGATAATTTTGCGACTAACTTTGTGTCTGTATATGATATACCATATATTGTATATATGCATAAAATAAGTGCCGCGACCCCCCCCCCCCCCCCCCCCCCCCCCCCCCCCCC
>Ga0268262_10002116_pt1 | contig 23407 bp, 19 predicted proteins | sample TergutNc150P3_FD_190354 | JGI IMG/M metagenome (GOLD analysis project Ga0268262, IMG submission 190354) | Nasutitermes corniger P3 segment gut microbial community from laboratory colony in Florida, USA - Nc150 P3 (SPAdes) (version 2) | ecosystem: Host-associated > Arthropoda: Insects >...
GGTTTTCTACATGGTCGTTAAGCTTGTTGATGTTCGCTATTACCTGTTCCATTGTCGCGTTTGTCTCCGTGACGCTGGCGCTCTGGTTTATTACGCGGCTCTTTACGCCCTGTATGTTCGCTGTAATCTCGTTTATCGCCGCCGCCGTTTCCGTCATGTTGCTGGACAGATCGTTTCCGATATCCGCCAATGTATGCGCCTGCTTTTTAATGATAAGAACAAGGTCTTTGATCTTTGTAATCGTTTTATTGAAATACTTTGCGAGGTCGCCTACCTCGTCATTGGAGCTGACCGCGATGCTCCGGGTCAAATCTCCTTCGCCTTCGGAGATGTCCCTGAGCGTGTCGGATACTCTTACAATCGGGGCTGTGGTGTTACCCAAGACAATGTAGATAATTACCACAGCGACTACAATGGCTATCGATGCCAAAATAATAACAAAATTTTTTAAAGCGTTAACGTCCTTCATGATGTAAGTCTCGGTTGAGCCGATCATTACCGACCATGTTGTGGGAGAAGCCCCTATCGGGATATTGGCGATGGCTATTTGAAAGTTTTCATGCATTTCCGGGTCGTATGCGAAACACGAATATTCCTTCGCGTTTTTAATAGCCTCGGTAGCTTCTTTTAAGTATTTGCCGAATTGTGTTTCTTCGGCGATTGTTTTTCCTATCATCGCGGGTATGTAGTTTCCCAAGATAAACCCGTTGTCGGAGTAAATGACCATGCTTGTAACTTCATCGAAGTCTTTGATTGTCTGCTCTATCCTGGGCTGTATCATCGCGATATCCAACTGACAGACTACGGCCGCTACTACATCATTGAGACGCTTGTTTATAACGGGGACTGTGATTCTGACCGCGTAGGTGTCTTTTCCCTGATTATGAAATGGGGCGGGATCGCTCATGCTTACTACTTTGCCGTTGGGACCGTTCATTATAGCCATTGTCTCCTGAACGACGCCGCTGGTTAAAGCGACAATCTGCCCGGTTTCCCTGGTCAGGTTGAAAGCGAACTGTCCTGTGGCTGTTGAACCTACCCTGCCTATGTTTCTGGCGTCCTGCCCGTCAATGGCGTTCGGTTTCCAGATGGTTCCAAGCCGTACAAAATCGGGCATGTCCTCAAAAACAGACTGTAATGTTTCCTCATACGTTTTGCGCCGCTCCGCCACCGGTAAATTTTCGTAGAAGTTAAATATATTCGATAATGTTTGAAGCACGTTTATATAACCGTTCAAACGGCCGTCCCAGTATTCGGCTCTCTGACGCGCCAGATACATTGTTTTCTGTTCGGCAAGATCCTTGGTTATTGTAGATGACTTTTGCAGTTCTATTATCGCAATACCGCCCGCCACGACCAATACAATGGCGATCATCATAATACTCAGTTTTATTTTTATCTTCATTTGTTTACCTCTTTGTATAAGCTTTGTTCTTCGATTTTTTTCCCCAATGCATTGCTTAACATGCTTAACTTCTCATAAAGCTCATTTGCGCTGTCGCATAGAGAGAGCATAAGCTTAATTTGTTCATTTTTTACGGTTTTCACGGGGCTTATTGATTTGTTTTCAGTTAAATTAATCAATGAACGATTTTGCGCCGTTTGGGTCGCGCCAAAGTTCTTTATCTTTACTCTTTTCATAGAATACCTCTTTCTTTTCTTACGGTTTTTCCGCGTCTTATTGAGAGAAAAATTAATTAAGATAAAGAAGGTATCAGATTCGAAGTTTCAAAAGAACAAGGTTATTTATTACAGGAATATTGTCAGTTTTGGTTTTTAGATTTTCTCTTGCCAGATATACGGCTATAGCGAATACTCCCGAAAAAGTAAAAAGGCGGAGAAGTCTGTTTCTCAGAGGTGAATTTGAATGACTGCCGTCTTTTCTTATTTTTACTCCCGCCAGCCAATCAATATTATGGTCTATTGAGGAAAGATACCCTGAACTCAGGTTGTCGTTATTCGAATACTTCAAAAGAAAGGCTTCACCCGTTGATATAGCGGACGTACCTATCAATGCAAAGATAACATACAATAAAAGAAAGAGTCTTATCCCTTTTTCTTGTATAGTTGAAACCATAGACAAATTATAGCACAAAATGGAAATTTATGCAAATAATAAATGTGCGCCTAATTATTGATATTTCCTTATTCAACCTTAAACTTGGAAACCTCTTTTAACAGGGTGTCAATGGCGTCGCGGTTCTTTTGGGTCATATCGTTGACATTGTGCACCGCCACGTTTACCTGATCCGCCCCGGTCGCCATCTCGTTCGTGCCGCCGGTTATCTCCTGCGTTACCTTCTCAAGGTTCTGGCTTTCCTTCATTACTTCCTGACTGCCGTTAAGCATTTCCTCGGAACTGCTCTTTACGTTCTGGGTTATCTCGTTTACGTTGCTTATGCCCTGCAGTACCTGCTTGCTTCCCTCGCTCTGCTCTTCCATCGCGTTGCGGATGTTCTCTTCCTGCTGGGATACCGTCTTTACGCCCGAGTCAATCGACTCGAACCTTGTAAGCACGTTTTCGGTGGATGAGGTTATCTTGTCTATCGATTCCTTTATCTTCTTCAAAACAGTGCCGATTGTCTTGGACTGCTCGCTTGATGATTCGGCGAGTTTTCGGATTTCGTCGGCTACTACCGCGAAGCCCTTGCCCGCTTCCCCCGCGTGCGCCGCCTCAATAGCCGCGTTCATCGAGAGAAGGTTTGTCTGGCTCGCTATGTTTTCCATTACCGCGTTAATTTCCAAAAGGCCTTCCGACTCGCGGGCGATTTCCTGAATGTCCGTAGACACTTCCTGCAGCCCGGTCCGTCCTACTTCGGAAGCTTCCTGCAATGTTTTCACGTTGGCGGCGTTGTTTACAAGAGTGTTGGTTACCGAACTGATGTTAGCTACCATCTCCTCAATGGCCGACGACGCCTGCGAGACGCTCTTTGCCTGGTTTTCTACATGGTCGTTAAGCTTGTTGATGTTCGCTATTACCTGTTCCATTGTCGCGTTTGTCTCCGTGACGCTGGCGCTCTGGTTTATTACGCGGCTCTTTACGCCCTGTATGTTCGCTGTAATTTCGTTTATCGCGGCGGCGGTTTCCGTCATATTGCTGGACAGATCGTTTCCGATATCCGCCAATGTATGCGCCTGCTTTTTAATGACAAGAACAAGGTCTTTGATTTTTGTAATCGTTTTATTGAAATACTTTGCGAGGTCGCCCACTTCGTCGTTGGAACTGACCGCAATGCTCCGGGTCAAATCTCCTTCGCCTTCGGAGATGTCCCTGAGCGTGTCGGATACTCTTACAATCGGGGCTGTAGTACTGTCCAGGACAATGTAGATAATTATTACCGCAACCACAATGGCTATCGACACCATAATAATGACAAAATTTCTCAAAGCGTTTACGTCTCTCATGATGTAAGTCTCGGTTGAGCCGATCATTACCGACCATGTTGTGGGAGAAGCCCCTATCGGGATATTGGCGATGGCTATTTGAAAGTTTTCATGCATCTCCGGGTCGTATGCGAAACACTGATATTCCTTCGCGTTTTTAATAGCCTCGGTAGCTTCTTTTAAGTATTTGCCGAATTGTGTTTCCTCGGCAATTGTTTTTCCTATCATCGCGGGTATGTAGTTTCCCAAGATAAACCCGTTGTCGGAGTAAATGACCATGCTTGAAACTTCATCGTAGTCTTTGATTGTCTGCTCTATCCTGGGCTGTATCATCGCGATATCCAACTGGGCGACTACTGCTCCGACTGATTCATTGAGACGCTTGTTGATAATGGGGCATACGATTCTGACGGCGTAGGTGTCTTTTCCCTGATTCTTCATCGGGGCGGGATCCATCATACCGACTACTTTAGCATTGGGTCCTGAGATCCAGTCTATTGTGCTCTGAGTGTTGCTGCCCGCCGAAGCTACTATTGTCCCGGTTTCTCTTGACAGGGTATAAGCGAACTGACCCGTGGGGGTTGAACCCAGTCTGCCTATATTTCTGGCGTCCTGTCCGTCAATGGCGTTCGGCTTCCATGTGGTGGCTAATCTAACAAAATCGGGCATGTCCTCAAAAACTGACTGTAGCGTTTCTTCATAAGTTCTACGCCGATCCGCCACAGGTAAATTTTCATAAAAATTCATAACATTCGATAATGTTTGAAGTACGTTTATATAACCGTTCAAACGGCCGTCCCAGTACTGGGCCCTCTGGCGCGCCAGATACATGGTCTTCTGCTCGGCAAGATCCCTGGTTATTTTGGACGATTTTTGCAGTTCTATTAACGCGATACCGCCCGCCACGACCAATACAATGGCGACCATCATAATGCTCAGTTTTATTTTTATTTTCATTATCCATCTCCCTAGAAAATTCTTTATTAGTTATGGTGATATTATACTTATTTTCAAATTTTGTCAAGTAACATTGAAAAATAATCATAAAAGAGCCTGTTATTGATGGTATTTAAGGTTTTTTTCTCTGTTTTATGGCGATTTATAAAAATAAAAACAGCTTTTTTAATTAATTATTACAATATATAATGAAATAAATGAAATTTCCCGGAAAAAGAATAATATGAGAAAGAAAAACCCGCTTTTTTTATGTTTGTTTTTGTTGATTATCAACAAAACTTATATTTTAGCGCAGGATGGAGCATGGGATGTATACTCGCCGAGAAAAACGGGAGAAAATATTAAGTACGGGCTTATCGCGGGAGCGGAAACAGTGTCATCCGTCGGTTTCCTTACCGCTTTTAACTTTTTTTTTAATAGAACTACATGGTCACTGCCGACAAAAGACTCGATTCGGCGGAATTTCACGGAACGCTGGTGGTGGGAAGATAACGATGATTTTTGGGTAAACCAGCTTGGGCATCCGCTTCAAGGAATGTTTTCATTTGGGGCGGGCAGGTTAAACGGGTTCAATTTCTATCAATCCGTTTTATTCAGTTCATTCGGAGGCTTTATTTGGGAAAGCCTCGGCGAGTCAAATTTCGCGTCCATGAACGATTTTATTACTACCGCCACAGGTTCTTTAGCCATGGGTGAAATGTTTTACCGTTTGTATATCGAAGCCTGCGCGGCCGGCGTACCTGCGCCTCTTGCGTTTTTAATTAACCCAATGGCAGGTTTTCACAGGATGGTAACAGGGTGGGAACCGCCCAATGTCGGGAGAAACCTTGAACTGCTTCAGTTTTACGCGGGAGGAAATCGCGCCGTAACCCGTTATACGGTATCAAATAAGGAAAACGATCTTTTTTCTTTCCGGGGGCAATCCGCCGAGATTGGCGTTAAGCTTGTTTACGGCAACCCGTTTGAACAGGAAACATGGGTTCCGTACAGACAGTTTGAGTTCTCGTTTTCTTTCGGCATGAATCCCGGTGATTATATCAATCTTTTGTTGATTTCCGACGGGTATCTTTTTTCGTTCTCTCCCGTTTATTCGGAAACAGACGCATTAAGCACAGGTCTTTCAATGCACCTTGATTACAGGGCCATGGGGGAATTCAGCATGGAGGATTCTACAATAAACCAGTTCAGCAACGCTTTGGATTGGACAGTTAAGTATCAGCATTGGTTTTCAGAAGACGTTTCTTTTCAATCCAAGCTTCATTCGGGGATTACATTTTTCGGAGCGTCCAAGTATTTCGCCAATACGCCTGTGATAAACGATTTGGGGCATATCAAAAAAGATTATAACAATTACGGATGGGGCCCTAACGCTAAAGGGCTTTTAGCTTTGAAACATTACAAATGGGGCGGGCTTGACTTGAATCTCTATTACTATATGCTTTTAACGTTTCCAGGAACAACTTATCTTGCGCATGGAACCGTTAATATGCTGTTTGCCGATCTTGGTTATACATATTTTATAACCAAGCATCTTTCCGCGAGCGTTATTTACGCTGTTGCAAGAGAATGGGGCGATTTTAACAAAGGGTATATTACAAGCCGTAAATCAAACGACGAAATAAAAATGTTTGCCGCGTGGACTTTTTAATAAGAAATTTTTATACCGAGATGAGCGCTGTTGTACCTGCGGGTAATGTCGGGGAAGTCTCTGCCGGCATCATAGGTAAGGCGGCAATAAAGAAGCATGAAGGTGTCAGCGGCATAGAAAGAAAGTTTTTCAGTAATCGGGAATGAATAGGCAAGTTTGGAAAAAAAGAAAAGAGTATTAACATGAAACCCCGGAGTATTGGGAATATTCCATGTGTCATAGAAACAAAGACTGAGAGAAAGATTTTTCCCGTTTTTCATGACGCTTTCCCCGTTCATCTGCCTTAGTTCCAAAAAGAGTTTGATATTACCTCCAAACAAATAAAGGTTATAATCGTCCCTGTATATACCGCCGTTATAATCGGTTACAGCCCAAGGCGTAAAACCAAGGTGGGATTTAAAGGACAGGGCATAAGGGTTATTGAAAATACTTCCCATGCGGCGCCACTTTACCGAATAATCAAGTGAATTTGCGTTAAAGCTCAAGTTTTCTCTGCCGTTGTTAAGTTCGATTAGTCCTTTATCCGTTATATAATCGTCAAAGTGAAGGGAAAGACCGTTGCTTGCCTGATCTTTATCGTCATCGGCAAGGAGCCATGACGCAAGGTATCCGTCGGCAATAAAGGTAAAGTTATGGATGTACGGGAAAGCCGCCGTAATTGACGTATTCATATCAAATTGGTCAAACGGCGTTTTGCAGTGAGCGGTAAACGGATCGCCGTAAACAAGATCGACATTAACAAAAGCGGCAGGCGTATTCCATGAAATTACTTTCTCGTCATCGTCAAAAAACATTGCGTTGATCCATGAAAAACCGAAAGCCAATGAGAATTCATTTATTTTACTCGGGCTGTTTTCCGGCCCATAACCTCTTATGGCTGCCGTTATTCTGTCTGTAGGGCTTATAAAAAACGAACCGATTCTTCCGGCTGTTCCTTTCTTGTCAACTTCAATAAAAAGCCTGTGCATTATCTCGCCTATGACGATCCCGCCGAATCCGGTGTTTACCAAATCGCTTGAAGACGGAGAATCGGCTTCGCCGAGCACTTCCCATGTGATGCTTCCGAAAACGGAAGACAATATCGACCAATAAAAATTTATGTTGTTGGATCGGGCGGAAGCGAAATAAAGGCCTCCGGCATAAGGGTGTATAAATTGGTTGGTAAGAAAGGTATCTCCGCCCTGCCCTTCTTCAATACTCCATGTTTTAGGATTTAAATTTCTGCGAATGGAATTCGCGGTAAAATACGCCACTTCCGAGTCGGGTCCCAAAAGCCGCCAATACAAGTTACCTGTAAGGTTGATGAGCATAACTTCGCCGACGGTAAGGGGGATATCAACAATAAGCTTTTGTTCTCTAGGATTGTATTCACGGGAAGATTTCTCGTCATCAGCTTGTGCGTAAAGAGCGGCACATAAAAAGAAGAAATATATAAATACAGACAGCGTCTGGCGCAGTCCGGGTTTTTTCATCAGTTTGTTCTCTACTCTCCGGCGTGCTTAATACCCAGGATTTCAAGTTCTTTTTCATTTAACCCGACGCCGCGCAGCATAAGCCTGTTGCCTTTTAATCCGTCAATAGAATTGATCCCCATACCGCCCATCATCTCTTTTATTTCGTGCTGCCACGCGGTCAATAAATTGATAAGCCGCTTGTACCCGATGTCGGGGTTCAGACGTTTGACCAGTTCGGGAACCTGAGTGGCTATCCCCCAGTTACACTTGCCGCCGTGACAGCTTCTGCACAAGTGGCAGCCGAGCGCGATAAGCGCCGCCGATGCGACGTACACGCAGTCCGCGCCCAAAGCTACGGCTTTTACAACATCGGCGCTGGAACGGATACTGCCGCCTACGACTATTGAAACCCTGTCGCGGATTCCTTCGTCTCTTAAGCGCTTGTCAACGCCGGCGAGGGCAAGTTCTATTGGGATACCGACATGGTCGCGTATGCGCGTAGGCGCGGCCCCCGTTCCGCCGCGGAAGCCGTCGATGGCGATTATATCGGCGCCGCTTCTGGCTATGCCGCTGGCGATAGCGGTAACGTTATGAACGGCGGCTATTTTTACAATTACCGGTTTTTTATAATCAGTCGCTTCTTTTAACGAGAAGACAAGCTGGCGCAAATCTTCGATAGAGTATATGTCGTGATGCGGCGCGGGAGAAATCGCGTCGCTGCCTTCCGGGATCATTCTTGTGCGGGAAATGTCGCCGACAATTTTTGTTCCGGGAAGATGTCCTCCGATACCGGGTTTCGCGCCCTGCCCCATTTTAATCTCGACCGCCGCGCCCGAATTCAAATATTCGTGGTGAACGCCGAAACGCCCTGAGGCTACCTGCACAATCGTGTTTTTCCCGTATTTATAAAAATCCTCGTGAAGACCGCCTTCGCCGGTGTTGTAAAGAATACCGAGTTCCTCGGCGGCGCGCGCCAGGCTTTCGTGAGCGTTGTAACTTATGGAGCCGTAACTCATCGCGGAGAACATTACAGGCATGGAAAGATGCAATTGCGGCGGCAGGTTGTTTACAATCCTGCCGCTCTTGTCGCGCTCTATATTTTGAGGTTTAGCGCCTAGCGATATCCGCGTCTCCATCGGCTCGCGCAAAGGGTCTATTGACGGGTTTGTAACCTGAGAGGCGTTAAGGAGTATCTTGTCAAAGTACACCGGATAATTCTCCGGGTTGCCCATACTGGAAAGAAGAACGCCGCCTGAGTCCGCCTGCTTGTAAATCTCTTCTATGGTTTTGCCGTTCCAGTTTGAATTTTGTTTGAATGTATTGCCGCTTTTCACGACTTTTAGGGCGCGGGTGGGGCAAAGCGAGACACAGCGGTGGCAGTTTACGCACTTTGAGTCGTCACATAACATTTTGTCCTTTTCGGCAAGATACTCATGGGCTTCGTTGGCGCACTGGCGTTCGCAGACGCGGCAGCAGATGCATTTGTCGTAGTCCCTTATCATCTCATATTCGGGGTATATAAAATTTAACGCCATTACGCTTTACCTCTGTTTAAGTTGACAATTACAGGCTGGCCGCCCCTTGGCGCCCACACGTTATCAAGATCCGGCTGTATAATCCGGATGGCCGCTTCTTCGCTGGCGATATAGGTAAGCTCGTCTTTTTCTCCGACAACCATACTGCGCAGTTTAAGCCTGTCGTTTAACGCCATTAATCCGCCGTCAAAACCCACAAGAATCGAGAACGGGCCTGTTACAAGATACGCGCTGAACATTACGCGCAAGAACTCATGCGTCTCTTTTTCCTTGGGCGGCTGATTGTCGATAGTCTGCCAAAACGAGGCGGAGATAACCGAAGCTATTTCATCGAAAGAAAGTTTTTGTTTTCTGTGAAGGTAATCTATTATATAGGTAATGACTTCGGTGTCGGTCTGGAGTGAGCATTTGTAACCGTACATTTCTATGGCGCGCCTGTTTGTATCGTAGGAAGATATTTCGCCGTTATGCACAACGGAATAATCAAGAAGCGAGAACGGATGAGCGCCGCCCCACCAGCCCGGCGTATTTGTCGGGTAGCGGCCGTGGGCGGTAAAACACCAGCCTTCATATTCTTCCAGCTTGTAAAAACGCCCGACATCTTCCGGGAAACCTACAGCCTTGAACACGCCCATATTTTTCCCGCTTGAAAAAACATAAGCTCCGTCGATTCTTGTATTTACGCGGAACACGCATTTCGCTGTAAACTCCCGTTCGTCAAGCTGGCTGTCCGCAAGTTTTGTTGGAAGGGGAATTACAAAATAACGCCAAATTAAAGGCTCGTCGGTTATCTCTTTTATTTTTCTTGTGGGGATTTTGGAAAGGTTGATAATGTCAAAATGCCGTTCAAGGAATTCCTCGCACTCTTTTTTTGCCGACACAGATTCGTAAAACAAGTGCAGGGCGTAATAATCTTTGTACTCAGGGTATATCCCGTAAGCGGCAAAACCGCCGCCAAGACCGTTTGAGCGGTCGTGCATGACGCTGATCGATTTGATAATCGCCTCGCCGCTCATCCGCCGCCCTGACTTGTCGATAATACCCGATATGGCGCAGCCGGATGGTATCCGCACCTGCCCTTCATTCTGCATCAAAAAACCTCCGAAAGTAGTAAATAAATTTATTAAATACTCGCATAATTGTCAAGGGGAGACGCCTGCCGCTATCTTCCTATTAAATTTTCAGAGTGATATAATAAGCCGATGGCAACAACTACGGATGATAAAAAAGTTATATATTCCATGTACAAAGTTTCCAAAAAACATGGAACCAAACAGGTATTGAAGGACATCAGTCTTTCTTATTTTTACGGCGCGAAAATAGGCGTAATCGGGCTTAACGGGTCGGGAAAATCGAGCCTGTTAAAAATCCTCGCCGGTACGGATACCGAATTCGCCGGTGAGACCAATGTAAGCCCCGGCTACACTATCGGTTTCCTTGAACAGGAGCCGTACCTAGCGCCTGGAAAGACAGTTAAGGAAATTGTGTCCGAAGGGGCAAAAGAACTTGTCGCCCTTCTCGCGGAATTTGACAAGGTAAGCGAGGCGTTCGGAGACCCCGACGCCGATTACGATAAACTCGGGGCAAAGCAGGCGGAATTGCAGGAAAAAATTGAGGCCGCCGACGGCTGGAATTTGGACAGCAGACTTGAGCTCGCGATGGAAGCCCTGCGCTGTCCCGCCGGAGGCGAAGTTGTAGATCACCTTTCGGGAGGCGAAAGACGGCGCGTCGCGCTTTGCCGCCTGCTGCTGCAAAAACCGGACATTCTTTTGCTTGACGAACCTACCAACCACCTGGACGCGGAAACCGTAGCCTGGCTTGAACGGCACTTGCGCGATTACGCGGGAACCGTCATCGCTGTTACGCACGACCGCTACTTTTTGGATAATGTCGCAGGTTGGATACTGGAGCTTGACCGGGGAGAGGGAATTCCCTGGAAAGGAAATTATTCAGGCTGGCTTGAGCAGAAAGAAAAGCGCATGGAGCAGGAAGAAAAGGGAGAGAGCGATCGCAGGAAAACCCTCCAGCGAGAGCTTGAATGGATACGCATGAGCCCGAAGGGGCGGCACGCGAAAAGCAAGGCGCGTATCACCCAATATGAAAAACTTTTTCAGGACGATGAAAGAGAGCGCTCAAAGGGCGCGGCTCAAAACAACAAGATTACAATTCCCGCGGGTCCCCACCTTGGCAAACTTGTTATCGAGGCCGAAAAGCTGTCAAAATCTTTCGGCGAAAAACTTTTATTTGACAATATGAATTTTACGGTGCCGCCCGGAGCGTGCGTGGGTATTATCGGTCCTAACGGCGCGGGAAAGACGACGCTTTTCAAACTGATAACCGGCATTGAAAAACCCGACGCGGGGACTCTGCGTTTGGGAGATACAGTAAAACTCGGCTATGCCGACCAAATGCGCGCCAATCTTGACGGCGAAAAGACGGTTTGGGAACAGCTTTCGGACGGGCTTGATCTTATCAAACTCGGCTCAGGGCAAGGCGCGAGGGAAGTGAACTCACGCGCCTATTGCGCGTGGTACAACTTTTCGGGGGCGGATCAATCAAAAAAAGTGGGAGTGCTTTCAGGCGGAGAACGCAACCGTTTGAACCTCGCGATGATGCTAAAAGAGGGGGCGAACGTCCTGCTCCTCGACGAACCGACAAATGATCTTGACGTAAACACATTGCGCGCCCTTGAGGAAGCGCTTGACTCGTTCGCGGGCGTTAGCCTTGTAATCAGCCACGACCGCTGGTTTTTGGACAGAATCGTCACTCACATTCTAGCCTTTGAAGACGGCGAAGTTGTCTGGTACGACGGCAACTGGTCGGAATACGCGGAATGGCGCAGAGAAAAACTTGGAACAGCGGCGGACAGCCCGCACCGTTATGTATACAGAAAATTGGAAAGGTAGAGTAAAAGGTAGAATTAAATGGAAGCAGAATCAATCAGCGTGACAGTGGCGGTATTGGCCCTTCAAATCGGGATAATTTTATTTGCGGTACGGTTTTTCGGCAAACTTGCGAAAAAGATAAAAATACCTCAGGTTCTGGGAGAACTAATTGCGGGCATCGTCATAGGCCCTTACGCTTTCGGAAGCAGGCAAATCCCCGGATTTCCTAACGGCATTTTTTCTTTGACAGAAGGTTCCCTTGCCGTAAGCAACGAGTTATACGCGTTCGCCTCAATCGCATCCGTTATTTTACTTTTCGCCTCCGGGCTGGAAACAGACATCGGGCTTTTTCTGCGCTACTCGGTAGCGGGAGGCATTATCGGCATAGGCGGAGTGCTCGTCTCTTTTACTCTGGGAGATTTAACCGGAGTTTTCCTTCTCAATACTAACTTTATGGATCCGCGATGCCTCTTTTTGGGGATACTTTCCACCGCGACTTCTGTCGGCATAACCGCGCGTATTCTGTCGGAACATAAAAAAATGGATTCGCCGGAAGGAGTAACAATTCTCGCGGCGGCGGTTTTTGACGACGTGTTGGGCATCATAGCTTTGGCGGTTGTGCTTGGAATTGTAACATTGCTTACAGGGCATTCGGGAGGCGGATTACAGGCCAACGCGATACTCGCTATAGCCGGGAAGGCTTTCGGGATTTGGCTGGGCTTTACCGCCCTTGGGCTAATCTTTTCAAAAAAAATAGCGGAGTTTTTGAAACTATTTAAACTCCCTTCCGATTTTTCGATTTTAGCCCTCGGCGTCGCCTTGATACTGGCGGGTGTTTTCGAGAAACAGGGACTTGCCATGATCATAGGCGCTTATATCGCGGGGCTTTCGCTTTCAAGAACGGATATAGCGATAGTGATTCAAGAGCGCATACACGGAATATACGAATTCTTTGTGCCTATTTTCTTCGCGGTCATGGGCATGATGGTAAATGTTAAGGAGATTTTATCCCCGCCCGTGCTTATGTTCGGCGCGATATATACAGGTGTGGCTATCGTGTCTAAAATAATCGGCTGCGGCGGACCCGCCCTGCTTATGGGTTTTAACGGCAAAGGGGCGCTGCGCATAGGAGCGGGCATGATCCCAAGGGGAGAAGTCGCCCTTATCATCGCCGGTATCGGACTTGCTATGGGGATTATCAACGAGCAATTATTCGCCGTGGTTATCCTTATGACGCTTATCACCACTATAATGGCGCCGCCTTTGTTAAGCGCTTCATTGAAACTCGCGGGTTCAGGAACGCGCAATCCCGTAAAAGGCGATGATTCGGTTTCAACGGTCTGGGAATTTCCGTCCGAAGAAATCTCCGACCTTGTCATAAACAAACTGCTCGACGATCTTCGCAGTGAGGGCTTTTACATTCAGGTTATGAATATTGACGAGGGGATATCCCAGGCAAGAAAAGACGATATTGTCCTCTCGATTGACGTAGACGAAAACAAGGTAACCGTAGAGACATCCAAAGACGATATGCCTTTTGTCAGGCAGACAATTTATGAAGTTGTCATAGAACTTTTTGAATCGATCCAGAAACTAAAAGAATCTTCCAAACCCCAGGATCTGCAAATGGTTCATTTTGAAAAAATCGACAGAAACCGCGAAGAATTGCTGTCGCTTATCACCCCTGAATGCACCACCATCGATCTTAAAGGCGAAACCAAAGAGGATATTATCAACGAGCTTTTGGATATGCTGTCCGTTAACGGCAGAATCTTGGACAGGGATATGGTTCTTAAAGATATTTGGGAGCGGGAAAAAGCCATGAGCACCGTCATGGATCACGGCATCGCCATGCCCCACGCGAGGACGGACGGAACAGATAAGCTGTCGGTCGCGATCGGCATAAAAAAAGAAGGCGTCGATTTAGGAGCGAGCGACAAAGAAAAGACTTGGCTTTTTATTCTTTCGATTGCCCCGAGGAAAACCACGTCTCCCTATCTTGAGTTTCTTGCCGCCATCGGCACTCATTTAACAGACGAAGTTACCCGCAACTCAATACGAAACTCGCCTGCCATGGAAGAGACAATAAAACTATTGCACTCAGGAGAACGCCGCCGAAGGAAAAGAGCCGATTTATAAAGATTGGTTCTAAGCTTGCCCCGACAAGAACGCGCTGTCGGAGTCGTCGATTTGCCTGCCGTACAAGTACTCAAAGAGGAATCGCGTGTCTTCGGGAACCATGCCTGTAAAACGACAGCCGAAGTACACGGCGTTCTTGTCCTTAAAGCGGCGAACAATTTTCGCGATGACATTAATCGTGCGGTTCGGCGCTTCTATGGTTACGGTAAGCTCGGAATCCACTAAAAGCAAAGACGCTATGCTGAAACCGTGAGAACATGCAAAGAGCAGGCCGGAGGCGCTTATGTCCAAAACCTTGCTTTCAAAAGGCTCATTCTCGATTTTTCCCTGTTCAAAGTAACCGTTTTCTTTAAGCGAGAAGGCGAGTACCTTGGAGAACTGAAACAAATTATCGAGTATCGAGAAATCAAAAGGCAAGCGCCCTTCCTTGTTGATCCATATGTGAATGTAGCCTACGACATATTCATGAAACAGAATAGGAACCCACGCGTCGGAAAAAATGCCGTCGTTAAATTTATTTTTCAAAAACCGCGTGCATGTTTCGCCAAGATAATTAACCCCGACTCCCGTACTTTCAAGATAACGTTTGAATATTTCTTCGGTAATAATTCGTTTTTTGGGATACGGATCCGTTGCGGGAAGGCGTCCAACAGTGGAAGGAAGGAAAAGGGCTTTGCCTGTTTCCGACACGATTTTTTCTTCCATGGTCTCGGGCTTTTTGTCCTTAAAGTTTACGATTTTATACCCGTCTGCGAAATTCTTTACCAAGCCCGTAAGCTGTTTAATTAAATCGGCGAGATTACGGGAATTTCCGGCGCCGAATAAATCGTTAGCGTTTACGCTTTCGTATTCCATAACTTTCGGGAGGGCGAGGTTGTAGCGATCGCCCCGGAAGGTAAACATTACTTTAATATCCGACGGCATATCTACGCGCAGATAATTGCGATCAAGATTTTTATGGAGTTTTTCCGGCGTTTTGCAGATAATCAACTCTTCGCTAACCTTTATAATCTCGGTTGTAAAATCCACCGCCTGACCGCGGTAATTGAACAAAAGGGCGATTTTTGTGCGCGATTTTAGGCCTTCTATCGGCTTGTCGGGGCGAAGCACCATCTCCGTTAACACAGGCTGATCAAGCAAAAGGTGGTACTCTACCCTGTCCTTGATATATTTTAAAAATAATTTCTCGTCGTATAACACTTTGAAATAAAATTCAGATTCTATTCTTCCCGCCGGTACTGCCATAAATTAAAAAAACCTCTCATAGGGCGAAAAATCAAAACGCTGCAAAGTTTCTCGCTGTTCTTCTTCGCGGCTTCTTGGTTCTTCAAGAATTAAGTCTTCAAATGTCCAATTTCCAACCGTTTTAATTTCATCTTCTTCATTATCGGGCTTTATCTGCCTAGATATATATCTGATAAAAAGTTCTCCCGTTATCCCGCTTTCCCTTCCAATCAGCCTAATCATAAAAGAAACGGCCCCGTCCGCCTCTTCTCTTCCGCCGCCGAGTCTGAAACTTTTCGGGTAGACTTCCTGCAATACGGTTAAATAATCCTCCCGTAAACCGGCGTTAATTCCCGCTAAACCGGGGTGGTTCAGATTCGCGGAAATAAGGCCTGCGGCGATTGACTTGGCAAACGAGTATGCCGCGCTCGACGCGTTTCCCTGTCCAAAGTCGCCGATTACGGTGTCTTTCGGAAAATGCAGAGCTTCCCCCCGTTTGGGGCGCAGTAATTCTTCCGGGATTGATCCCCTGTACGGTTGTTCCTGTGCTCCGATAAATACAGAGAAGCTTAAAAATATGCAAACAAAACAAAAAATACGCATCTATATATATTCTAGTAAAAAAAAATAAAAAATTCTATAATTTGCCTTCATATGAGCAAAACAATAGAAGATTCTCTGACCGGAAACTATACCCACCCTGTGAGAGACGTGCTTTGGGGGCATATTTATATGACGGAAGAACAGGCGGAATTGACCGTCTGCGCCCCTTTTATCCGGCTAAGCCGTATTTTTCAGCTTGGCCCTGTATATCTGACGTACCCCGGGGCGACCCATACAAGGGCAAGCCACTCAATCGGCGTCTACCACCTGGGCAGGCGGCTCCTTCAAAACCTGTCGGAAAGAGGCGCGTCCGAATGGCTTACGCCGGAAGGGGTAAAATCATTCCTTGCCGCCTGCCTTTTGCACGATTTAGGGCACTTCCCCTACACCCATTCGCTTAAAGAACTGTCTCTTTCCTCCCATGAAAAGCTTACAGGCAAAATAATTATGGAAGAACCCGTAAAAAGCCTTGTAGGGAAAACGGGCGCAGACCCTCATCTTACGGCCGCAATTATAGATAAGGGAATGTCCGATTCGGGGACAGAACTGCTTTTTTACAGGAAACTCCTTTCCGGCGCTCTTGACCCGGATAAACTGGATTATCTGAACAGGGACGCAAGGTACTGCGGGGTTCCTTACGGCTCACAGGACGTAGATTTTATTCTTTCAAAACTTTCTCCGAACAAAGAAAGGGGCGCGGATATCGATTCTCGCTTAATTCCCAATGTAGAAGCGCTGCTTTTTTCAAAATATATGATGTACAGGACGGTTTATTGGCATCATCAGGTACGCGCCGCTACCGCAATGGTCAAAAAAGCCCTAATAAACGGACTGGAATCGGGAAAAATCACAGGCTCTGAGTTGTATGATCTTGATGATACGGGGCTTTTTACCCTTTTATTGAAAAAAACGGAAAACCCGTTGATTGAGTCGGTAAGAGAAGGCCGAATCTTCGCTACAGCCGCCGAAATTCCGGTTAAGCTGCTAAATATTTCCGGAATACAAGATATAAATTCCCGCTCAAAGCTGGAAGAACAACTTGCAGTAGAACTCAACAAAGTTGGAATACCGGTAACTAAAGACGATTTAATAATAGACATTCCTGAACCTGTTTCCTTTGAAACGGGTCTTTTTGTAACGGACGAAAAATGTAATTTCAACGAAAGTTCCAGCGCTTTTAAGACGGAAACGGTTAATTCCTTTATAAATACCCTATATACGGTAAGAATTTTCTGCGAGCAAAAATTTAAACAAAAACTAAAGACATTTTCCGAGTTATATAGTATATTATATAAAGTAGCCAACCGGGAGGCATGAAATGGATATTCACAACGCGAATGAAGACCTCGTTTTTCAAAAAGTGCAGCAGATTTTTGAGGAAATAGAAAGAAGCGGAAACCAGAATAAATTATGTCTTTGTGAACAATGCCGCGCCGATACGATTTGTTATACTCTCAATCGCATTGAACCATACTACATAGTGTCAAACAGAGGCCTTACGAGATTTGACCAATCGGGCATAACACGCCAACAGATAGAAGCCGATATATCGATACTGGCATACAAAGGCATTCAGCTTGTAAACCACAATTTACGCCCCACCGCGCCTCATGACGGAAACAAGAGCGAAACACAAAGGGCCAACTTCCCTGTCTTTGATATACCCACAATATCCGGCCGTATTTTTGACGGCATCAGTTTTGAGCCTGTAATTGATATCGAGGTGTCGTTATACTGTGAGGGAGAGCTTGCCCCCGCGAGAAACAACAACTGGCAAAACCCGTACACGATAAACGCCAGCACTCCGGGAATTTTCAGTTTCTGGCCCGCTCCGGTAATTACAACGGCAGCCGACATTTCAAGAGATATTAAATATACAATAAAAGTAGCCTCTCCCGATTACGAAGTGCTGAATCATCATTTCGATATTGTTTCGATAAGCAGGAATTTAGGTCCCAATTCGCAGACATTAAACCGCTCTTTTAAACTGCCGGATCTTTACCTGTTTCCGCCCGGAGAAGCCGAACAAAACGGATAGGCATACCTTGACATTCTCTTTATTTTTATAGTACCTTATTTTCATATTGTATTGAGGAGAAATTAATATGGGTCAGGCAAGTAAGAACAGCCGTACCGCGAGCGCGACACAGAGATTTATGTGTTCATGCGGCGGCGAAATAAAGATGAAGACGCTCTTTGAAAGCGGTAAAGTCAAAAATATCGCGGAATGTGAAAAATGCAAACGGAAAGAAAGACGTCCGTCGGATTTTCGTTAAACAAATTTCCGTTTTGAAAATCTTATTTTGTTTATTCGAACGTTAACAGAAATATTGGAGGTTTCCTTTGGCAAAGAAAAGCAACTCGGCGGAAAAGAAACACCGCAAAAGCGAAGAACGCCGTCTAAGAAATAAATCGGCAAAAAGCGCCGTAAGGACAAGCGTAAAGAATTTTATCACTTTGGCGCAGAAAAAAGACCCGCAGACAGAAGCGGCATTAAAAGAAATGATAAAGAAAATTGATACTGCCGCCGGAAAAGGCATTATTAAGAAAAATGCGGCCGCACGCAAAAAATCAAGGATGCAGCGTTTTTACAATACAATGAAAGCTCGCAATTCAGCGGCGCAATAAGCGGCGCTGTAATTTTTTTTTCATAGAGAAGTATATGGTCGCCAAAAAATATACAAAAGCGGATATCATTGACGCTTTGTATGAAAAAACGGGAATGAGCCGCACAGAAATTCGCGGCGCGATTGATCATTTAATTGACGAAATAAGAGAAGCTCTAATACGCCGCCAAATAATCGAATTAAGGGGACTTGGGACGTTTGAAGTTAAGGTGCGAAAGGCGCGTCCCAGGGCGCGCAACCCCAGAACCGGCGAGACTATTACAATCCGTTCCCACGGGGCGGTAACTTTCCGTTCAGGCCGCGATCTAAAACAGGCTGTGTGGAACATTACAGATGACGAAAAACCCGCAAACAAATGACAGTAAAAAAATAAATTGGGGCATCCAACTTCTCCTTGTGCTTTCCGCGGCGGTTCTGTTCGCCCTTTCTTTTCCTAATCTTCTTTTTGAAAACGGACTCCCCTTCCTTGCGTGGTTCGCATACATTCCTATTCTTGTATTAATTGACAAAAATTCTTTTTTGGCGTGCGCCGGATTAGGCGCGGTTTACGGCGTTCTTGCGTACAGCCTTTTTAACTATTGGCTTGGAACCTTTCACCCTCTGGCAGGCACTATCGTATACTGTATCTATCTTGTTTATCTGGCAATTGTTTTTACCCTGTTAAAACTTGCGTCTGTCCTGTTCCAAAAAAGAGCGTACATTATTCAATGGCTTATCTGGCTTTCCTATGAATATTTACGGACAAAAGGATTTCTTGGGTATTCTTTCGGGCTTTCAGGTTACTCGCAATGGCGCGTAATCCCGTTGATACAGATAGCCGGCGTCACGGGCGTGTGGGGAGTCTGCGCTCTTGTAACATTCCCGTCCTTCTGGCTTGCCGCCGCCTTAAATGATTTTTCAATAAAAGAAAGAATAAACGGAATCGGCAAAGCTATATCTTCTTTTTTCGGCAAAGAAAAAATTACAGCTCTTATCTGGGCAGGCGCTCTTGCCGCCGCTCTTGTCTTCGGCGTTGCCGTTAACAAGGATTTTTCTTCATCTCCGAAGGTAAATATCGCCCTTATTCAACACAACACTGATCCGTGGGAAGCGACAAAAGCCCTCAATCATACTCTTATTCTGGAAGCGTACCGTAAAGATCTAACAATTTTGAAACGGCTTTCAAATGAAGCGCTCGCCGCAGAACCTAAACCTGCTCTTATCGTATGGCCGGAGACCGCCTTTGTTCCGCGTATTCACTGGCATACGATTTACCGCGACAGTCAGGATTTCTGGCTGCCCGTTAAAGAACTTTTAGAGTATCTTTCTGCAAAGGACACGCCGTTTTTAATCGGCAACGACGACGCCCGAATGGAACCCGCGAAAAATCCCAACAAGGATGACAGATTCCGCGTCGATTACAACGCCGCCATTCTTTTTGAGAAAGGGCAAATTACAAGTATCTACAGGAAACTCCACCTTGTCCCCTTTACAGAGCATTTCCCATATAAAAAACAATTCCCTGTCGTATACCGAATTCTTGAAAAAGCGGACACGCATTTTTGGGAAAAAGGGGAAGAAGCGACTGTCTTTTCAGGTCCCGGTTTTACTTTTTCCGCCCCGATATGTTTTGAGGACACTTTCGGATACCTTTCAAGAAATTTCGTGAAAGGCGGCGCGGACGTTCTTATCAATCTTACAAACGATGCGTGGTCAAAAAGCCTGCCCGCCCAAAACCAGCACCTTTCAACGGCGGTTTTCAGAGCTGTGGAAAATAACCGCCCAATGCTGCGTTCCACGATTTCAGGCCAAACCTGCGTAATAGAGCCGAGCGGCAGAATAACCGCTATGGCAGCCCCTTTTACGGAAGCGTGGATCAACCCGGCAGTCCCAATCGTAAAAAAAACCGCTTTTTATACTATATACGGCGATTATCTTGCAATTATCTTTGTTATTGCCACCGCCGCTCTGTTGATCTTAGGTCTTTTTTGGGGTAAAATAAAGCGATGAGTACCCAAAAGAAAATTTTAATTGCCGACGATGATGTCATCAATCTCGATTTTTTTGACGTAATGCTGTCTAAACTCGGTTTTGTTGTCGAGAAGACCGATAACGGCAATGACGTAATGGAAAAAGTTAAAAAGTTTTACCCCGATTTAATTATCCTTGACAATATAATGCCCGGATTAACAGGCTGGGAAATAACAAAAATGCTGAAAAGCGATTCAACTTACAATAGAATCCCAATTATCATGCTTTCCGTTCTTGACGATGTAAAAGACAAAGTCGCCGGTTTTGAGGCAGGCGTAGACGATTATATAACAAAACCTTTTAACTTTTCGGAAGTGCTCGCGCGTATCAACGCAGTTTTGCGCAACCACGAACTGTTCGAGCAGATAGCGGTGCGCGAGGCGCGCCTTACCCTTGCCGAAGAATTAAACAAAGATCTAAAAGACAACCTTTCCGTCTTTGTCGCCGGCATAGACGAACTGGACAAAGCCATTTCAATAATCTGCGAGAACACAAATCAAGAAACGCAAAATCTTGTAAAACAGGTAAGCGAAAAAATAATAACGGTAAGAAAGCATATAGCCGCGTTAGATGCAAGAATCGAAAAAACCATTAATGAGTGGGAAAGCCTTAAAAAAGACGAGATAGGACTTTCCGTTCTGGAAAAGAAAATACGAAAACATCTACATCAGGAGCAGCAGTAAAAATGCCGAAAAAAGACAAGATAGATAATACCAATGTCGTAGTTTTGGGAAGAACCACAAGTTTTACCGGAATTTTAAAATTTGAAACAACATTGCGCATTCAGGGAAATTTCAGGGGAACAATCGAGGCGTCAGGCGCTCTTATCGTAGACAAGGACGCCGTTGTGGAAGCCGATCACATTACGGTAAGCTCGCTTACGGTTTACGGAAGCATATCCGGCACCGTTCACGCGGTGGACAAGGTTGACATGATGAGCGGAGCAAAGGTTCACGGCGACGTAAGCGCTTCAAGACTGCGTATCGCGGACGGCGTGCTTTTTGAAGGCAAGTGTAAAATGACAGGCGTGGAAAAAGACGTGGAAATTTTCCAGCGCCCCATAGAAGAAATAAAAGCGGATTTACAGCGGGTTAATGGAAGAGCTTAAAAAAGAATTAGTTGTAAAAGCACAGAAAGCCGCGGAAGCGTTGATACATAAACTTAAAGAGGGTTCCCTTACATTGGCGTTGGCTGAATCCTGTACGGCGGGCCTTGTTTCGGCCTTGCTTGCGGGCGTTCCGGGAGCTTCGGAAGTACTGTGGGGTTCTTTTGTGACTTATACAAAAGAATCAAAAGTTTCCATGCTGGGTATAGATGAAAAAATACCGGAAACATTCGGCCTTGTAAGCAAAGAGTGCGCCTGCGCTATGGCACAGGGAGCTTTGCGCAAAAGCGCCGCCGCAATCGCGGCCTCCGTTACAGGGCTTGCGGGCCCCGGCGGGGACGGAAGCGGCGTAAAGGTTGGGACTGTATGGATTGCAGCCGCATTGCGGGACGGTGAAGTTGCGGCAAAAGAACATCATTTTACGGGCACAAGAAACGAGGTCCGTATTAACGCCGCAATAGCGGTACTTGAAATACTGCATACCGTATTGACAAAAAAATAAAAAAAGGGTATAAAGGGAGTATCCTTAAAAATAAATCAATAAAAACCAATTCCCTATGACAGGTGGTAAAAATGGCAATTGTGCGAAAAAGCAGAAAACACGAAGAAACTGAAAACGGCGAAGCCGAAAATCAAGAACAGGAAGATCAGGGTACTGATAATCACGTAAGTGATCATCCGCAAGACAGCGAATCCGAAGGTTCGGATAACTCAGGGGAAACTTCCGGAGAATTTAACGGCGAAAGAGCAAGCCGCGTAGTTGTCCGCGCCGGAAGCAGAAGGACTGCCTCGTCTTCAGGCGAAGTTGAACAGCAGAACGGAAACGGCGAATCATTGCCGTCCCTGCCTCCTCTTCCTTCCATGCCCGACCTTTACGGCAAACCGGTACCGCGCCAGGATCAGGACAACGGCAAACCTCGGTTAACAATAAATGAACTAATCCGTCTTAACATGATGGATTTACGCGCCCTTGCCGCGTGTTACAACATCACGCATGACGACATGGTCTCGCTTAAAAAACAAGAAATTGTTTTTTCCCTGCTCAAAGCGCACACCGAAAGAGGCGGAATTATTTACGCCTACGGTTCTTTGGAAATCCTCCCCGACAGTTACGGCTTTTTGCGCAGTCCGCAGAATTCATACCTTCCCGGCCCCGACGATATTTATATCAGCCCAAGCCAAATTCGGCTTTTCGCTCTTAAAACAGGCGACACCGTTTACGGGCAAATCAGAAGCCCCAAGGAAGGCGAGCGTTTCTTTGCCATGCTCCGCGTGGAAACGGTCAACTACGACGACCCGACCGTAGCGCAGAGCAGAATCCCGTTTGACAACCTTACCGCGTTATACCCCAACAGGAAGCTTGACCTTGAATTTTCAACGGAAGGAATAAGCGAACGTATTATCAACCTTTTTTGCCCGATAGGAAAAGGCCAGCGCGCAATGATTGTAGCCCCCCCGAGGACAGGCAAAACAATCATGATGCAAAAAATAGCGAACGCCATTACAAAAAACCACCCCGAAGTTTACCTTATAGTCCTATTAATTGACGAACGCCCGGAAGAAGTAACCGACATGGAACGCACAGTGCGCGCCGAAGTTATATCATCGACATTTGACGAACAGGCAAGCCGCCACGTTCAGGTTACCGAGATGGTTCTTGAAAAGGCAAAGCGCCTTGTAGAGCATAAAAAAGACGTGGTTATCCTTTTGGACTCGATTACCCGCCTCGCCCGCGCCTATAACCAGACAGTCCCCACATCGGGAAAAATCCTGTCGGGCGGCGTTGACTCCAACGCTCTCCATAAACCAAAACGCTTCTTCGGAGCGGCGCGTAAT
>Ga0268262_10002117_pt1 | contig 23405 bp, 11 predicted proteins | sample TergutNc150P3_FD_190354 | JGI IMG/M metagenome (GOLD analysis project Ga0268262, IMG submission 190354) | Nasutitermes corniger P3 segment gut microbial community from laboratory colony in Florida, USA - Nc150 P3 (SPAdes) (version 2) | ecosystem: Host-associated > Arthropoda: Insects >...
GAAAGCCTCCGAATCCGAAACGCCGTCAAGCTCCCGCCGCAGCCACGGCGGAAGGGTTATCGAAATCTCAGCGGATTTTCCGCTTACGGTCGCGGCTTGAGTTGGCGTCGGCATCGATATTTGTACACTGAACATTGATATTGATTGATATAGATTACCGGCGCCCGTCACACGCCGCAGCGCGATTTGACGCCGGCGATAAGCGCGTCCTGCGGCGCGAAAATCGGAGCGACTGGATTCGAACCAGCGGCCCTGTGGTCCCAAACCACATGCGCTACCAGGCTGCGCTACGCTCCGAAATCCCTATAAATCCGAACAAAACCGTAAAAATCAAACAAAAAAACGGAGGACGAGGGATTCGAACCCCCAAGGCCGCGAAGCCGGCGGTTTTCAAGACCGCTGGATTACCGTTATCCTAGTCCTCCAAAAATCATCCGTCCCCTGCCTTACTTCTCTATGTCAAGCAGCTCCATGTCGAAGATCAGAACCGCGTTCGGGCCGATGGGCGGGCGCGCGCCCCTCCTGCCGTAGCCCAGATCCGGCGGCACTATGACCCTGTACTTCGAACCGACCGGCATCAGCTGAAGAGCCTCCATCCAGCCGGAAATGACCCCCTCCACCGCAAAGGTGGCCGGCTGCCCGCGATCCACCGAGCTGTCGAAAACCGTGCCGTCCGGCAGCGTGCCGTGGTAGTTGACCTTCACCTTGTCCTTGAGCGTGGGCTTTTTGCCCGTACCCTGCGTCAAAACTATGTACTGAAGCCCGCTCGGGGTCACGACCACGCCCTCCTTGCTCTTGTTAGCCTCCAAAAAGGCGTTCGCGGCCTGCAACGCGTCGTCCTCAAGCTGCCGGCGCTTCTCGCGGCGCTTGTTGTTGAGCTCCATCTTGAAATTATTGTCCACCGCGCCGAGCACGCTGTCGGAGAGCCGCGACGGAACGCCGTCCAAAGCCTCCTTCAACGCCATAATCAGCACCGCGTTGTCGAATTCGACGCCCGTCTCCTTCATCTCCAAGATCGTCCGCCCCATGTCGCGGCCGAGCATGTAAGCCGTCGTTTGCAAGCTGTCCTCAGGGTTGAACTTTACGGAATACGACCCGGAACCGCCGTTGCACGACGCCAGCAAGGCCGCAGCCGCCGCGCCGAACGCCAAATACTTAGCTTTATTGATGATGCTGGTGATGCCCATAATGCCAAAGCTCCTTAGTTTGAGTGATATTTTTATTAAGACGCAACATAGTAATATATATTATCCGCAAACGAAAATCAAGGGGGAGGGCGAAAAAGTTAAAAAATGCATTTTTTTGTACCTTTTTGGGACGGCATATAGTATAATATATACAATATAATGTAAAAAGCGGGCGGTTCGGGGGGCGGAAAGGGCGGGGGGACGCCGTTTCGGGCGGGTTTCGGGCGGGCGGGTACGAAATTTACCGGAGTTTTGAAATCATATAAACGAGGGCGGGAATTATGAAAAAGAATCTCGAAGGCGGAGAGGGACGGACGCGGACGGCGGGGCAGCGGGCCGGGGTTAGGACGGCGGCGGTCGCGGGGTGCTTGATGGCGCTGCTGGCAGGGTGGTCGGGGGCGGCGGCGCAGGGGTTTGATGAAAATCACGCTGTGGATAAGCTGACGAATTGGAACCAGGTGCAGAACGGCGGCAACAGTTGGGTGTTAATGGGCGATACCGCCGCCGCCATTAATACCGACGTAGGCAACAGCCCGACAAGTTTTCTCATAAACAAATACTCTTGCATGCCGGACGGCATTTATACCGTTACATTTGCGAGAGCCGGCAGTGACGACGTGAGCACATCCCCTGCCAGCGGAGGCATAGTCTTCCGTTACACCAACCCTAACCAATATTACTATTTGATGGTGCAGGTTAACGGGTACGGCCCCAATTGGACTGTCGCGCTTTTTAAAAATAATGCTTTTGTGCCCATGAAAGACGGCAACTTCCATTCTGACTTAAATGACGACCTTGTTACCGCGATTACGGGGGCTACCGGTTATATAGGACACGCAAAGGGCACTAACAGCAGTGGGGACAGACTTAACTATAGCGGTCCGTATAGTAACAATCCGGCGCAAACTGAGTGGAAAGCCTCTACAGTGTACAAAATTCAAATTGTTATAAAAGACGGTACGTTTGAAGTACGAAATTTGAGAAAAATGTCAAGCGGCGCCGAAGAAACAAGCCGGACGCTCGCCACTTTCACCGACCCGAATCCGCTTACCGAAGGAGACGTCGGTTATGCCGCCCGCACCATTTGGTATCGCGCCCGTACAATCGGATTCCTCTCATCCTCATGGGAAAACACATCGTCCGGTGCCCAAACCCCCGCCTCGGTCGGCTACCCCGGCTTCTACGTTTGGAACAAGGGCACGAACAAGACGTTCACCGGCGGAGACGGCGCTTGGAGCGGCAATTTTTGGTCTAAGGACAGTTCTATGGCCGTAGGCGCTTGGGGTACCGGTCCCAACGACGCCTTGTTTATAGCCGCCCCCAAAGGAGACATCACCGCCAACGGACAGAATGTCGGAAGCATAGCGTTTGCGCTTACGGGCTATAAAATCACCTCCGGAACTTTGGCTTTGGGCGCGAGCCCCCGGACGATAACCGTAGCCGCAGGCGACGCGGTTATAAACGCGACTCTTTCCGGCACCGGCGGTCTGACGACGAAAGACGGCGCGGGCAAACTTACGTTAGGAGGATCTGCGGCGAACACCTACCGCGGCGGCACCGCCATCAGCGCGGGCACCGTCGAAGCGGCTAAGAGCGGCGCTTTGGGTGACAGCGCAACCGGCAGGGTGACGGTAAGCGCGGGCGGCGTATTGCAGCTTAGCGGAACCGGCATAAACAACCCGCTTACGCTCGGAGGCGGCACATTGAGCAATTCGTCCGGAGTCAACACCCTGAGCGGCCCGATATTGGTCAACGGCGCGTCAACCATAGGGGTTCCCGGCGGATCGCTTACGCTGAGCGGCGCGATTTCCGGTTCGGCCAACATAACCAAGACCGGCACCGAAATACTGTACATCACGGCAGAAAACACATACAGCGGTACAATGGCCGTAAGCGGAGGCGGGTTGCAGATCAACGGTTCCGGGTCTCTGGGCGGCGTCATAAACGCCGCATCCGGCACGACGGTAACTTTCACAAGGGCCTCCGGCGCTACGGTAACGCAACCGGGCATAACCGGCGCCGGCAATCTTGTCAAAGATGGAGCGGGGACGCTTATACTTAACGGCAGCAACAGCGGGCACACGGGATCCGTCACGATTAACACCGGCATACTTCAAATCGCGAACATCGCGAGCATAGGTCCGGCTACGGTAACCGTCGCGCCGAACGGCACCTTGCGGCTGAGCACGACGACTTTCCCCAAAAATATCGTCGGCACGTCATCCGGAACGGGGATATTGGAAAAAACGGGAACGGACACGCTCAAGCTGGCCGGAACCGACGCTTTGGATGTCGGGAAGGTTTATGTGTCGGGCGGCGTTCTCAGCGTTAATAGACAGCTGTCTGCGGATTCGATCAGGATCGCCACAGGCGCTCAATTGGAGCTTGTATACAGCGGCACAATCGGCAAGGCCGGCAGCAAAATAGCGGTCAACGCCGGCGGCGTTTTGGTTGTGCCTGTCAACGTGGGCTCCGGCGGCGTCAGCAATAAGAGCGACGTGATCTTGAACAGCACCGGAATGATCAGGAACCGCAGCGCCCAGGTGCTCGATATCGGCGGTTCGCTGACGATGACCGCCAACTCGACGATAGAATTAAGTTTATCGGCCTGTAAAACCAGGGCTCCTATAAACGTCGGCAAAAGCGCCGCGCTCAACGGAACATTCGATCTAATTTTAGACAGGGCCCTTGCCGACGGCGACGCCGGAGATTATAAGCTTATCGCGGCGTCGGACGGAATTTCCACCGCGGCGACGGCGGTTACGGTTAAAATCAACGGTGAGGAAAAACCCAGCGGGTACGACATCGAAAAAACCGTCAGCGACGGGTACTTGATTATTACCGTTAAAAAGCAGGTCACCGTTGACCCCACCACCTTTAATTTGAGGGTGACCGGCGTGACGGCGGGAACGCAGGCGAACACCGTCAATGTGACCGTCGGCGGGTTTAACAGCATACGCGCTTATACCGACCGCCTGACGGGAGCCTATATCATATATAGGCCGAACTTCGGGGCGGCTACGTTGACCGACACTACGCTCAACGGCGGCAGAATCAGCATACCGGTGAGCGATTTTCCCGCTTCCGGCGACACCAAAGCGTTTACGGTAACCGTGCCGTCCGCAAAAATCAGCGATACGCTTTACTATTTCAACGCCGTCGTTGTGTGGAGCGGCGCCGCAACGACGCTGACCCCGTCTCCGTCGAGCAACATTCCCAGCGCTTACTTAATAGACCCGAAAACAAAGGTGCTGGCCAACGGTTTCGGGATAACGGTGGACAGTTATAAATCCGAGGTTTCCGGCGTAACGTTCGAACTTACCATCACCGGGCAGAACGACGCCAACCTCACTCCGTCCGCGACCTATAAACCGAGGGTGGATTCGGTGGCGGTGTGGTTTAAGAAAAACGGGACGGCGCCGGCGTTCGCCGGCAACGGCAACGCTCTGAACAAAGCCGCCGTAGTAGGCGCGGACACCATTTTAGTTTTCGCGCTTTCGCGTTTGGCGGCGGACGGCAAGTTCAGTTTTCAGACAGGGGCGGTGACGGGCGCGTCCGACATGGCCTATTTCGCCGTCGCGCCGCGTTGGAAGGGAACCCGCTTCGGGGTCGCTTTCGATTCCATCGCCAGACCGCTTTATACCAGAAACCAAAGCGTGCCGAATCCGACTAAGAATCAGCCGAACAATCCCGTCGCGCTCTCATACAAGTACCAAAACGACGATAGGCGGCAACCGACCATATCAATAACGGTGAGCACGTCGGAACCGCTTAACGACGTGGCGGAAAGCGTACGCATAGAATTGGCGTTCGACCAATCCATGAGCGATGCGATAGCCATCGCCAACAATCAATTCACAAAAGCGCAGGTGAACACCGGTTTGCCGCCGATCGAGGTGACCGACGACAGGTTAGTCGGCGAAACGCGCACGCTGTACTACAGGGTGACCGTATCCGGCGACGGTTCCGACATCTTTAAAGACGGTTCATTCACCGACATCGGGCGCGACAAACCGATCGCTCCCGCGAATCTCGATTTCGTTGCGCTCGGCAAGGGGAACGGGCTGCTGACTTGGAACAGGATTACCTCCGCAAACAACGTCGGCGACATGGAACAAAGCAAGATTCACATTTACTACGGCACCGGTCCGATCGCCACCGCCGGCGAGTCCCTAATATCCGTGAGCGCTTCGGCCACAGAAGCCCCTTTAACGAACTTGGATTCGGAAACGGAGTATTGGTTCGCCGTTGTGCTTGAAGACATCGTCAATACCGCAAAGCCGAGCTGGAACCTCAGGTCAGACGCGAGTTCCATTACCGCGAACTCCGGCGCGGCCTACGTGGCGCTCAACATAGTGCAGATAGACACCGTGATTTTCGTGGAAAGCAACGCCAGCTTCTCCGTGACTTACACCCTCATGGAGGATAAAACCTCTCAAACGTTAAGTTACGACGTAACGCTTGATCAGAACGGCTCCGAGCTTGTGAAAAGCGGTTCGAATATCTATATCGACAAATCTAACGCGGGCGATAAGGGTACGGTTACCATCTCTCTCGGCTCAGATTTGAGGTTCAATACAACGTATTGGGTTCATTTGTACACAGTGGAAGGAAACGGCACCCCCGGAGCCGGCAAGTCGAGCAAAGATGTTACAAGCGGCGCGTTCACAATGCAGGATATCGTGATACCGCCGAGAGGTTCCGCCTATGCCGACGAAGCGAATTTCAAACTCGACGCCGAGGAGTGGAATTTTTGGAACATAGATCAAACGCCCATCACCGTGACAGTCGCGGCGACCCGCACGCCCGCCGAAAGCGATATTGTTACCGAGGGGTTCATTCCGGTCGGCGAATACGGTTACAGCTACAAGGTGGCGGCGAACAATTTATCGTATATGTACGAGCGATTCAAGATCAGCATAGCGATCGGCGAGAATATGCCGGCGGGGTACTCGCCCGATGATGTGGGGATCTACCGTTGGAACGATACGGAAAAATATTGGGAGGTCGTGTTCGACTCCACAAAGTACGAGTCGGGGTACGTCACAGGCTTGACGATAGACAAAGCCGAAAGCGAGAGCGAGAGCGCGATTTATCGGCTTCTGATAGACACTTCGGCCACAACCGTAGACATCCCCGAAAATGATATGGCGGGCGTCAACGGCATCAGCAACGAAGAGACTTTTATTCGGAGCAACGTCGGCAACTTCAAGGTCTCTATGCTGAGCGGGCCGGCGCTCGGGGCGGCCGATCCCCAACCTATCGCGCTTACGGGCGACGAAAAGGGCAAAAATCGGCGCATAAGGTTTACGATATCGTCAGACATAGTCAACGAGTCGAACAACTCCGGAGTTCTCGCGTTCATAATAGTGAACGACGGCCGCGAAACCGTCGCCAATCTCTCTTATCGGGTGACGTCGGAGACTTACAGCGGCTTCGACCCGCCGTCGGTGAGAGTATTGCGCAACAACAAGAGATGGACGCCCTTCGCCACGCAGGCCAAACTGCTCGACAACCAATCGGCCAGGTCGATATTGGAACCGGTTCTTTACAAGAACGGCGAAGAGATGGGCGTTCACGACACTCTGTACCGCCTCTTCCGCTACGACAAGAACGAGTGGGTCGAGTACAATACCCAAAACGACAACCAGTTCACCATGGAACCAGCGCAGCTGATGTGGTTCAAGACTTCGGTAAAAGGAATAACTTTCAAGTTCGGCAGGACGGAGAGCTTGCCGCTCAGGAAAGATTATGAAATCAAGCTGCCTCCCAAACAGTGGACCGACATTGTGATGCCGTTCCGTTTCGACGTGTATCTCGGCGACATAAAGAACGCCACCAATAAGAAAGAGGCCTTAGAGCGTTGGAACAGCCTCCAATTTTACAGGTGGGAAAAAGGCGAACCGCAATTCTTACCTGTATTGCTGAACAAGCCCGGAGCCGCCGACACAGTGACGCTCAACGGCATGGCCGAACCGTTCTCGGTCTACAACAACAGCAGCAGCGAAATCACTCTGTGCATACCGCCCAAACCGACGGCCGTGTACAAGAAGAGCTTGAGCAAGGTTAGAGCCTTGGCCAAAGCGGCCGGCGCGCAGCAAGGGGCGGGCGAAGCGTGGCACTACACGCTGCACGCAACCGCCGACGGTTCGGAGCTTTCGGAACTGCACGTGGGCTACTACACGACAGACATGCCGTTCGCCGTGCCTCCGAGCTTCGGCAACGAGTCCGTGGTGCTGGTGGGCGACGACGGCGTCGAGATGGGGCACCACTTCGGCCCGTCGATAGCAAGCGGGCGCACCTACAAACTGCGTTTCTACAACGACGGCAAACAGCAGAAGGATTTCGCGTTCTCCGCCAAGCCGAGCGCCAATACCCCGGTCGGCGCGCGGGTGACATTCGTGAAAGCCTCCACCGGCGAAATATTGAGCAACGGAAGCGGCTCGGCGCAGAGCGTCGCGGTGGCCGGCATGTCGCACGAAGACGTGTTCATGATCGTGGGCGGCAACGGCTACCGCGCAAAGGCGGCCTCGGTCAGCGCCGGCGCGAAGTTCGCGATAAGCAAAGTCATCGTAAACAGAGCGGCCAGGAGCGCCCGCATAAACTTCTACGTGCCGGAATCCGGCATCAACCAAGTGGATGTGTCTATATACGACATCAAGGGCAGACAAGTATGGAAGACCGTCCAAAAAACCAAAGCCGCCTCTTGGAACTCGGTGGAGTGGAACGGCAGGAATTCAAGAAGAGGCGCGACGTCAACGGGATTGTATATAGTGCGGGTGAAGGCGATAGGGACGAACGGGAGGCCCGTGGGCGCGGACACCAAGAGGATAATGTTCGCGAGGTGAAAAATTAAATAAAGTCCGAATAAAGTCAAATTCTTTTTAAGACGAAGCCTTCGGCTTCATAGATAAATGCGGGGCTAACTTTTTTATCTCGGCGAAGCCAAACCCCGCATTTTGGCTTTGCCGAGATAAACAAGTTCAGTCAAAGTCAACTGCAAAGTCAAAACAACCATGCAACCCGAAGGGTCGCTGAGCGAAGTCGAAGTGACCCGGCGCAAGATCATACGTCTTTATTCTAATATAGACATTGAGGACGGCAATGATATTTGATGGATCTGCGATTCGGGTTCAGCCACGTCCGCCGCTTCGCCGAAAGCTGTTTTGTAGAACAGGTATTTGGGATCGGTCACCCTATAGTTGTTTTTGGCGAAAGTTATGTCGTGGCGCGACAGGCTTGTTATGCCGTACATTATGTGCACGTGCGGGCCGCTCGTTCTGCCGGTCATTCCTATCGTCCCTATCGGCATACCCTTTACGACGGTGTCCCCCTCTTTAACTAAGCGGTCTTCGAGGTGCGAGAATGATATTACCTCGTTTCCGAACATCACCGCCACGGTTCTACCGCCGGCCGGTTCCGTTTTAAGAGCGGCTATGCCGTCAACCGGGCTCAGTATTTCGCTGCCGTAGGCGGCGGCCACATCCATTGCGTAGTGCGGCTGCCCTCCGCCGGTTCCGCGTTCGCACCAATCGCCGGTCACGTACGGGTACGGATCGTTGATCATGTCCATAAAAAATTTGTATGCCGGCGCGAGCGCCCTTTCCCTCTTGTTCGTTATGGATATAGGCGGATAGAAAGCGAGCTTCGCGCCGTCAGGGATTCTGCCGTAATCGACGATCTTGGGTTCGCCGGGCGCGCGCGTCATGTTGTACGCGTCTACCGTCTCGGTCAGATACTGGGCTATCTCCTTTTGCGACGGCACCACCGCTCTGAATACGCTTATGGCGTGTTTCGCCATGCGGGCGGCGTTGTCGCCCTTTTTGAAAGTGTGGATTATCGCGGCGGCGCCCTGGCGCCCCATGATCTGCTGCGGCGCCACGGGGCGCGGCGCGGCGGCGTCGGGGATCGCGGGGTTGAGGGCGACAATCGCGAGCAGCGCAACAGCGGCGGCGGCCTTGAAAGCAAGGATTACCCGCTTCTCCAACGCCGGCACGGAGATGTTTTCCCTGCTTATGCCGTTGAGCACCTGCTGGACGTTTTGGGCAAGCAGGTCGAAAGCCTTAGCGGCGGCAGGGTCGCCGCCGTGCTCATGCACGCTCTTCCCGGCGTCCTGCGCGTCCCGGATGGCCGCCGACTCCGGTATCTCTAAGTCAAACATTATAGACTGCGGCAAAAGAGCGAGCCCGCTGTCGTTGCGCACGGCGACCTGCTCGCACAAAGACTCAAGGAAGCGGCGGTTCACGGCCGCGGCGCGGGCCTTATCGCCGGCGCGCTCGCCGACGCCCACCTCGTTCTTCACTATGCGCAAACGCACGTGGGAGTTGTGCGCGATCAAACGCCTTATGCCGGTAAGGTACGCCTTGAAGCTGTTGGCCGAGAGCGCGTCGAGCGTAACCGGAATCAGGTTCAGGTCGCTGTTGACGTATAGGAACCGCGTCAGCCTGTTCCAGACGGACGGGGTATCGATCACTATATACTTGTAGCGCTGTTTGAGAATGCCTAAGTTGCGCAAAAAATTGCCGTATTGGTAGCCCTTAGGCGGATTGAAGAGGCCGCCGCCGGACGGCACCACGTGCAACGCCGGCGCCGCCCGCACTATGGCGTCGTCCACCGCCCCGCCGCCGAAGACCCCGCCGACAGCCATCTCCTCCAGCTTGGCGAAAAACCCCGCGAAATCGAAAGTCTCTAAGTACGCGGACACCGACGCGCCGGATTCAAACCTGCGCTTGAAGAGATCCCACGACGTGCGCTTGGGAGCGGCGTCTATGCCGAGAGCCGCGCTCACGCTGCCCTGCACATCCAAGTCGATAAGCAGGACGGGCCCGTGCAAACTCAGGGAGGCGGCGAGGTTTGTGGCGAGAGTGGATTTCCCCACGCCGCCCTTGATATTGGCGACATGAACAATCCCGCCCCTGCCGGCTTCCCAAAAGCCCGAAGGAGTTTTTAAACCGTCCGCCATCGCCCGCCCCCAATAGGGTTTATACCGCTTCAACCGCCGTTTCTACATCGGACGGAGCCGCGAAAACGCGGTCGCCCTCGTGAGGCTGCCTTCCCGCAATGCAAGGCTTGTACTTCTCGTCAACATTGTAGAACACCGCCGGCACGGACGCAAGCCGCGAACCGGCGTCGAAATACTCGTATATGCAACGCCCCTTCTTCCAAGTCTCGGCGTTGATGTAGACCGCCTCGAAACGCGGCGCGCCGCATAACGCGGTCATAAAATCGTTCGACGCGGCGCAGACGTCGGCGTCGAGCTTCTTCTTGGAGAGCGCCTCCCTGATCGGAGCGGCGCGGTCGCGGCCGTCGTCCAAAACCAAAACTTTTTTCATCCGCAATCCTTTGATATTTGTTATCTTTAACGTATACGAACAGAATCGTAAAAATATTATGCAGTATCGATAAAAAACGGCCGCAATCAATCCTAAGCGCGATAAATAGCGCCCATAGGTATGCTATACCCGTGTGAATCCGTGGATTATCCGCGGCATTCCAATAATCCTGACAATCCTAAAATCCCAATCCTACTTGGCGGCGTTGACGGACGCCAGCAGATTCTCGGCTTTCTGGCGGTACTGGGCGGCCAGCGTGTCGGCGATCAGTTCTTTGCAGTAGCGGCTCGCCGCCGCCGCGTTGTCCTTGTTCAGCAGGGCTAATTTCCACCGTATCGCCGAGCGGCGGTGGGCGGCGGACTTGTCGCGCAAAGCCTTCTCCAAACTCCTGATCGCGGCGGCGTTGTCGCCCTTCTCCTCGTAAGCGGCGGCCAAACCCTCCAGCGCCTGACCCTTGACGAAACCGCTCTCCGCGCCGCCGACGGCCGTTTCGAACCACGTTACAGCCTGGTCAACGTTGTTTTGCTGCAGGTAGATGCTGCCCGCCATGAACGCGCTCATCGTGCCCTGGGGCGTGCCCTTGTACTTGCCGGCGGCCTGGGTGAACGACTCAAGCGCCGTATCGAACCGGTCGGCGTTGTAGTCTAAAATCCCTACGCCGAAGAGCTCCTGCGCCTTACGGATCTGCGACTCCCGCAAAAGGTTGTATACGAGAACGCCGCCGGCGGCGACCAATACCGCTACAAGAAAAGCCGCGACCGTCCCGCCGTTTTTGGAGATGAAAGCCCTAAACCTTACCACGCCGTCAACGAGCGGGTCTATCCCCTCGGGTATGCCGCTCTTTTTTTGATTGGTGTCCAAAACCGAAACCCTCCCGAACAAACAGTTTTTATGTAATTTGCGCCGCCGCTAAAAATATCCGCGAAAAGCGTTGCGCAACCCTCTGCGAATAGAATATATTAATAAAATAGTAAATGCCGCAGGTAAAAATCAAGCAAATAATGGATATTATTATGGACGACAAAACAAACGACCCCGCGCCGCAGCCGCCCGAACAGGATCTGCTCTCGCAAAACGAGATGCTCAAGTCCCAGCTCATCAACTCCGCGCTCCTGAACGAGCTCGTGAAAGTGCTGCACTCCTGCACCGACCTCAACGGAATCGTGAAAACCGTGCTCCTGTCCTTCCAAGACCTCGTCGATTTCGACCGCGCCGTGCTCTTCAAGGTAAACGCCGAAAAGTTCCGCCTCGAACCGGCGAACTGGGTGGGTGTGGACGACGACGCCGTCAAAAACCTCTCGGCGCCGCTCGGCTTCGACGGCGGGGACATAACCGACGCGATCTTCCTGAACAAGCACATCTTCGTGGACGAGCCCGACCCGGCGTGCGACCTGTTCAGCCGCGAATTGCAGTCGCGCTCCTACATAGTGGCGCCGCTTCTGAGGAAGCCCACCCGCAAATGCTACGAGATCAAAGGGTGCGAAAAGAAGTCGTGCCGGTGCTACGGCAGCGTAAACCCGTACTGCTGGAGCACGTCGCACAGCTGCGGCGACGGGAACCTCGTCTCCGAAGACGACAAACGCCGCACCTGCATAGTCTGCCCGGCTTTCAGCGCTAAGGGGGTGTTCTGGCTCGACCGCAAAAACAGCGGGACGCCCATAACCAGCGACGACATCACCTTCCTCACGAATATCGTGACGCTCGCCGGGCTCGTCTTCGACAACTTCAGCATGATGACCGCGCTCGACGAGGCGAACCACGGCCTCACCGCCGCCAACGAAAAACTGCGCAAGGTCAACTGCGAACTGGAGATCGCCCAAACCAATATCCGCCTCGACCTCGAACACGCCCGCACCATACAGCAAAAACTCCTGCCCCAAGACATAACGACCTCCGGCCGCCACTACGACATGGGCTCGCGCTACCTCGCGGCGAACTCCGTGGGGGGCGACTACTACGACCTCTTCGACATCTCCGACGACTCCTACGGCGTTATCGTCGCCGACGTCTCCGGCCACGGCGTGGCCTCCGCGCTCATCATGTCCATGTTCAAAATCCTCCTCAAAATCTACTCGCGCAAAGAGACCTCGCCGCTGAAGACGCTGGAACGGATAAACGAAATCTTCATCTCCGAAGTGGCCACGGAACACTTCGTCACCGTATTCTACGCGGTCGTGAACACCGTTACGCGAAAGATACGCTATTCGTCGGCGGGGCACTGCCCCATCATCTACCTGCACAAACCGACCGGACGATGCGCCATGCTAAAAACGGACGGCCTCTTCTTGGGCGTCTTCCCGGATATGCTCATGAAGGAGAAAGAGGCGGACTACGCTCGCGGCGAGCACCGGATGGTGCTCTACACCGACGGCCTGACGGAGGCGATCAACGCCAAATCGGAAATGTACGGAACGGAACGCCTTCAAAACATAGCGGCGCAAACGCTGCCGCTAAGCCCGAACGACGCCGTGCAAGCCATATTGGAGCATCAAAAAAACTTTTGCGGAACGCGGCAGCAGGAAGACGACATGACGCTGCTGATCATCGATTTCAAATAATCAGAACCCCGCCTTGACCGACACGTTGACCACATGGAACAGTTCCGACGTGTTGTATTCGTAAGATATGTCGAGCGACATATCCCTGCCCCACTTCGTCCCGGTGTCGAATTTGAAACCTGCGCCGCAGGTTATCTTCCACCAATCCGCGTCGTCGTCGAGTATCTCCCTCTGCAAACCTATGCGCAGCGCCAGCATCCTGAAGAACTCGTATTCTATGCCTCCGGCCATGACCCAGGGCTGGTCGTCGTACAGGGGGATCTGGCCGTCGGCGGTCAGGAACGCGTTGTATCCGGCCGAATAGCTTCCGCCCATATGCAGAGTGGGCGGGTTCGCCTCCGAATACTGCGCGCCCGTTGCCCTGTTCTTCCACTTATTCAACGCCGGCGCGTCACGCAAAAGGAGGCCGTATCTGATGAACGGCGACAGCTCCCACATGAAGCCGAAGTCCAATCCCGCGCCGTACGACTGTCCGTAGGGCGAATCCGGCGACAATTTACTGACGGTGTTGCCCATGATTTTGAGGGAAGCGCCCAGCGAGAACGGGCCGAACAGGTAATCTTGGTTTATCTTGTAACCGGCGGCGGTCACGAAGCAAACCTCCGTCATCGCGCCGTCGCGGTCGGTCGTTAGAAGCAGGGCCTGTCCGAAGCCGAGGTCGCGGAGCGCCTTGTTAACGTAGGAGACGGCCATGATGTCCATGCCGAAGCGGTATTGGTAACCGATCACGGCCTCCTTGCCGCCGATCCAGGGCATTCCCGCCGGATTGTAAAGGACGCCGTACGCGTCGTCCGACACCGCCGTGTAGGCGTTAGCGAGCGCCGCCGGGCGGGCGAAGAGCGGTATCTGGTTCGCCGAAGCCCAAACGCCGGAGAGCTTCCCGCCCCCGGCGTAAACGCCGACCGTCTGTATATCGTCGTCTTTGCCGCCGCCGCCCGCCCCGTAGTTCACAAACGTGTAGAAGAGGCCCGCGCCCTGAACCGACACCGCCGTCCAAAGGAACTCCGAGAGGTTGTCCGCCGGCGGGCCGAAGTAGGCGCCCATCCTGTTCAGCTCCCGCCTGTCGCCGTGGATACGGTCAATCGCGGCCAAGAGCACCTCCTTGGCCGGAACCCCCATCGCGCCCTCCAAACTCACGCTCGAAACGGGTCTCCCGCTCACCACGTTGAGCAGAACAAGGCGCACCGCGCAGCGCGACCCGGTGATGTCGAACGTGCCGGATATCATCCTGCGTACGCCCAACACCCTGCCGACGCCGAGAACGCAACGGGGGTCGCGGCAGCTGCCCTTGCCCAAACGCGTGCCGGCGAGAGCGCCGTCTATGTCTTCCGGAGTGTATATATCGTAAAGTCCGAGCTCCTTAAGCCTCTCAATCATCAGTACGGTCATTGCGGCCGCCTCCTCGTCGTGCCCGGTAGCCGACTCAAGCGCCATAACGCCGAGTTTTATCAGCTGCCGGTCAATCCCCGAATCGTCGGCGGCCGCAGCGGCTTTCGCCGGTACCGGCGCGGCAGGTTCCGCCTCCGCCTCCGCTTCCGGTTCCGGTTCCGCTTCCGGTCCCGGCGCATCGTCCGACCGCTCCGACTCAAGCGTCATCACGGCCCGGTCGGGCTCCGTCACCAGCTCTTCATTCCGCGCCTCCGCGTCCGGTTCCGACGACGGCTGCCCTAAGGCCGCAGCGGCGAAAAACACGCACGACAGCGACAGCGCCTTCAACATAAACGATATAGATCTCACCCGCGCCTCCGCATAAAGTCAATTTCTTTAAAGCCGAATAGCTATTTCATAAGCACCAGCGGTTTCACCGCGCGCACCTGCTTGCCGTCCATGTCCGTCAGCAGCACCGTTACGTAATACCTGCCGTTTCTGCACAGCGGCCTGGATAGGTACTCGGCGCTCGCGTAATAATCATCCGACCACACAACCTCGCTTATCGACGACGACGTGCCGCGTCCGCTTGTTCTGCCGTTCCACCAAAAACGGTTCTCGCCGGTTTGGGCGGCCATCTTCTCCACGCCCCAAACCATTTTGCCGGTCGCGTTGTAGACGCGCACCTTCACGCTCTTCACGAAAGGATCCGGCGCTTGGATGCCGACCTTTATGCAAGTCCCGGCCTTAGCGTCCATGCCGTACTCTTTAACCGGTATGATATAGGGCGAAAAAGGGTGCGGCGAAACCGACAAGGCAAGCGTCGTTTTGTTCGCCTTCACCACAAGCGCGTAACGCGCGGAGCCGGCAAGCGCCGACGCCCTCGATACCCGTTGCGCGGAGACGTTCTTAGCCTTTTTTACCCGCTTGGACGACCTCGGCTCCGCCGCCGGCTGCGGCGACAGCACCGTGTAGACCACGCCCCCGGCCACACGCGCGGAGTCTGTGGGAACCCACCGCAAACTGTCGGGAAACCACCTCGCCACCCTGAACTCGTTATTGCCGTCATTAGCCGCGTCCCTCAAAAAACGCGGGATGTCGAACGCCAATACGACATCGCCGCCTATGGCGCCCGTGTCGCTGAAGAATAGATCGAACGCGACCGAGTCGGCCATCATATAGTTCTCCGTACCCCTGTGGACATAGTTCGTCAGCTGCGGGACGGTGACCTCAAGGTGCGAGTTCACGCCGGCCCGCAACGAGTCGAAGACGACCCGCATCCCCTTAAACGTATTCGCCTCCTTGCCGCCGCCGCGCCGGATCGGGTAGTTGACGCGCTGGCCCGGAAACCCCGCGCCCGGTTCCGTATACTCCAACCTCCTGCCGCCCGCGTTCGCCCAAATCCCGGCCATGCCGACAAAATTAGGGGCCGGCTCGAACAAACCGTCCGCAGCGCCTATGCTGCCGGCTTCGCGCGGGTAAACGCTCCACTGCGGCGATACCGTAACCGGCCTCCCGCTCCCGTCAAACGCCTCGACGCGGAAACCGACCCTCTCGTTATTAAAAATCGGCCCCGCGTCGCCCTTGCGCAATATGCCGACGGACTTGAGCGGCTCGCCGGTAACCCTTACGGTAAAGGCAACGATATTCGACACCCCGTCTTTCATCTTGTATCCGGCGGCCGGCGTAAAGACCGCCTGCAAAGTCAGATCCTGTCCGCTGTTAGGGGTAACGTAAGAACACGCCGCTCCCGAACCCTGCCCCCTGCCGCCTATGCTCCAAGAGACCGAACCGGCATTGCCGGACAGAGGCGTAAACTTATCGCCGTAGAACGCCTTGAACGCAAACGCCGCCTGATAAGCCGAAGGCATAACAAGCGTGTCCCCCGCCATAACCCCCGGTTCGACGGCCACGCGGCTGACGATCTTGGCGTTCGGCCTCACGAAAACGCTGTACAGCCTATTGCCCGATCCGTAAATATCGCCGTTCATGTGTACGCGGAAGTAGTAGTATAAGTTGCAGCCGTCGCGGGGGGGCTTGATCTTAAACTCCTGCAACGCGCTCAGGCCGGTATTCGTCGTCGAATCGCTTTCGAAACGGACGCTTCCCTCGCTCCTGTAAAAAATATCTATCCTGTCCGCGTTGCCGGCCGCGCCCGAAGGCCATTGAATCCTGATCTTTCCATCGCCGTCGAGATCCGTCTCGCTCCCCGCCGCCTTATAGGTAAACGGCAGCTTCAGCGTATCGTTATGCTCGGTAACATTTTCGAGAACGTTGAACGCATGATGCGACAGCTCCAAATAGGCCGTATCTTTAGGAACGACCCCGACCGCGTATCCGCCCGCGCCTACGCCGGCAAGCTCGGCTACCGTTCCGGGGGCGGCGGCGGCGAAAGGAATCGTCCTGTTGAACGGCGAAATTATTTTTACCGCGCCGTCACCCTCGTAACCGACCGCGTTGAACCGGATTTTCTTGTTTCCGGGCTCCATCGTAAAATCGAAAAACTCCCTGCTCGGCGAAAGCCCGCCGTTCCTTACGGTAAGATAGTAATAACCGTCGGGATTGAAGTATCCTTCGGCGCCGACCCCGATCCTAACCCTTCCGCCGGCGCTTCCGTCGGGGATGTTCCTCAGCTCATACGGGTCTCCCCCGCTCCTTCCGGACGCGGCGACCCGCTTAGACGCGATAATCCGCCCGTCGGCGTCGTCGTAGGCGGTCATGTCGATCTGCACGCCCTCGGCCGCTCCGACGACGCGCCCTTTTACCGTGGCCAGCGCGAACAATGTATCGGTATACGATTTGGATAAACCGTTTCCGCGCGTGTCAAAATCATGCGCTGCGGCGGACGCGGCGAACCCGGCGGCCGCCGCCGTCACTTTATAATCTTTGTTCGCGGGCAGACTCACGGAGAAGTTGCCGAAAACGGCGTCGCTCGTGACTGTGAACGTATCCGGCCTCTCGACCCCGGTCTCCGCAAAGGTAACGCGCGCCGAGGCGGCGGGGGCCGTGACGTAAGCGTTCGCGCCCGCAATCCAGCTCCTGCCTATGACGGAGCCGCTGACAAGCACCGCCCCTTCCCTTAGGGTAATGTCTTGCGTCATAGTCCCCGCGACCGCAACGCTCCGGCTGAACATCGCGAAGCCGGGCTTCTCCGCGGTAAGCGTGTAGGTGCCGGCATCAAGATAGAAAACATACGCGCCGTTTTGGGGCGTGGAGGCCAATTCGTCTAAGAGGACGCCCTCGCGCAAAACCCGCACCCGCGCCCCTATGACCGGCAGGCCGCTCGAATTTCTGACGACGCCCGACACGGCGAACGGGCTCTTGGCCAGATAGACGCCGCCTAAGTCTATGTTGTCGCCCAATCTCAAAACCGCCTTTCTCGGCGAAGAGCTCCTGAAACCCGATTTATCCGCGGTTACAGTCCAGTCGGCGGCCCGGCAAGAAAACATAAAACCGCCCAAGGCGTCGGTCACGGCGCGTACGGTGTCGCCCCACTCGGAGACGGCCGTGATCTTAGCGGCGTTTAAGGCCGAACTGTCCGCCGCAGCGAGCGCCCGCCCGTAAAGGACGGCCTCGGGACGCGACATGGGCATGTCCAAAACGGCGGTTCTGCCGCTCGATACGGTGACGGTCGCCGTATAGGCGAAATAGCCGTCTTTAACGGCGGTTATGCGGTATGCGCCGGCCGGGAATTCCCTATTCTGCGTTCCGTCGCCGCCCGTGTAGAAGAGGAGCGGCGTCATGGCGGGCCCGCTCAACACCTCCGACTTCAACTCAACGTAGCCGACCGGCAAATCCCTGCCGCCTATCCTCTCGCGCGTCGTGATGCTTATATTGCCCGAATTGCCCTTGGCGTAGCTGAACGTGTCGGCCGAAGCGGGGCCGGTGAAAGCCGCGCCCCGGTTGTCGAGCGCGTAAACGCGCCACTTGTACGAACCTCCGGTCAGCGCTCCGCCCGTGTTCAGCGTCACGCTCAACGCGTCCGTGCGGCCGCCGCGCGGCACGACGGTCTCCCAGGACAGCAGACCCACCTCGAACCTGCCCAGACCCTCCATGCCGAAATCTTTTGCGCTGCCGCGCCTAAGGATGTTCACCAAGTACGACGAGGCCCTCGTGTCGAGGTTAGACCACCTGAACTCTATCGGCTCCCCGTCTCTAAAATCGCCGCCCGACGGCGACACGGCTTTCGGGGATCTAAGCGTGTCCCCCTCTATCAAAAAGCGGCCGGCCACCCCGTCCATAACGCTCACCACGTCCCATGAGGTAAACTCGGTGCGGTTGCCGTAGTTGTTCAGCACCATCCAAGAGTAGGTCGTGCCCGACGCGAGCGGCGGCGGCGAAGCGGTAACGGTGCCCGACGGGTCGGGCGCGCCGTAGGCTATGCGCGTATTAGGCGTTATGGCCTGCCATATAAGGTTCACGCCGTCATTGGGAGTGCCGTTGTCATTGATAAAGGGCTTGTCGGAGAGCACTATGTGGTAATACGGCACGCCCGGAACCGATTTCCACGTGAAAACCGGCGCGAGGTCGGTCACCCTCTTCACAAGCTCGCCTTTCATCATATCGGCCTTCGGGGAGACTATAGCCGGCGGGTCGGCGCTCGCCACCATCAGCCTCAAGTAATCCGAGTACAGCGTGTCGCCCCCGGTTGCGGAAGCCGCAATTACATAGTAGACCCCGGGCCCCATCCGGCCGGCTTGGCTGTTCGGAACAAAGCGCGTGACCCTGCTCTGAGCCGTCCCGGAAAAAGGCGTGAGAGCGTTCGGTTCGCCGGCGGCGGAGGCGAGCTTCGTATACTTCGCCAGATCCCCGCCTAAGGGAGAGGTCGCGTAGTACACCTCGCAGGGCGGCGGCTCCGGCTCAAGGAACTGCGACCCGGCCCCCGAAAGCCGCACCCACTCCATACGGACGACGTCGCTCTGCGCCCTGACGCCTACGGCGGACGGGTCGGGCACTATCCTCAAACTCTGCAGCTGCCTCGCAGCGGCAAACGCGAAGCACGCGAGAACCGACAAAAAAGCTGTCTCGATTTTCCTTAACATCTTGATCCTTTCAAACGATACCATGCCCGCCAATCAATATAATCCCGACAAATCATAATCAAAAGTAATAATTGATCCCGCTCCGCACCGCCGGCAACGGCAGGATGTCGGCCTCTACGCGCAGCTGCAATTTGGTGCCGAGGTTGAAGCCGCCGTTGAGTATCGGCAGCAGCATGACCACATCCCCCACGCGCAAGCTCTTCAACGAATTATTGCCGCTGAGCACGCGCGTGTCTTTGTTGCGTATATCAAACCCGGCCACGCCCACGTTCGCGAAAAACGACGGGTACGTGACGCTGAACGTCAAAATGTGGTCAACGGCAACGCTTATATCCACCGTTTGATTTTTGTACCTCGGATTCCCAAAGTAATAAGAAGTATCAATATTGTTCAACGAATCTTTTTTTAGAACCCCTTCGCTCTCCGACCTTTCAACGTCCATCTTCATGGCGATCTCGCCGAAGAGTTTTGTATAGGAGACGGCGAACCTTTGCGGGACGATCTCAAACGAGAGCGTGTGCCCTTGCGGCATGCTCCACTGGAAAGAACCCACCGTGTATGAGATGCTGTCTATCTGTTTGGGGATTATGCCGCCGGAATCGCCGCCAAGCGCGGTGAACACGTATAGCGGGTTCGCCTCCATGCTGTCGGCGAAACTGTTGAACTTGTCGCCGAGAAGCAGTTCGCCGGTCTCCAAATCGACCACTTTCGGCACTATGAATCCGCCGGCCGCGTAGCCCGAAGCCTTTACATTGAGCCCGAAACGCGAATTAAGCGAGAACCTCTTCCACTTGACGCCCACCGCCGGCGACCACCCCTCGGCTTTGAAACGCCCCTGCGCAAACCCGTTGCACTTAGCGGAAGGGAAATTTACGAGCTCGTCCTCCAGACTCATGCCCATCACGGCGCCGTTCCCCATAGGTATGTTCGCGGCGTTGACGCTCACGTGCCCAAGCAAATCTATATCCGCCCTCAACCGAATGTCGGCGGAAAACAGGTGCCGGTGCATATTGAGAGCCAAGACCAGATCTTCGACCCGCTCGACGCGGTAGGCGTACCCGAAAGTCATTGTCTCCCAGCCCATGCTGAAAGAGAGCGGCAGCCTAAGCGCGCCCCTTACGGCGAGGTAGCCGTCCATCCTGCCGCCGTTATCGAACTCGGAAATTATAGGCTGCGTGGTCTCTATGACCGACGACCCGCCCAGCGCCGTGCTGAAGTTCATGTAGAAGTTCTGCGTGTAGGCGAAAGTCCCCACGCCTTTGAGCATCGGCACGTCCACCCGCACCGAATAATTGGCGTTTTGCTCCGCGCCGGCGGAGGGTTTGAACTTATTCCCCTTTTTGAAAATCTTGCCGTTGCTGAAGATGTCGTCCATCGTCTTTTCGTCAAGAAAGTCGTCCAGCCCGGCGGAATAGCCGATCGGCAGGTTGAACCCCAGATACCCTACCGGGTACTGGAACGAAACGTCCGTCATGGAGCGCAGGAAGTCGTAATTGAAGCCCATCGCCAAGCGCGCGTTGAAAGACGGCACCCCTATGGTGACGTTGTTCATCGGATCGCCGTCCACCTGCGCGGAGGGACGCCCCGCCGCGAACACCGCAAGCAACGCTGCGGCCAAAACGCCTATTCGTCTCATTATAACAAACCCCTCGCCAGGCCTATATTTGAACCGCCGCACACCCGAAACCCGAACTTTTGAAGTAGGTAAAATAGTTATTGCGCGGTAAACCGGTCAATATTTTTTTTATTCCCTTAAATTAAAGCCCCCCGCCCTCTATCTTCTCCCGCAAATCGCCGGCGCACTTGAACAAGGCCACCTTGCGCCTCCCCAGCGGCACCACCTCGCCGGTGCGCGGGTTGCGGGCGGGGCGCGCCTTGCGCTCCTTCACGGAAAAGGTGCCGAACCCTCGGAACTCTATAGTCCGCCCGCGCTCAAGCTCCTCCGCTATAGCCTCCAAAAACTCCTCCACCGCAATCTTGATCTCAGACTGCGTGAGCCCGGTGCCGCGAGCCACCGCCGCGACCAAATCATGCTTAGTAGTGTTCATAACGCCCCCTGCCGCCTATCCTGTAAAAGTTAATTGATCATATTAAACCGAATTAACGCCGCCCCCGACGATAAATATACTATATTTCCACAATGCGGGCAACAACGAGCGTCATTATTATATTCCTTATATTAGCGTTCGCCGGCTGCGCCGGACGCTCCGGCGTCTCTTTCGACAATACCGGCGGCCCGCGCCGGCCCGCCGACGGCGAGACGTTCGCCCCAGTCCCGTCCACCATAAACATCCCCGTGGAGATCAAAACCGCCATTATCGAAAACACGGTGCACGGCATATTCGGCGGAACGTTCTTCAGGAGCGACACGGCGGTGTTCGGCGGCTTAACCAATATAAAAATATCCGCCCGCAGAAACGGCCCGGTGAAAATCGCCGCAAAAGGCGGCGAACTCGCCTACACCCTCCCGATAACGGTAAACATGCGCATATCGACCACCGTCTCCGCGATGGGGCTCTCCCACACCGAGCAGCAAGACGTGGAGGCGGGCATAGCCATAAACATGCGCTCCAAGGTGTCCCTAAAAAACGACTGGCGCCCGGTCACGGCCACCAAAGCCGCCGGATACAGGTGGACGGCCGAACCCGTGCTCAAAGCCCGCTCCGTAACCATCCCCATAAAACCCGTCGCCAACTACTTCGCCGACATGCTGACGGCGATGATCGGCCCGATGATCGACAAAGCCCTGGCGAACTCCGACGTTATAAAAAAATCCGTCATAACCCCGCTGTGGGAGCGGCTATACGAACCAATAAGCTTCACCGTCCCCGAAACGCAAGAAACGCTTTGGATGCGCTTCAACCCCACCGGCCTGTACCTCTCGAACATAGACGGGCACGGGACATACATATCGGCGCTTGTAGGCATACGCGCCGTAACCGAGGCGGCAATGGGCGTCACGCCCGAAAAACGCGAACCGGCCCCCCTGCCCGACTTCACGGAACCGCCGGAAAACAGCGATTCGGCCTTCGCCCTAAACCTATACGCCGAGATCCCCTACGCCAACGCCACCGCGCTGTGCAAAGAAAATTTCAAAGGCAAAACGTTCCGCTCAGGCATGAACAAGATAACGGTCAACGACATCGAAATAACCGGCGCGGACGCCGAAGGCCTGCTGCTGATTAAAATGGACGTCTCAGGCTCCATGAAAGGAACCGTGCTGGTGACGGGACGGGCGGTCTACAACGACAAAGACAAAACCCTGTCGCTCTCAAACCTCGACTTCGACTTAACCGCGTCCAGCCAATACCAGCAGGCGAAAAAATGGCTGCTCAAAGGAATCATCATAAACAAAATGAAGCCGCTGATAAAGTTCCCGCTCTCCGCGATTCTCGACGCGGAGGCGCTGACGAAAACGCTTTTGACCGACTACCCGATACAAAAAGGGATAACGCTGAACGGCAAAATAGAAACGCTGACGCTGCGCGGCGTGGAAACGACGGAGAGCGCGATCAGAGCGGCGGTGCTGGCGTCGGGAACGGCGAAAGTTACGGTGACGGGCGAGTAATCTTTGCAAACCGAAGAAAATAGGGCGGCCGGAGACGGCCGCCCTTGTTTTAACGCATATCCGCCGCGACCGCTACTCCCTGCCGGTCAGCGCCGCCAACGGGGAGAACGCCCGCTTGCCCCGGCCGGATTCCCGCCTATGCTTCGCGGAACCGGAACCCATACGGCCGTCATAATCCGCCGGCAGCCAAACGTCCCCGGCCCCGAGACCGCCGCCCGACAGCGTAAGACCGGCGGGCGAACCGGCGGCGATCGAGACGCTGTAGCCGAACTCGGCCCTGCCTAAAACCACCGCCGCGCAGTCGTCGTCTATATGGCCGCAATCGTACGCCGCTTCAAGCAAAAAAAGAG
>Ga0268262_10002118_pt1 | contig 23404 bp, 15 predicted proteins | sample TergutNc150P3_FD_190354 | JGI IMG/M metagenome (GOLD analysis project Ga0268262, IMG submission 190354) | Nasutitermes corniger P3 segment gut microbial community from laboratory colony in Florida, USA - Nc150 P3 (SPAdes) (version 2) | ecosystem: Host-associated > Arthropoda: Insects >...
GAGAAATAACCGCCTCTGTAATTACAGACGGTCTTAAAGAATGCGCCGCCGAAATGGACGCAGTCTTAAAGACTAAAATTATAACGATAGCGCCGCCGCCGTCGGAAGAATCCCAGCCCATGCGCGGGCTTTCTTTTTGCTTTACGGGAGAGTTAAAGTCGATGAAGAGGGGCGAGGCGGAAGAGAAAATAAAAGCCCTTGGCGCGCAGTCAAAGTCATCGGTAGTGAAGGGGCTTTCCTATCTTGTTACAAATGATCCCGCCTCAGGCTCGTCAAAGAACAAGAAGGCGCAGGAGCTTGGAGTAAAAATAATCAGCGAGGATGAATTTTTAGCTTTGTTTTCGGATAAGGCGGAAAAACAGCCTGAAAAAAACGCGCCCGCGCAGGGTGAGTTGTTTTAACTAATACCGGTTATCCATTGCCTGGAATTTCTCGCGTACGTTTTGCAGAAGGGCAAGCTCGCGCCTGATGGTTTTTCCGTAATCAAGAGAACCTTCTTCTATCCTGAAAACTTCGTCTTCCCAGAATTGAACCTTTTGCAGATTAATCCACCTGAAGCGCCTTTCGTTGGCTTTCTCATACCACTTTAACGCCTCGTCCCAGTAATAAAGGGCGGTACGGTAACAGATTTCAGCGGTTTCAAGGCTTTCAAGGTTCTGTTCTTTCCAGGGGGCGTTGTAAAAATACGCCTTGCGCTTGTTCCATTTGTTGCCTAAAAAAAGATACTGCTCGATAAGCTTTATGTTGATGTGCATGTTAAAAAGATAGCGGTATTTTTCCCATTGGGTTTCATTCTCGATAAGGGTAAGCGCGTAAAGCGGGTTTGCGAAATCCGCCTTCATTGCCTGTTCCAGCCAGTAGATATTTTCCATGGAATCATCGGGGTACTGAATGTGATGAATATGAAAGAGCTTGTAGTATTGTTCTTTGTAGGTGACAAAGTAGCTGTTTACGGGCAGGGAAACCGCGATAAAAATTAAAAGGAAAGCCGTCTTTAAAAAAGTCTTCACTATGCCTTAAATATCGGCATTTGTGAGATAATGCTCCATACCTTGTCAGCGACTTCCTGCGCGGTCTGGGAAGCGTCTACGGTTTCTACCCTGACGCCGGCTTGCGAGTATATTCCAAGCAGGGATTTGTATTTTTCGCGCACCTTAACTTGAAATTCACGGTATTCGTAAATTTCAAGGGAAGCGCGGTTTTTCATGCGTTCAATGGCAGTTTCAGGCTCAAGATCAAGAAAAATCAATGTTTGCGGGGCAGGGAAGCGGGAATTCAGGCTTGCGGGAAGTTCATCGCCGCATTCAATGCCTTGATAAACCAGAGAAGAAAGGACATATCTGTCGCTTATGACCAGTTCGCCCAGGTTTGCGTGTTCTAAAATGCCGTCCGGACCGTAAATATGTTCATTTCTATCCGCCGCGAAGAGCATTGCGAGAGTTTGAGGGGCAAGAAGAGCGTTTTTTGTCAATGCGGCGCGGATAACTTTGCCGATTTGCCCGTTTGTTGGCTCAAAAGTGGAAAAAAAACACGGATTGCCGGATTTTTTCAGGCGTTCCGACAATATTGACATCTGAGTAGTAGTCCCGCTGCCGTCGCCGCCTTCAAATACCGCAAAATTTGGGATAATTTCCATATTTCAGATAAGAACTTTATCACAAAACAGGAGAATATACAATGAAAATGCGTGTTTTTAGATACTTTTCTCTTATAAAAGTGTTATAATAATATAGAAAGTAAATAAAGCCAGGATAAACAATTGATAAAGACGCAGAACCGTGTAATTTATATAAAAATTCTCGTTTTTTCAGTTTTAATCGCTATTTCTGTCTTTGCCATGCGTCCCGTACATTTAGCGCTGACAGGCGCAATGAACCATATCCGCACTAATTTTATCAAAAAAATAGAATCGCTTACAGGCATCGAAATAAGGTACTCATCAATCCGCCCTACGTTCTTTGGATCTTTCGACGTAAGGAATTTATCATTAATTAAAAATGAAAAATCTTTTCTTTCCGTTACAAGAGTAAGAATATCATTTTCTCTTTTGGAATTATTAAAGGGAAATAAAGCCGCCTTTCACAGCGTTCAGATTGAAAAGCCTTCCATCACGCTTGATTTACAGAAAGACAAGGATACTTTTGAATTTCTTTCGTCATTAAAGAGCGATGAAAAGAAAACAAGCGAAGAGGCTTTAAAGCAAATCGCGCAATTTTTCCCCGGCAAGACGGATCTTCGTATTAAAAATTGTTTTATCAGCATAACGGACAGCGCAAGAAAATATCAAATTCAAAATATGAATATTGATATTACGGGAGACGGAAAACAACTTTCGTTTAACGGGGATCTTAACGCGGAATTTACATATGCGGGTTTGTTAAACAAGACTTTCAGCGTAAGCAGCGCAGTAAGAACCAGCGGCAAATGCTCTGTTAATCTTGGCGAAGGCGCCGCGGAACTTGTTCTTTCGTCTATTACGGGCAGTGAACAGGAAGCCGTAAAAAGAAAAGCGTCGTTTTTCAAGCCGCTTTCGGATGAAAACGTAAGCTCAAAAGAATCCTTTACCGTTCAGCAGTTAAAATTTACGCTTGATTTTAAGGACGGAATATTTAACCTGAAAACACATGGAAAAGACATTCCTTACAGCGGGTTTGTATATTATAACACGGCTACAAACGGCGCCGAGATTGAAATAAACTGCGATAATTTTCTTCTTTCGGACTTTGTTAAATTCTCAAACAAAAATAATGACATTAACCGCATATTTTTTATGCCGATAACGGGCGGAGCTTCGTTTTATACAGACGGCAGTGCCATACGGTACATGGCGGATTTTCAGGGAGCGGACGCGAATCAAAATTCTTTCGAAATTAAAACCCACGGCAACGATAAATATATCGCGTTGGATAAACTGCGTTTATCCGCCCCTTACGCAAAAAAAACCGGCAATTTATTCAGCGGGGAATTGGATATATCAGGCAAAATAGGATTCAGCCCTCTTACATCAAACGGAACAGTAGTTTTTAACCAGTTCAGCCTTGGTACGGATGAATATATTAACGCGTTATTTTCGGTTTCAACGCAAAATAACGAAATACGGATAATGGGCGAAAATGTTACCACAGGGCAATTAACGCTTGATAATTTTAATATTTATCTTATGCCGACGGAAAAGGATTTGGGAATTGTAATATCGGGCGCGGGAGAAAACGGGAAAACAGCCGATATGTTTGCTACATATAATTATTCGCCCAGGCATCTTGAAGTATCTGCGGCTATTGTTTCATTTTCTTTATATGATTTAATACAAATAGCAAGTCCGTTTGCAAAAAAAGCCAAAAATCTTCCAGTAGGAAAAAATTATTTGGCAAACTCATATATAACCACGGATGTTTTTATAACGACCGATTTTAATCAGGTTGTTTATAATGTGCCGAATATGGTTTTTACGGCGGATGATGTTACGGGGCGTTTTTCTTTTTCCGGCACGGACAAAATGTTTACATTAAGCGAAAGCGTCATCTCCAGAGACGGACAGGAATTAATTGTCGAAGCGCAGTATAATTTCGCAAATTCGCAGGATGTTGGTTTTATATTAACGGCAAAATATCAGGATTTATCATGGAATATAGAAGGGCAAATTCTTGATAAAACCACGTTAATTGTAAGGGATTCCAACGGCCTTCATGTTTACGGCAGTTTATCCAATTCAGGCGGCGTTTCAGGCTACATGGAAGGCGTTGATTTTCCGGTTTTAATAAACAACAAAACGGTATATATGAATTTTTACCTTACATTGCGTTATACATCAAATGATTTTTGGTATGTAGACGTGGCGCGCTTTAACGCCCGCGTTAACAATTCATCGCAGGGAGTTAAATATTTAAGCGTTTCAGGCGCCGTAGATAATGACGGGGCAAGTTTCAGGAATTTGCTGATACAGGATAATATAGGGGATCTGGCGGGAAGCGTAAATTTTTCATGGGATCACGATTTTTCATACCTTCAATTTCTTGTAAATTTAACAGACGGGCGCGAATACGGGGAATATTATACGGCGGAGGGAGTATTTAAGAAAAATCATTTTAACGCCGTAATGTCGGCGCATGATATGCGCCTTGACAGGCTGCTTAAAAATGACAAGAACGGCAAAATAACAGGGCCGGTTTATTTATCGGGACAGGCGGAGGTAAACGGGGACTCCATTAAATCGTTTAACGCGAAATGTAATTTAGAAACGCTTTATTTGCAAAATAACGCGTTAAGGGCTTCCGGTGATATTCTTTTTTCAAATGATGAATTTGCAGCAACAGATATAAAAATTGAATATGAAAATATAAAAACCGTTTTACCTGTAATCCAGTTAAGCCTTGTTGAGAATTACGCTAAATTAAACGGTGAGATTCAAGGAATTGTTTTAAAAAAATGGCTGGAAGGTAATTTCAGCATGGACATGAAATTTCATAAAATTGATTCATGGCTGGAAATAAAAGACGCGTTTGCGTCAATTAACGGTTCTCTTAAATTTTATAATATATTATATGATTACGAAGATTATGATCCGTTTTCATTTGTTTTTGCGAATAACAACGGGTCTGTATCGGTTTACGGCGGTCCTAAAAACATGATAAAACTGGAAATGGATAAAGAAGGTAATTTTTTTACAAGCCTTTCAAGCCCGCTGCCTATACGAAGCACAGTTGTCGGAGTTTATAAAGACGGTATTATAGACGCGCATTGCAATGACTTTTACATGGATTTATCCGCTGCATGGGGATTAACAAAGGGATCGCCTGATTTTTCCATAGCCGGAGGTTATATCACGGGCAAAGTTGATATAAGAGGCCCTATTTTAGACCCTGAATTTTTCGGAACGGCAAGGGGAACAAGTTTCCGTTTTATTGTACCGAATTTTATAAGCCAGGATATAAAGCCCGTTCCTTTTAACGCCGTTCTTGAGGGAAATGAACTGGTTTTCGGCCCTGTACCGGCTACAGTAGGAAACGGCGGCGGAACAATAAGCGGCTGGCTTCGTTTTGAAAAATGGATTCCTGAACATACAGGCCTTGAAATTACGGTTCCCAGAAATACTCCTATTCCCTATAAATTTAATATAACGGGATTTACCGCAAAAGGGGACGTTTCAGGAAAAATAAGTATAATAAATGAAAATAAATCGATGGATGTTTCAGGTTCCTTGTTTGTTAATAATACCGAACTTGGCATTATTCTTGATGAAGTTATGCAGGCGCGTTATGAAACGAATGAGCCTTTAACGCCTACTGTGGTGAATTTAACCATTACGACAGGTCCTGTTGTGGAATTTATCTGGCCCAATACAAGCGCTCCCATATTAAGGGCAAATCCCGAAATCGGAACCGTTGTTACGGTTTTTGCCGATTCAATGACCGGGCAATATACGATTAACAGCGATATTATGATTCGTTCCGGGGAATTGTACTACTTTGACCGCAGTTTTTACATAAGGCACGGAAACCTTATATTCAGGGAAAATGATCAGCAATTTGCCCCGCGTATAACCGCAAAGGCGGAAATACGGGAACGCACGGATTCAGGTCCCGTAACCGTTTCAATGATAATAGAAAATGAGCCGCTTTTAAATTTTGTTCCCCGTTTTGAGACAAGCCCTTCGCTTACACAGCTTGAGATTTATGCGCTTTTAGGTCATAGTATGAATAGAGGCGGAGACGACAATAGTGATAGTACGGCGCAGCGCGTATTTTTAAGCTCTACTACCGATGTTTTATCACAAATTTTCGCAAACAGTGAAATAGGTCAAATTACCGGCATAAGGCAGTTTGAACGAATGATAAGGAATTTGTTAAATTTGGATATGTTCAGCGTAAGGACGAAAATTCTTCAGAATGCGGCTACAAGCGCCCTTGGACAGTCATCTGTTGACAGGAGTAACCGTTTAGGTAACTATTTTGATAATACAACTGTTTTTGTTGGTAAATACATCGGCCAGGATATGTTTATTCAAGGCATGCTTTCCGTGCGTTATGATGAAAATGTCCTTACAATGGGCGGGTTAAAGTTTGAACCGGATATTGGTATAGAGTTTACCACTCCGTTGTTTAATATCCGCTGGGATTTTTTCCCTTACAGCCCGGAAAACTGGTGGGTTAACGATAATTCTATTACTCTTATTTGGAGTAGGACATTCTAGGAGTTCTGATGCGGATAAAATTCTTTTTTGTATTACTTTTTTTTGTTACGGCTATTTGCGTGTTTTCGCAGCAAGATCAGGCGGAACAGGATTGGTTTACCGGAAAACCAATCAGCGATATTCAATTTTCCGGGATAAAAAGCATATCAATGCAGGAATTGGAAGCGCTGGTTTTTCCGTATAAAGGCCGTATTTACGATGAAAATTTATACATAGAAATTTTAACAAAATTATTCGCGCTTAACTATTTTATGAATATAGACGCCACCACACAGCGCGCGGACGGCGGCAACAAGGTAATATTGGTGTTTACAGTTACGGAATTTCCCGTTATAAGCCGGATAATTTTCTCGGGGAATTCAGGTCTTAGGCGAAGCGAACTGTTGGATGTAATATCTATTAAGGTATCCGACATTCACAATCCGGTGAAAATTCGCGCCGATGTAGAAGCGATAAAAAATAAATACGTGGAAAAAGGTTTTCCAAATACGAATGTAACAGTAACAGAAACGCCAAGCGGAGATTCTTCCATAGTGGTTACATTTGTTATAAGCGAAGGCAATAAAATTACGATAAGAAACATTGAATTTCAGGGAAACACAAAATTTACAAAAAAGACGTTAAGAGGACAGCTTTCATTAAAGCAGAAAACCCTGTTAAATGACGGCGCGTTTCAGGAATCGAAACTTCTCGCGGATATTGAAGCCGTTAACAAGTATTATCATGACCGCGGTTATATTGATGCCAATGTCATTGACGTTACGCGCACTTTTGATATTGACGAAAAAGGGACGCATATGACCCTTACATTTATGATAGAAGAAGGAGATAGTTTTACATTCGGCGGAATAACATTTGAAGGCAATATTATTTTTTCCAACGCACAGCTTGATAAACTAATTTATTCAAAAAAAGGCGATACGTTAAATTATTCAAAAGTAATGTCGGATTTACAGCGTGTCTCCGATCTGTATTATGAAAACGGATATATTTTTAATACGATAGAACGTATACCCAATAAAGATGATCAGGCAAACGTAGTTTCATATAAAGTATTTATTGTTGAACGCGGCCGCGCTTACATAGAAGATATAATAGTTTTGGGAAATGAGAAAACAAAAACCGACGTAATACTCCGCGAAATACCGCTTGAACCAGGGGATGTTTTTTCAAAAACCAAAGTAATGGACGCGATGAGAAACCTGTATAACCTTCAATTTTTCACTTCGGTTATGCCTGATACTCAGCCGGGAAGCGCCGAAAACCTTATGGTGCTTGTCTTTAGCGTGGAAGAACATCCGACAACAGAAGTACAGTTTGGATTAACATTTTCAGGAAGCACGGATCCAGAAAGTTTTCCGGTGTCAGGAATGGTGAAATGGAACGATCGTAATCTTATGGGCTCAGGGAATCAATTAGGAGCCGAAGTAAACAGCTCAATAGTAGATAGAACCAGTATCTCGACAAATTATATGCACCGCTGGATTTTCGGACTGCCGCTTTCCGGGGGAATTGATATATCGGCTGATTTTGCAAAACGTTTTGCTACTATGAATAATACAGCTCCGTTTTTTAACGGCGACGAGACAAATTACGCTTATCCCGACGGTTTCAATTCTTATGAAGAATACAGGTTAAATAACAAACTTCCTCCAAGAGATTATCTTATGGAATACAGGCAATGGTATATTTCACTTGGGTTAAGCACAGGTTACCGCTGGAATACATTTTTAGGAATTTTAGGGTTAAACGGCGGAACCCGTTTTGGTATAGTAAAAAATATTTATGACAATACCTTATACAGGCCGTTTGATCCGGCTCTTAGAGAAAGAAATAATGAATGGATGCCAAAAAATTCTTTTTGGGTTTCCGTTTCTTTGGATCAACGCGATATATTTTATGATCCTTCAAAAGGCTACTTTTTGTATGACCGTACCGGTTTCTTCGGGATACTGGATATAGAACGCGAACATTATATACGTAACGATACAAAACTGCAGTATTATCATACTTTAGTTAATGTTCCGGTAACCGAGAAATGGAGTTTCAGGCTTATTTTCGCGGTTCAGGCCGGATTATCCGTAATTTTCAAACAACCGGGGCGTACGGATATGGATCCAAGAGTTCCGGTTCCGATTGAAGATACAAATAAACTTTCTGTAGACGGAATGTTTGTAGGAAGGGCATGGAAAGATGAATACCGCAACAAAGGTTTATTGCTTTTGGATAACTGGCTGGAATTGCGTATCCCGCTTGTAAACGGAATTTTGGCGTGGGATTTCTTCTTTGATATCGCCGGCGTTGAAACAATGCAGGGGTATTATTTTGCAAGGAACGAATACGGGGATCCGAATTTTACCATTGATAATTTACGCTTTAGTTTCGGCGGAGGATTAAGGTTTACTATACCGCAGTTTCCTTTCCGCTTAGGGCTTGCGAAACGTTTCAGGTTTATAGACAAAGAATTTAACTGGGAACCAGGCGAACTTTTCGGAGATCCCAATAACCCAAGAGCTGGACTCGATCTTGTAATATCATTTGTGTTATCATATTAGAGGTGGTTATGAAGAAAAGAATTTTATTGTTTGTTTTATTAAACGTTTCCTGTATTATATATTCTCAGCAGCTTACGCGTTTTGCCGTAGTAGATATGCCGAAGGTATATACCGCGTTCTTCAGGGATTCTAGGGCTGTAAGGCAGTTTGAGGAAAAAAGCGCGAAAGTACAGAGTGATATTGACAAGATGACAAAGGAAATACAGGAATTAAGGTCCCGTCATGCCGACGCGTTATCACGCGACGATCAAAACGAAGTTTTAAGGCTGGAAACTTTAATTTCCAGAAGGTCTGAATATTTAAGGGAATTTTACCAGACAAGGACGGCTGAACTTGAAAACGAGAAAAAAAAGCTGATGCAGTCAGGTTCTTTTTTGGATCAGGTATATGATGAAATCCGCTATCTTGCCGAAAGTGAAGGCTACACCATGGTTATAAATTTAAAGGATATGCCCGGTTTGCTATGGTACAGCAATACAATAGATATTACCGATAAATTAATCGCGAACCTGCAGAAAAAACAAAGATAAATGGACACATCCCGTTCCAGCCCGATGTTAGAACAGTACAGGCGCATAAAGGCTGAACAGAAAGGGAATATTCTTTTTTTCCGGCTTGGCGATTTTTATGAAATGTTTGCGCAGGACGCAATCGAAGTTTCCGCTCTTCTAAATCTTACCCTGACAAGCAGAAACGGCCTTCCCATGTGCGGCGTACCGTATCACGCGGCAAGAACGTATATCGCGCGCCTGTTAAAACTTGGAAAAAAAATCGCGATTTGCGAACAGATGACCCAGCCCGGCAAGGGGCAGAAAGTCCTTGATAGGGACGTAGTCGAGGTAATAACTCCCGGCACTACCGTAGACGAGGATTTTCTTGACAAGGGAAGCTCCAATTACATTTGCTGCCTTGCAAGCGCCGGAGACGATTTTTCTTTTTCTTATATCGATCTTTCCACGGGCGATTTTTTTACAAGCAAAATCCCGGCTGATTCGCCTGAGATTCTTCGCCAGGAACTTGAACGCCTTCAGATAAAAGAGATACTGATACAAGAATCGCTTTTGGAAGAGGATAAAAATGTCGCATCGGCGTTTTATGACAGAAGCGGCATATTGCTTAACCGCTGGGCGGACTGGCTTTTTGATCCGATTCAGGCAAAGACGCGCCTTGAAAAACAATTCGGGCTTGCGAACTTAAAAAGCTTCGGCTTGGATACGGGTAGCGCGCAGATAGTATCAGCGGGAACTTTGCTTGAGTATCTGGACACTACTTCAAAGAGCCTTTTGCCGCATATAAGAACGTTAAAAGTGTACAGTGACAGCGAATATTTAGGTCTTGACGAATCAAGCCAGCGCAATCTTGAGCTTTTATGCAACCAGCGCGACGGAGATGTGCGTTTCTCTCTTTTGGAAGTTATGGACGAGACGCGCTGCGCAATGGGGCGCAGGCTGTTAAAACGGCGTATCCTTCACCCGCTTCGCGATTTAAACAAAATAAACGCGCGCCTTGACCTGGCAGAAAACCTTTACCGCGATCAGGGAAAACTCGGCGCGCTGCGGGAGCTTTTGGGAAAAACCCCCGACCTTGAAAGGTTGTGTTCAAGGCTTGCGATGGACAGGGCGCACGGCAGGGATATGCTCGCGGTTAAGAACGCTGTTTTTTGTTTTAACTCCGTAATGGAACTTGGTTTTAATAGGAACATAAATTTTGAAAGCGCAAGTAAAAATGAAGCGGACAATTTTGAGCCTCTTTTTCAAATTCATGAATTGCTTGAAAAGGGAATATGCGAGGAACCCGCCGTAGTATTGAGCGAAGGCAATTTGATAAAGGACGGATTTAACGCCGAGTTGGACCAATTCCGTTCCATGCGGGACAAGGGCAGGCAGTACATTGAGGATTATCTTTTCGAAGAGCGCGAGGCGACAGGGATTCAAAGCTTAAAAATCAGGTACAACAGATTAATAGGCTATTTTTTTGAAGTGACAAAAACCCATCTTGCAAAAGTGCCCAAGCATTTTATACGCAGGCAGGGCATTACAGGCGGCGAAAGGTACTCAACGGAAAGGCTTGCGGAACTTGAATCGGAAATTAACGGCGCGTCGGACAAGGTTGTGGAACTTGAAAAAAAACTCTTTTTGGAAATCCGCGATCAGGTTAAAAAACACCTTGCCCGGCTTTCCTCCGCCGCTCGAAGGCTTGCCGAGCTTGATTGCGCCCAGTCTTTGGCAAAAGCCGCCGGCATCAGGGGCTGGACCCGCCCTGAATTAAACGAAACCGGCAATCTTGAAATTATTGAAGGCCGCCACCCCGTTGTGGAAGCCCATCTTGGAAGGGGCGAATACATACCCAACGATATAATTCTTAACACAGGCGAAGGCGGCATTTCATTTGCTATGATAACAGGTCCCAACATGGCGGGAAAATCTACCTATCTGCGCTCAGCCGCCCTTATTACCATTATGGCTCAGGTGGGAAGTTTTGTGCCTGCGAGGGAAGCGCGGATAGGCATTTGCGACCGTATATATTGCAGGGTAGGGGCTTCCGACAACCTTGCGAGGGGGGAATCAACCTTTCTTGTAGAGATGAACGAGACAGCCTTTATTCTGAACACGGCTACTGAGAAGAGCCTTGTCATTATGGACGAAGTGGGCAGGGGGACCGGAACTAACGACGGTCTTTCAATAGCGTGGGCGGTAAGCGAAGAGCTTTTAAACCGTATCGGCTGCAGGACTCTCTTTGCCACCCACTTTCACGAGCTTTCGATTTTATCCCACCCGCGTCTTGCCAACCGCTCCATGGAAGTTTTAGATAAGGACGGCAAAATCATCTTCCTGCGTAAATTAAAAGAAGGGCCAGCCGCCGAATCTTATGGTATCCACGTAGCCCGTCTTGCAGGTCTTTCGGAAAATGTCCTGGGAAGGGCTGAACAAATCATGGCTCTCCTAAAAGCGCGCGACGCCGACACCGTTAATCACCTTGAAAACAAGGTTAACAATAAAAAACAGGCGGATGCGCCCCCAAAACGGCAACCGGCCCCCAAACCCGCACCTGATGAACCAAGCTTATTCGACTAGAACCACGAAAAATTCAAAGAAATAAAATTTTTTGTGTTTTTCGTGGCCTTCGGTAAAGCAATTTTCACCTGCGCGCATATATATAGTCATGAACAATTTAATGAAAATCCTTCTTTGGGTGAAAAACCTTGTTTTCCCCTCGTGGTGCGCCCTGTGCGAATCCGCGCTTACGGACGCGACTGAAATAAAGTACGGGCTATGCGAAAAGTGCCTGGCGCAGGCTGAGGCAATTCAGGGGCAGAAGTGTAATTTGTGCGGCAAACCGTTAATCTCCGAGATTGATACCTGCCTTTCTTGCCGAAACCGGGGCGCTAGAACCTATGACCGCCTGTGGGTAATATTTCCCTATACGGGAATATACCGGAAACTGCTTCATGCCTACAAGTTCGGAAAGAACATTGCTCTGGCTTACTTTTTTGCGGAAAGGGCGCTGGAAGTTATTGCCTCAGAACCGGCATTACATGAAGCGGTTATTGTACCGGTTCCCCCCAGACCCGGAAAAATTAAAGAAACAGGCTGGGATCAGGTTGAATACCTTGTCAGGCATATCATGAAACAGTCGAAACTGAGCGTCGTCAGCCGCTGCCTGAAACGGCGGAGATCAAAGGTGCAGAAGATGCTTGACCGTAAAGAACGGCTGGAAAACATGAAGGGCAGGATATACTTGCATTCTGCGCCGCCTAAAACAGCCCTTATCATCGACGACGTGATAACCACAGGTTCTACCCTGGAAGTTTGTTCGGAGGTTCTTAAAGAAGGCGGGGCGGAAAAAGTATACGGTTTATGCCTTTTTTATGATTGAAAAAATTTATATAATAAGGTATGCATTACGATTTGGCGCTTAAAAACGGAATTATAGTAACTCCCGAGAAAAGCTTTAACGCGGATATTGCGGTAAAAGACGAGAAGATCGCCTTTATCGGCGCTTTGGAACCCGGCGATACCGCGGACGAAACCTATGACGCGCAAGGCAAGCACATTCTGCCTGGCATTATAGACGCTCATGTGCATTTCCGCGATCCGGGCCTTACCGAAAAAGAAGATTTTGAGTCGGGCAGTATCGCCGCCGCTTTCGGGGGCGTTACTTTTGTCGCGGATATGCCGAACGTACTGCCTCCTACTTCCACAAAAGAGCGTTTTCTTGAAAAAGCGCGCATCGCAAAAGAGAAGTCCTATATCGATTTCGGGCTTTTTGCGCTGCTTGTAAACGGCAATACTTCGGAAATGGAAGGAATGGAAAAAGCGGGCGCGCTTGGATATAAGGTTTTTCTTGGAACCTCAACAGGGGATATCGCGTCCCCTGATTTGGGTACTTTAACCGAGCAAATGAAATTAAGCGCCGCCTTTAGATTAACAATAGGCTTTCACGCCGAAAACAGCGAAATAAACTCTTTCTATACTTCCAAATATAAAAAAAGGAACGACAAAAAAGAAGGCATATTGCTTTCCAAAGCAAGGCCTGTTGTTTCGGAAGCGCTTGCCATTAATAATGTTATATGTCTGGCGCAGTATACCCATGCCGGCGTGCATATACACCATGTTACTTCAAAAGACGGATGCCTTTTAATTGCGGACGCAAAACAAAAAGGCGTAAAAATAACCGCCGAAACCTGCCCGCATTACCTTTTACTGGACGCAAATATGATACAAACAGACGCGGCGCACAAAGTTTATCCGCCTATCCGGGAAGAAATGCACAGGAAAAGCCTTTGGGACGCGATTGGCAATAAAACCATAGACATGCTTGCAAGCGATCATGCCCCGCACCTTGCCCGCGAAAAATCTTTGCCAATCTGGGAAGCGCCTGCCGGGTTAAGCGGCGTGGAAACGATTGTCCCGCTTATGCTGAACGAAGTGAACAAAGGGCGTCTTTCCATTAACGATTTTGTACGGCTCGCAAGCGAAGCCCCGGCCAAAATTTGGGGCATTTATCCTAAAAAGGGGAATATGCAGACCGGCGCCGACGCCGATTTCACCATTGTTGACATGAATAAAACACACATAATTAAGGCAAGCGAAAGCCGGTCAAAGAGCAAGACATCAGCCTTTGACGGCATGGAAATTCAGGGTGCGACTGTCGCTGCAATAGTCAGGGGAAAGTTTGTGGTGAAAGACGGCGTCCTTACAGGTTCAAAGGGCTACGGAAAGCTTGTCAGCCCGGCACTTTAATCGAGTGGAGCACCCTGTTCAAGGCTATTAACGGATCTTCGTACATTTCAAAGTTAAACCACATCGTGTAATTTTTGTCTGAAACAACCCGAATCTTTTTGTTGATGCAGTCCCTTACCTCGTTTGTGCCGAGATCCGGGAAGTACTTCGGCTTTCTCGGAATAAATGTAAGCTGACTTCCGCTCCTGCGGATTTCTCCCAGATGCGACGGCAGAGGAACAAGGAAAATCATGAAATCATCCGATTTGCCTCCGCCGACCGACAAACTGTAACCGGATTTTAACGAGTGAATATTACGTTTGCCGATTGAAGTGTTTTGATCCTCGACAAACAGGTTAAGAAGAAGCGGACCGGTCGGATTTATCGCGACAGGTTGTACGGCAGTCTGCTGTTTTATCCTCATTGCCTGATAAGGGGTAACCCGCTGTTTGCTTTGTCTTGCCGCGTAACTTGCGAGGTCTTTGCTGTGATCCGCGAACCTGTCTTCTTTTTCATGGCCGCCTAACGGTGAGGCGGAAACGGAAGCCATTACGCGGTTGGGGCTTGAGCCAAGCCTTCTCGAAGCAAAAATGATTAAGAGGATAAGAAGCAAAAGCGCTCCGATAATACCAAGAATCATAGGCATTGAAGGATAAAAACCGCTTGATTCTTTTTGTTTTGCCTCAGACTTGGATTTGGAAGAACTTTTAACTGCGGAAGTATCTTGCCGTTCTTGTGAATCCTGTTTTTGATCAGATGCCTTTTTATCGTCTTTAGAAGATGTTTCCTGCGCGGAAGATGCGGCGCTTGAATCCTGTGAGGAAGAAGGTGTCGTTGATTGCGCGTCTGTTTGGGAAGTTCCCTGAGCTGCCGAGCCTTGAGTTGATGTTCCCTGCGTTGCCGTATCCTGCGTTGAAGTTTGCGTGCCGGAAGTTCCTTTTTGAGAAGTTGCGGAAGCGCCGCCTGAAGAAGAGTCGGACTTTGTTGTTCCCGTTGTCCCTTTTGTTGAAGTTCCTGCAGTTCCCTGTGATGTTGCTCCAGAAGCGGTTCCGGATTGAGCCTGCTGTGAAGATGACTGCCTTGGAGAAGACCTTCCCGAGCCCGGGGGATTCGACAGGTTTTGAGTACCGGGGACAGCGCCTGTAACAGAAACAAAATCAAATGTCGTGTTCTTTGAACTGAACCTTTGTTTTGCCGAGTTTATAACATTACTTGTTTCAGGGCCCGCGGCGCTTACCATGACTATTTTTTTTGGGCGCGGGGGCAGGGTAGAGATATACGATTCCGCGTAACTGACTGCCGCTGCCGCGTTGTTTCCTGTTTCTACCGGGTATTGGATAAGCATACGGCCGATGATAGTTTCAATGTCGCCTCTTGCGGTTATCCTGCGCGCGATGTCCAGCCTTGGGTTTTCGGAAAAAGTGATCAAATGAAACGTGTCGCCCGTACGCAGAAATTCGGAAAGAAATGAGCCTGTAATGTAATCGTTAACCTTTTCGTATGATGAACCCATCGCAGATGAAGTATCCAGAAGAAGAACAAGATCAATGGGACCCGAATTCTGTCCAAAAGCGCAAAAAACAGCGCAGGTTATCAAAATTAACGCAAGAATACCCTTTTTCATAACCACCTCATCAAATAACAGCCGATGTTATCTTTTCCACAAGATATGAATTTTTCTCGTTATTAATAGCAAATTCAAACCTTTCACCCTCTGTCTTATTAAGTATAGCACTACCAAAGGGAGAAAGATAGGAAATAATATTATTTTCCGGGTTAGATTCCCAGGGACCAAGAATGGTATATTCTTCCTTTTGGCCTGATGTTTCGTTAAGAAGAAGGGTTTTTGTGCCAAAGGATACCTTTGATGTGTTAACGGAATTGGGATCGAACAGCTGCGCCCTGTCCAATTCTTCTTTAAGTTTAGCCATTTGAGAGTTAAGCTGTTCCTGTTTTTCTTTCGCCGCCTTGTATTCTGCGTTTTCCCTCAAGTCGCCGAGGGAAAGCGCGTATTCGATTTCTTTGGAGTTTGCCGGAACTTCTTCGTCCATAATGTGGGCAAGCTGTTTTTTCTTTTCTTCGTACATTGACTGGGTAACCATAAGGCCCCTGGAAACCTTTTTTTCCGCTTCGCCGAAGAATTTAAAGTCGGGATGCTTGTCATGGATTCTTGAGCGGAGGTTAAGTTTGTCCTGCGGGTCAAGATCCTTAACGTCGTTAATAAATGTAAAAATCCTTATGATTGTATCTTCGTCCGCGGTATCAAGAAATGATGTAAGCTCCCCTTCCTTAAACAGTATCGTATAAACTTGTTTGTTGATTTTGCGGTTTTCTACGGTGTCTTTGTGGTTTTCTATGTCGCGGTATGTAATATCCAGAACATGAATAAGGGTTATAAGCTGTTTTTCAACTCCGATATTGGCTTCCTTAAACCAGTTTGTATCCTTTGAATTCTTGTAGAGCCAAACCAGAGCCTCGCGGTTATCGCGGTAGTTTTCAAATAAATCCTTGCACATAACGGTAAGCTTGTTTTCATGCCCTTCTTTTACAAGATGGGTAATAATAACAGGCATAAGGGCGCATGGGAAAAGTTTTATATAAACGTCCGGCCAGTTTTCCGTAAAAAGTTTTATGTTTTGCAGAAGCTCTTCCTTGAATTTCGCGTCTTTAAGGTTTTTAAACAGGGCGCTTACATCGTTTATTTTCGCGAAAATATCTTCAAAGCTGACAGATAACGCGGAGCCAGCGGGCGGATATTTTGCCGATATTTCCTTTATCAAAAGGTAGGACGCTATTTGTTCCGTAGTATCGGAAGCGGAACGGAGGAAGGACGTAAAATATGAAAGCATTTCCGTAAAATACTCGGAGTCGGTGTCCGTATTGTTTGAATTTATAAAATCGCGCATGATGGAAATGCGGTCCAAGAAATTCTTTTGTGCGTTAAATTCGTTGTAGTATTTTTCCGTAACGCTTATCGGCCTGTCCCTTACCGTAAAGATGTCGATGTTATCGGGGCTTACTCCGAACTCGGGGTTCGATTTAAGAATATCCCGAGCCTTGCCGTTCCATGTTGACCATTCGCCGGCGGAAAGAAGGGCGGGGGAAAGTTCCGCTTTTATTCTTTTCATGTCGCAGGAATTTTCAAAGCTTTTTATTATAGTTTTAAGCGTCCAGATTATGTCGTTTCTGACGCTGTCCCTTAGCTCTTCTTTCTTTTTTGTGGCTTTTAACACCCATATATGGTTTTTGGAAAGGGTCTGAAGCGCGTCAACCGCCATTTTTAACGACATTGTATGCCCGCGTTTTTTTGAGAAATCTATCTTGATTTCATCGCTCTGAATAGAAGCTATGCGCCCTACGCCCCATGTGCGGTGGTATACGTAATTTCCCTTGTCAAACGCTATATGCTTCTCGAAATCTGAAATTGCCTGATGCACGTCGCGGTAATTCTGGGAAAGGTTTGATATGCGGATATATTCTTCAAGCTGGCTGTGGTCGGCGTATTTTTTTCTGAAACACTCTATAATTTCCCTGCGTCCCTGCACGTCTTTTTCATCGTATTCAAGAACGATCTTTAAAATGTCTATCGCGGTATCAATGTCTATGTTTTTATATTTGGCGTATAAATCGTTAAGCAGGACGACAGCTTTGTCTTCGCTGATTGTTTTGGCGATTTTTTTCTGAATGTGCATGAAGAAATCAATGTCTTCAACATTGGAAACAAGCAGTTTATCCCATATTTCGCGCACATTCGCGAAGTTTGATTTGTTAATGTAACGGTGCAGGGCTTTTTTGTAAAAATCGACAGATTCTTCTTTTTTCCCCTGTTTTTCATAGTGTTCGGCAAGGGCTTTCGCTATATCCGCCTCTTCAAAATCGGCTTTTACAAGCCTTTCCCAAACGCCGTAAACAAGCTCTTCCTCGTTGTCGTTTTTATAGCAATCGGCAAGGGTGCGCAGGGCGAACTTTGATTCCCCGTAATCAAGTATCCTTTCGCAGAGGTATTTTACAATGCCCCATTTGTGGTTGTCCAGAAAAATGGAAACAAGGTTGATCATCGCGGAGTCGTCGATAATCTGCCTTGAGAGGGCTACCATGCCGGAAAGGTAGAGCGCGATGATGCTGTTTCTTGTATGGGTAAGGTGGGTATCGCAGTTCTTTTTCAGTTCGTTTACAACTTTTTCGTCGCGCGCGTTTTTTAATATAACGTCAAGTTCCTTGAACTGGCTTGTTGAATAATTGCCTAACGTTGCCCTTGTCCACTTTTCCTCATTCAGCGTTTCCTGTAAATTTTTTAAAAGCGCGCTCGCGCCGGCTGAAAATTCCTGGGCTGCGCCGCTTTCATTATTACTCATAACATTTTACTCCTCATTAGCCGGTATACTTCTGATATATATCCGGGTCGGTATATTTAATTTTTAACAAGGTCTCATCTATCAAAGAAGATTCCTCGCGGCTGTTTTCGTAATGATCAATCAGCCAAAAATAACGGTTTAAAAGGCGCGGCTTTATATATTCGCGCCTTGCCGGATTTGCGTTATATTCCGCTTCCAGTGAAAAAATCGATTGTCTTAATCTGCCGACCTCCATCTGTTTTAATTCGCGTTTTACCGTAAACACCCCCCAAATGGCGGCGTAAACAGGCACCCATTCGCAGATAAGTTCGTCCTTGTAACCCATGGCGCATACCTTTTCCCATAACTGAAGAATCAGCGCCGATTCCAGGGAATTAATGTCAATTCTGGAAGGATCCAAAAAAAACGCTTCGCGGAACAGCGCCTTGGCGGCTTTTGTTTCAGCTAACAGGGCGTTTATATCCGCGACCTCGGCTAGAGTTTCCGCGTCTTCCCTTTTAAAACGCACCGCCTGTTCAAGGTAGTAAAGCGCCTCATCATAATTGCCAAGGCCTTTATAACAGCGCCCTACTAAAAGCAAAAGGCCGGGATCATACTGGTTCGCGTGGTTCCCGAGCAAACCTTCAAAAAAAAACAAAGCTTTTGAATATACATAGTAACGCACCGCGTAACGGCATTGATCAAAAACATTGTTAAATTGCTCCAGAAAAACATAGTATTGCTTTAACAGGGATATAATATAGGCTCCCTTTTCGTAAGGGTTTTTTATGTCGTCTATTTTTACGGATTGATCAAGCCACCAATGGACGCTTTTTAACGCGTATTTGATTTCTTCGTTGCTGTAATCTATTTTCATTGCCTGTTCCAAAAGCACATAGGCGGACATTGCGTCGGAGGCTTTTAATTTTTCGTATGCTTCTTTTAACAACTGCGCTGCCTGCTTACAATCCATTTTTCCCTGAATACTATCCCCCCATTCAGTATAGCATTATTTTAAGGTTTGACAATAGTGCTGACAAAAGCTATATTATTAAAAATGAGCAAAACGATTGTTTCACCGTCAATATTATCCGCGGATTTCTCGGAATTCGGCAAAGCCGCCGCCGATATCGACGCTTCAGGAGCCAAATGGCTTCACATGGACGTTATGGACGGCTCTTTTGTGCCGAATTTGACCTTCGGCCCGCCTCTTGTTTACGCAATGAGGAAAAAAACAAAGGCTTTTCTGGACGTTCACCTTATGATCGTGAATCCAAACAGGTATATCGAGAACTTTGTCCAGGCGGGAGCGGACGGAATAACCTTTCACTACGAAGCGGAAACACATGCGCAGAAATATTTAACGGAAATTCGCAGTCTTGGCCTTAAAGCTGGTATCGCCATTGTCCCTTCCACGCCTGTATCCGTTCTGGAAGAGATATTGCCTTTTATTGATTTGGCGTTGATTATGACCGTAAATCCCGGCTTTGGAGGGCAAAAACTTATCCCTGAATGCCTGGAAAAGGTGAAAAAACTTGTAAAAATCAGGGAAAATTCAGGTTTTGACTTTAAAATCTCCGTAGACGGCGGCGTAAATGAATCTACAGCCGAAAGCGTTAAGGAAGCGGGAGCCGACATACTGGTTATCGGGTCGGCTTTTTTCAAAAATCCCGATAAAAGCGGCCTTGTATCCAGATTGCAAAGCTAAGAAATATGGCTTTTTTTACCGAAAAATAATATAATATAAGGTATGAAAACGAAACCGTATTCATTAATTCTGATTTTATTCTTTTTGGCGCAGGGATTGCAGGCGCAGCAGGGCGGAAATTCGCAATATTTACAAAAATTTCAGAATGGGTGCCGTTTTTATCAGGAATCGCGATTGTATGAAGCGGCGTCTCAATTCCGCGGCGCGCAAGAAACAGCCAGAAACGCCAATGACTGGGCGCAGGCGGCTTACTGGGTGATACTTACCGAGCTTGCCCTGGGCGATTACGGTTCGGCTATAAGGGATATGGACGAACTTGAAAGGGTAACGCCGAAATCAAGTTTTGCAAAAGATATGGTTTACCACCGCGCAAGGGCTTATTACAACCAGGGTTATTTTGAAGACGCTCTTTATTATTTTAAACGTTACAATGACAGCATCGCTTCCGATGACAGTTCAGCCGCCGATCGTAAAGCGGCGTCTTTTTTCTGGATGGGCGAGTGCCTTTATTCCATGGGGCAGTTTAACGACGCGGAAAGATTTTATTCATGGGTTGTGGCAAAATACCCGAACAGCCCGAAATTTGAAGTTTCAGGCTACCGTATAGACCTTATCAAGCAAAAGAAAATTGAAGCGGAACTCTTGTCGCTGTTACGCTGGAGCCATGAAGAATCGCTTAAAAACAGCGAAGATTACCAGCGCAGGATTAGGACTTACGAAAACACGATTAATACATATCAGCGGCGCATTGCCGAATTAACCAAAGGCGCAGAGCCGTTATTCATCGAAGAAATGTCACCGGCTGTTCCCGGGCTTGATGAGATTTATAACAACGGACTGGACGATAATAATTCGTCTTTAAAAAAGTAAGAACAAAACCCGATGAAACTAGACCCTTTATTAAGTAAAGCTGTCCGTCTTGCAAGATCAAAAAAATATGAAGGCGCGTTAAAAATATTAAAAGATGAGGAAGAGCGCTATTACGGCTCATTTAAGTATTATTATTTATGCGGGGTAATAAGCCTTTATTCGGGCGCTTTTGTGGAAGCGCTGTCCAGTTTTAAACAGGCGCGCAATATTAAGATTAATGACCCTTATACATTGCTTGGAATGGCTGTTCTTTACCTGAAACGAATGGATACTGTAAAAGCCGTTGATTATTACCTGGACGTTCAGGAAATGAGCCCAAAAAACAAGATCGCAAAAAACGCGCTTACCGTTATACGCAAACATTCTGATCCGGAAGCGCTGTCCGACTGGCTTACCCCTGAAAGACTTGCAAAATTATTTCCACCTGTTCCGTTCCCCGGCATTAATGTTAAATCTGTCATCTCCTGCGTTTTAATTCTTGCCGCCGTCCTTGTTTTATTTTTAGGAATATCCTCAAAAATACGCGCAAAGCCGTCCGGGCGGCCTTCCGCTCAATTTAACCTTTCCGCCGAAGAAAGGAGCGCGCCCGTCGTTACAGGCGGCTCTTACATGTACATTCTGACAAGGGATCAGGCGACAGGTTTTTATGACAAGGCTCTTTCCCTGTTTACATCATACCGCGATGAAGCCGCGAAGGTTTATCTTAACCGAATTTTGGAATCCAACGCGTCCGAAGATATAAAAAACAAAGCCCGTTTATTAATTTCATATACGGAAGTTCCCGGTTTTAATAATTTTAATAAGACGGACAATCCCTCTTATTCGGACGTAACAAAAGAACCTGTTCTTTACAGGGACGTTTATGTAATCTGGAAGGGCATGGCGACAAACCATGAAATTACGGATAATACCGTCCGTTTTGATTTTCTTGTAGGCTACGACACAAGAAAGACGCTTGAAGGCATAGTGCCTGTCGTGTTTAAGATTCCCGTCTCAGTTAACACGGAACGTCCGCTGGAAGTGCTTGGCAAAATAAAATTGTCAGGCGATGGCATGAACATAACGCTGGAAGGCGAGGCAATCCACCAATCAGGTAAATTAGAAAACTAAAATTTTTTCTTATTCCTTTGAACTTAGATAAATCCCGGCGCTGAAGGCGCGCAGGAGTTTGCTCATCGATTCATTGTTGACAATTGATTTTATTATTTTTGCGGAAAGTTCCGCGGAAGGTACAACTTCAAGATTGGGAATGCTCTTTATAAACGAATCGGAACAGGATACGGTATCCGTTACAATTATATGATTTAAAAGCCCCTCCTTTGAAAGGGACATAAGACGCTCTGATGCGGGAGGGGAAAAAATCGGGTGTACCGCGATTACATTGATATCTTTTGGTTTTAACGGCGCAAGTGCGCGGATAAGGGTTTCCACAGATCCGCCTGTGTCTATCATGTCGTCTATTATCCAAAGGCTCTTGCCTTCAACAGGCTCGGCGGAAAGAATGTGAACTGACTCAACTGTGTTCGGCTTTGAATAATCCCTCTGCTTATGGGCTACCACTAAATGAGCGCCGAAAGAATTGGCAAAAGTACGCGCCAGTTTTTCCCCGCCAGCGTCCGCCGAACAAAACGCCCAATTATTATGAACCTCGTTTTCCAGTTTTTCCTTTGTTTTTATGTAAGTGTCGCAAAGGTAGCGTTCCAGCAAGGTCAGGGCGGGAATATTGTCTATGGCGCTTACGGCAGGATCAACCATAGTTTGAGACTTATCCGAATGAAGCTGGAATGTAACAATATGCTTCGCGCCGAGGCCGGAAAGGGTTTTAAGGTGCACCCACAAGCCCACGGAACTTCTGCGGGTCGTGCGATCCGAGCGTGAGCAGGAAATATAAGGTTCAAAAACGATGATTTTATGCGCCTGAGCGCGTTTTAAAGCGTCAACGGCATGGTACAGTTCATTTTTTGCCTCATCTACACAGATTCCCGCCTCGTTACGGGCGCTTGAAGAGAAAATAATGACATCTTTGCCCCGGATTGATGAATTTACGGTAACCTCCGTCTCGCCGTCGGCAAAACGGTCGGTTTCAAGCAATTCAACCCCGTTAATCTGTTCGGCTATTTTATTAAAACTAAGATACTGTGAAAGGCAGGAAATAACCTCGGAAGCATAGTTGTGCATAGACCGGGTCGAACAGACAATAAATTCATTCATGACTGTGTCATTATCCCCCTTTTTTATATATTATTCAACCTGTTGTCTCCCTATAGATTAATTCCTCAAAATTTGATAGATTTTTTTTTGTCCAGAGTAAAGCACCATTCATATACGCGCCATATATAGGGGGAGGAGATAGTTATGGCAAAATCAAATGATTCAGAAAAGTCCAGAGGCAATCCTAACGCTTCAAGCGAGGAAAAAGCAAAAGCCCTGGAAGCGGCCCGCCTACAGATTGAAAAACAATTTGGCGCGGGATCATTAATCAAGCTGGGGGCGCACAATGCCGCCGCCGGTATCGAAGTGGTGCC
>Ga0268262_10002119_pt1 | contig 23403 bp, 26 predicted proteins | sample TergutNc150P3_FD_190354 | JGI IMG/M metagenome (GOLD analysis project Ga0268262, IMG submission 190354) | Nasutitermes corniger P3 segment gut microbial community from laboratory colony in Florida, USA - Nc150 P3 (SPAdes) (version 2) | ecosystem: Host-associated > Arthropoda: Insects >...
CCCCCGAGGCGTAATGTCAATCTTGATCGTGCCGGTTTTCATCGAGGGCGTTATATGGGGAGTCGTCACCTTTCACGACAACAAAAACGAGCGTCATTTTGACGAAGGCTGCACCGCCCTGTTGCGGGCGGTAGCCCGCCTGTGCGTCTCCACAATCATACGCGAGGAAAAGACGAAGAGCCTCGAAGCGGCAATGGAATCCCTCAAGCGCCGCGAAATGATGACGCATGCGCTCAACATGGCTTCAATCATATTCCTCTCCGAGAACGAGAAAAATATTGCCGACATGATGCACAGTGGCGTCAGCCTGATAGCCGACGTGGCGGACATTGACAGGCTGGCCCTATACCGCAACCATGCGGTGCAAGAAAAAATGTATAGCTCCCAAGTCTATCGCTGGACCAAGAACGAAGGCGGAAGCACTGAATTGGTGGAAGGCTTTACGGATCTTCCTTTTGCAGAGATGGCGCCAAACTGGGACACGCATTTCACAAACACGATTTCAGTGAACAGCCCCTCAAGATTGCTGGACGACCCCGAAAGGGCCACCCTGCTAAAGTTCGGCATCTTGTCCGTGGTGGTCATAATCATATACATAAACAACATTTTCTGGGGGTTCGCGATTTTTGGGGACACGCGCAGGGAGCGCCGCTTCGAGGATGATGTCGTCGAAATGCTGCGCTCTGCCGCGTTTCTGTTCGCCAACGCCTTCATTCGCGCCGAAGCGGACTATGACGTATTCACGGGCATTTACAACAGGCAGTTCTTCGACCGGAGCATAAAAAGCGTCATAAAGCAGCACTCCCGCGCGGAGGACACGCTGAGCCTGATGATGATAGACATAGACTGCTTTAAGCAATACAACGACAGCCGCGGTCACGTCGAAGGAGACAAGTGCATCAAAACTGTCGCCAAGGCCCTCGACCAGTGCCTAAAAAGGGAGCATGACTTTGTCGCCAGATACGGCGGCGACGAATTTGTCGTGGTCCTGCCCAACACCCCCGAAAATGGCGCACGGAAAATGGCCGACAAAATGTTGAAGGAAATACGGAACTGCAATCTGCCGCATGAAAAAAACGAAGCGGCTGATCGCGTGACCATTTCCATCGGAGTCACCACCGGCAAGGTGTCGCATACAGACAAAGCCAACGACTTCGTAAAAAAAGCCGACGAGATGCTGTACGAATCCAAGAGGAACGGCCGCAACCAGTATTCCTTTGGCGCCAAGCCGCCAAGCGGCGAGCGGATTTGAGCCGCGCATCCCCCCCCATCGAAATCATCTCAAATTAACAATTGACAATGGTGACAGCCCGCATCATTAATTTGCCCTAGCCCCTAACTCCCGGCCCCTAATTCCCCCCTATTGTTTTTTTTGGGTTTGTGCGATAGGATAAATGATGGTACGTTGTACCAAAGTACCGAGAGGGCAAATTACTGGCCCAAAAGTTGCAAGATGAAGCATGGAAATGCCAAAAAAACAACTTCGCGAAAGTTGACTTAGGAGGATACATGAGCGAAAACACAGAACAAGCCGGAAGCATCGTCATCGGTAGTGATGTTTCCATAAAGGGTACCCTCAACGTCCCCAACAGGGCGGTCGTGAACGGCTCCATAGACGGCGAGATCACCGCCCGCGAACTGGTCATCGGGGCGACGGGCCGCATCGTCGGGCACGCCAAGACCGAGAGGGCTGACGTATATGGCGAGGTCAACCAGACCTTCGATGTCAGCCAGTCGCTGACGCTCCGCTCCACAGGCAGGGTGGTCGGGGTCCTCAACTACGCCGAGATAGAAATCGAAAAGGGCGGCTTGGTAGAGGGCAAGATGACCCAGCAGAGGCCGGCTCCTCCTCCCCCTCCTCCCCCACCGCCTCCTCCCCCACAACCCAAAAAGCCCGAGCAGTACGACCGGCCCGAGGGTTCCGAATCCAACGCCGGGGACGGCGAACAATAAAGAATATGCTAAACCGATGGCAAACCATCGGGGCCTGCACGCTCCGCGCGCTGACGGCTCTTCCTAGGCTGTGGGGCGGTTCCAGACGCTTACACCGCGATTGGGCAGGCTGGCGCCGAACTGGCGCAGCGCACATTGTCGGCAACGAGGCGCCCATCTGCGCTTCCCAGCTCTGATAGGCAGTTTTGCAACAGACTCAAACAAAGTCATGAGGGCATCCAAACATGTTCAACAAATCTAACAACCCCAACGAAAACCAGAGAGGGGGCCAGACTCCCTTCCCCGACTCCCCCGCGCCTTCGCAGTCATCGGCCGGCTACAGCAAGCAGACCGTTGACACGTCCGGCTCAAAGCCTTCGGTCATCAGCGAAGAGACCATACTGACCGGCAACATCAAGACCCCGGGCGCCCTGCACATTGAAGGGAAAGTCCACGGGGACTTAGAAGTAGCCTCGCTCACCATCGGGCCTTCCGGCGCATTCGAGGGCAACGTGAACTGCAGCAACCTGAACATCCGCGGGAAATTCTCCGGCAAGTCGGAATGCAGGGAGCTAGTGGTAGCCTCGTCCGCCCAGATAGACGCCGACATAACCTACCATGAGCTGACGCTCCAGAGGGGCGCGAGCCTGAAGGGCGAGCTGCACGTAGCCAGCCAGAAATAAGATGGCGCCCTTGGCGGCAGGCCAAGGCGACAAAATCGCACATGCAGGACACGCAGCAGCGGCGTCCTGCATGTGCTTGTACTTTATTGGCAAAATCCTGTTGCCGATGCAAGAAATATAGCCCTTCCCGTAGGGAATGGCACGGAGTGCATAGGCTGCGCCAAGAGTGAAGCGAGCCGCCCGGTGGAACGTTGAGGCTACCGTTGAAGCGCAAACCCGCTCGCCGCGATGGTTTAACCGTACCTCCACAGGGCGGGGAGCGGAACGGGCAGCCGAATCTATGAGCGTCAGAGCGAATCAATAGGGGAAACGCTATAACTGCCATCTATCCTCCGTTCACCATGCCAAGGAACTCTTCCATTTCGGCATCGGTGCATTCGTCCAGCATCTTGGGCTTTGGCTTTGGGCCGATGCCCATGTAAGCGGCCAGAAGCAAGTGCGGCGGGGGGCTGGCCCCCCAGTAAGCTATCAGGTCCATCGCCTCGACTAGGGTCAGTTCCCGGTCAATGTATGCGAATGTCCATCCGGTGGCGGTTGCTATTAGCCCGTAGATGTCGCGCCAAAACTCTGCGGGCTGGCTTCCCCCTGCTGGCCGTCCTTCCGGCTCAGGCCGGACAGCTTGATTATCTGCTGGAACAGTTGCGCCACGTCAGCCAGCATCAGGCCATCTCTGAGCTGCTCCATTGTGACGCTCGGATCGGCTTTGGCGATGCTCCTGTGGCAAACGGACAGCATCTTGTCCAGCGTGTCGTCTTTCAAGATGTCACCGCCTGCTATCTGGTCTATCAGCGGCATCACATCATAGCGCAGGGTGCCGCATGGCAAAGCCGTTATGGGTATGTCCAGCCCGGCTATGTGGGCGGTGGCGGTCAGTGTGGGGAAGTCCATCTCGGCTCCTATCTGTTCTCGAATGTGGCGGTCAGCACTTTGCCGGTTTCATCGGCGTATGCGCTCATGTCCAAGTCGGGGATAGTAAAGTCCTCGTTCTTGTAGCCAAAGCCCAATTTGTTGGCAGTGACCCTTGGGAACAGCCACGTTTGCTTTAAGCCCTTGTAGTTGGCCTCGAAGGACAGCGCAAAGTCGGGGCTTTCGCCCATCGCCATGTTGTTCAGCGTTATCTCGGTGGTGGTGCCCTGCGTGGTGGCATTCGCGCCAAAGAAGATGTTGTTGAACAGCTTGCCGTCAATGACGGCGAACTTGGCCTTAATTGAGACTTTGCCCTGAGTGCGGGCGATGGCGACTGGAAAAAGATTCTCGCCGCGCAAGTCCTTGTCGGAAAAGCTGATGTCAATCGTCACGTCTTGGACGGTGCCGAACTGGACGGGGTCTCCGACTTTAGGGGTGGCCATGAGCCTCCCGGTTCCGAAAGAGTAAGCGTTACTCATTGTCATTCTCCTTGTTTGTGTGGGCCCTCTTGGGGCGTTTGGTTGTCAGTGTGTGGTCTGGCTCCGCGTCCGGCTCGGTCTGTTCCGATGGCGCAAAGTCCGGCGGCGGGGCGTCTGTTTCGGCAAAGCCCTTTTCCAGCAGATAGGGGATGTCGGGGCTGCGCGGGTCAACTTCTATCAGGCCATCGGCCACCGGGTAGGCGGCTCTGTGCGTTTGTATGTGGGTCATTCCGGGGGGTGCTTTTAGTTTCATGGGGGCTCCGTGTTAGTGGTCAGTTTAGGGGTTAGGGTTCAGGGGCTAGGGGTTAGGGTAAGCAAGGATGCGGCTTCGCCGCGTTGGTATTTTAGTGGGGGCATCCACTGCGGTTGGCGCCCCCTGATCCCTAATCCCTGTACCCTGATCCCTAACATCATGGCTTCCATATCCTCTTTCTGAGTGGGGCCCAAGCTGTGCGGGCTAGGTCGTACAGCTTCCGGGCGGCGTTTGTGAATGTGAGCATGGCGGACAGTGACAGCGATGCGGCCAGTGTCATGGGCCAGTGGCGGGCCAGCGATCCAAGCAAGTTAATGGCGGCTGCCATGCGCTTGCCGATGTGCAATTGGCGGAAGGGATAGGCGGCGATTGTAGCCAACAAATCAATTGTTTTTGTGACTGCTGATCCGATTTCGGCCATTATTGGCAGTTCAACGGACAAAACGACTATATAAGACAATGCTTTGTCCAGTGATCCAACAATCACCTGCGAAAGTGTAGCCAGTGACTTGTAAACCAGCTTTCCAACTGACGATGCAAGCCGCTTGCTTGCAAAGATGGCTATGGATATGCCTTTTTCAACTGCTTCCAAAATGGAAACAGTTGCCTTTATCAGCATTTTCAGCGTCTTTTGCTGGCCGATGAACGGCGCGATGGACGTGCAAGCCTCTAGCAGCATGTAAATCGCCGCGCCGATGCCCAGCTTGGCCGTCAGGCTGGAAACGGCTTGCAATATCCTCATCAGGCACCTATGCAGGGCAGTCTTGACGGCGATGCTGGCCCTCATCGTCTTGCCGATTAAGCGAATTAACAGCCCGTTCACGGCCACAGATGCGGCCAGTATCGCGCCACGGAAGCGGGCCATGCTTGCATACTGCGTGACGGAAGTGTACAGCAGCACCGGGACGAACCGCCACTTGCGGAAGTCGATGCTGGCCGTCAGCTTGGACTTCAGGACAAAGAAATACGTTACAAGCGTCCGCGTGGATAGGGTTACAGCCGCCCTTAGATGCTTCAACGCCATCTTGTTTGTCGCGGCGGCGGAGCCGATGGCCGCGTCCATGCCCAGCCACAATCCCTTCCAAAGGATCACCCCAACAATGCTTGTAGCCTCTAACAGCCTAGCTGCAAGCATGATTCGGGTCAGCCTCGGTGCCGCGCTCTGTCGGGCGGACAGATGGAGCCGCGCCGCCTTTGCGATGGCGGTGGCGATGGACACGCCAGCGTCCAGCAGCCGCTTGGCAAGCATGACGGATTCCAGCGCGGAATCCAATATGGTCTGCGCCAATAGCTCTATGAGTGCCAGCTTCCTGATGGAGGGGGCGGCCGTTAGGGACGCTGCGCGGCGCAGGCGGATGGCTTTATTGTCCGTGGGTGTAGCCGCCAACTTGCGGGATATGGATATGAAAGCGCGTTTGATGATGTCGGCGGGCGTGTTCAGCGCGGCGAACAGAATCTTGGCGGGGGTGGTAAAGAATGTGGCAACTGGAGACAGAACAGCCGTCAATTGCTTTGCCGTGCCCAGAAGGGTCTGTGCGGACGTGGCGGCGAATGCGGCCATCATCAGCGCAAATGCAAGGCCGACAAAGGGGATCATCGTCACGGCGGGGGCAACGATTGTCTTTGTGCCGCGCTTCCTGATGGACAGTTGGACGGGCTGTATGGCTTCCATCAATTGCAAGAAAGCGTTTCCCCATTGCAATGATGGGGCCGTGGTCGTTGCGGCTGCCAGCAGCTTGCCCAGCCCGCGCCATACTTCCGGCGCCATTCCGGCCACGGCTGCCAATACCATGCTGGGGGCCCTGATTATGTGCGCGGCGGGGGCCATCGCCGATTTAACCAGCTTGCCGATGCAAATGAGCGATGAAGCAAGCGCGTCAATGGGTGCCTCTACCAGCACTGCGAATGCCTTGTTTAGAATGGGTGACGATTCCGCGATGGCCTCCATTGCAATCGCCATTTCGCGTACGATGCCAGCGGCTGCGCCCATCGCCGCCGCCAATATCTTGACCGGGGCGCGGGCTATGCCGCACGGCACGTTCAGCGCGGCCTCGATCAGCATGGGCGTGGTATCCCCCATCTCCCCCGATGTCGCTAGGGGGGCGGTGGCAAGGGGGCTTGATCCAAGGCGCATTCGAGTTACAAGTTACAAGTTAGAAGGGGCCGCAATTCCCCACTTGATTTTTTGTGGGCGCTGGCCGATGATATGGATGTGCGTGGTGACACGGTGACATTCTGCAGGCCGTAGCACGGGAAACCGGAGCGCATTGTGGGGTTAATTGCAGGCCCCACCCATGCACACATATTGGGGCCGCAACGTGCGGCCCTTTTGCTTATCCCCTGCCTCTCCTTACTCTTTCCATATCCCTCTCTGTTTGCCTGTAGAGTGCGGAAAGATATACTTCGCGGCGATCCTGCGTGGCCTTCAGCACCAGCCGGTAGCCTTTGCCGCCGCTTTCCACTAGCATTCTGACGTGGTTGGGGCCATCGGGGAATATTTCGGTGCAGTCCTTGATTTTGTTCAACACGCTGACGTAATCTTCCGCTTTCAGGTCTTTGTGTTTTCCCTGTTTTTCCAGCGTCTCCGCGCTGAATATCAGGGAATCGGCTTCCGTGCCCAGCGCTTCCTTTATGTGGGATGGCAGGTTGGGAATGACAAGGTTGCCTTCGGGCCTGTCGTACCAGCTTTTGAACTCCTTTGCGCCGATGCTGAATGTGGCCTTCGGCGGTGGCGTATCTGGCTGTGAACTGCCCCCACGTCCGCCCATGCTCTTCCCCGGTCGTCATGATGCGCCCCCCGGCCACGCCAGCGTGGGCAGCTCGGCCATCAGTTCCTCTGCTGTTGGCATGGGCCGCTGTTCGTTTTGAACGTCTGCCATGATTGCGTAGAAGCCGCGCCATGTTGCGTCCCTCGCGTCCACGCAGTATTCGCCCTCCAGCCTGAACTGCGGGTCTTGGGATAGGACGTAGGAGCAAGCGGCCAAGATGCCGTCATAGCCCCGCGTCCATGCGAACATGTCCAGCCTCTGCCTCACGGCGCGGTCTAGCTGCATCTGGAGTTCCTCAAACGTCGGGGGCGGCGGGGGGTTCCATGAGCCGTCAAGGTTCCTCACCCAGCCCACCTCCACCTCATCCGGGACGCCGTACGTGTTGGGCTGGGGGGGGTTCAGGGGGTCAAATAGCGGCACGGTTTCAAGAGGCAGCACCACCACCGCCACCTCGCGCCCGTTGCTCATTGCTGTGCTTGCGTATTTCATGGGATGCTCCGCGTTAAATAAAAGTGACAAAGGTGCCGTTGCCAGATACCGTTTTGCAGTACTGCACATTCTTTTGGCTGCCGTCTAGGGAAGTGAAGCGTAAATACCAGTTCTGGTAGCCGCTCGCGCTCTGCTGGTACTTAGTGACGGATGCGACATAGTTGCCCGCGACTTCGTCGGCGCCTGGCGGGCCGGTGGGGCCCTGCTGCCCTTGCACCCCGGCCCTGCCCGTCTGGCCCGCCGGGCCGTCCGCGCCCTTGGCTGCATAGGGCAGCCGCCCGAACCCGCCGCTCATGGCGGATACCCCGCGAATGCGTTGTTGATGTACGTGGTCATAAAGTTGAGGTCAAAGTAGCTGCCATCGTTCTTGGTGAAGCGGAACCACTTCGTCCTGTAAGTCCAGCCCGTGTTGCCCTGCCCGTCATCGTACCAATCGGCGTCATCACCACGGTCGGCCCTGACTATGTACACACTGTTCATTACGCGGGTTCCATTAGGCCCTTTCGCCCCGGCGGGGCCCTTCGTATTGTTGCTGGAGCCAGCGGCGCCCTGCGGGCCAGTCCTGCCGCGCAGCTTGCCTTCCGGGAATGAGTACGTGGGGCTAGGCATGGGTCACTCCACATATCCGTTGAAGTCAAGGACGGCGTACAGATGGAATGTCGTGCCGCCTATGGCGATCTGATAGTCTGTGCGGCCCGGCGTTCCTTCGACCCAAATCTGTTTGCCCTTTTTGTCTGTATTCCAAAAGCCTTGAACTTCCGGGACGACGACCTTGCCCACGCTTATCGGCGCCGCCAAAATGCCCGTTGGGTAGTCGTCCCCTTTCGCGCCCGTGTCGCCAATCGGCCCGTCCGCGCCGGGGTTGCCCACGGCGCCCTGCCGGCCGGGCAGCAGCGTTAATCTGCCCTTGGGGAAGCCGAAGGTGCCTTGGCTCACAAGTCCCCCCCGCTGACAACTGTCGCGTCGAAGCCAGCGGCCAGCGCGACCATCGGGGCGAACTGCAATTTGGCCCCGCTCGGCAGAACCAAGGGCGGGTCGAGAATCCAGTCGCTTGACCAGCCAACGGCGGTGTTGCTCTTGGTTATGGCCGTCACCGCTATCTCGTGGATGCAGCGCGTGTTGCTGGCGGTGTTGCTGCCGCTGTCGGTTATGTATATCCGCAGGGAGTTGGCGGCGGTGGTGGCGTTGGCGATGAACTTAACGCGGTCTATGCGCGTGCCGCCGGGTGCGCCAGTGGCTATCGTCACCATCGTGCCGCTGCCGTCAACGGCTGTGTTGGCTGCCGTGGCCCTGCCGCCGCTGCAAACTGGCACCTGGATGAATTTTGGCTCTGACATGTTATCTCCTTATGTGCTGGCGAATGCGTAAGCGAAAGAATCGCCGCCGCCCAGTCCTTGAAGCGCCTCGGCTGTCAGCGCGGCGTATATCTTTGTGCCGATGGGCCAGTCGCGGGGGGTGGTGCCTTCAAAGCCGCGCTGGTTGGCGTCCGCAAGGAACAGGCTCTGGCCGTCAATGCCCCTGCCGATGACCTTGACTATTTCACGCGCCACGCCGCCAAGCCCATCCGGCCCCTCGAGCACCACCCGCATTTCGCCGATGGGACTGCCAGTGGGGAGCGCGTCAAACATCGCGTTGCTGGTGGCGACTATTACAGCCGCGCCTATGTTGAACGGCGCGGCCAAGGTGGTCATTGCGAAGTTTTGGAATATCTCGGCCATGACTGGCTCCTATGGGACAACGATAGTTATTGGAACAATCGCCACCGCCTGATCGCCCAGCAAGCCTTCATCGGTTTCGATCTCGCCCTCTATGCGGCAGCTTGAAGCAAGCCCGCCAAGGGTGCATTCCGCGCCATAATCGGGATCGCCGTCAATGGGCGCAAGTGCATCGTCTATGGCGTCCAGCAGGTCGTTTTGGCAGGTGCCGTCATTGTTGCGACTGTAAAGGTAAGCCCTGACGCGGATGGTCAATGCGGACAGCCCGCGCCCCTGCCGCTCCACCGCCTGCCCGTCCGCAAGGACGAACAGGGCGGGCTGGGCGGATGCGGGAACGTCCTTCCAATGCTTCAGCCTGCGGTCAAACGTGGCGATGCCGGGGACGGACGCAAGGCGCTGGGCAAGGGCGGCGATGATGGGTTCGCGTTTAGGCATGGTTCTACTCGGTGGCCAGTCGGCGCGTGTTCCATATCCGCTCCCCGCTGGCGCGGGCTCGCTCCATTTCGCTGCGCCTCTTAGCCCATTCGGGCCTTTAGAGTTATGCAAACTGTATCCTCATGGTAAATGCAATGGAATCGCCGCTATTGAGGTTCACGGCTGAAAAGTTGCCTTTCATTATGAGGTTGCCGCTGGTAAGGGCATCGAAAAGCCCGGCGTTGGTTATGGCGCGGTTGGCCGTGGCCTGCAGCGTGGCGATGGCCTGAACCGTGTCGTTGGCGGTGGTGGTCTGGAACTGGCTGACCGCTGCCGCCGCCCGCGCCTCGTTGCTTTCGGTGAACAGGGTGGTGTCGGTTTCGGCTGCCGTGCCGTTGCCGGTGCCCCAGCCGATGAACAGGGCCAGCGGGGGGGCCGCGCTAAGGAATCGGGCGGTTATCACGCCCTTGCCCACGTTTGTCACTATGTTTGCCATGTCTTTCTCCTTTTGGCTGTTAGTTTGTGAATGCCTGCTTTATCGCCCATGCCCATCGCAAGAATGGATTTCTATATGTTCTGATGGTCTGGGGCTTCTCTTTTGTGCCGTCTGCGCGGATTACCTGCATGCTGACCTCGGCCATCCGTGCGTTCACGGGCAACGCCATCGCCCTGCCCCTGCTCTGGGCTGCCAGTTCGCCAGCTTTGATCAGCTTCTTGGTCAGCTTCTCGGCCAATTTGCCAATGCCGATGATTACGGCCGTGACGATGGCCCAGTGGATCAGGGGCAGCGCGATGTAATTCCAAAAATGCGTCATCGCTTTTTGCCTTTGGGCTTTGGAGCGTTGTTTGGAGCGTTGTTTGGAGCGTTGTTTGGAGCGTTGTTTGGAGCGTTGTTTGGAGCGTTGGCGGGTGGCGTTGGCGGATCATTCGGCTTTGGCTCGGTGTTCCCATCGCCATCGCCGCTTTCATCGCCGCTTGGCTCGTTTTCTATGACGGTTCCATCGTCATCTACGATGGCTATCACTTCCACCATGCCGAATGAAGCAGCGATGTCCGCCGCATCGTCTGGAATGTCAAACACGCCGTTTTCGGTGGCGCGGTATTCAACGCCGCCGATGGATATTGAGTGGTATCTGGGGTGCGTCATCCACATGGCGTTATCCGTTTGCGATGTTGGTTATGACGCCCATGCTGAAGGGGGCGAAGTGCTGCAATACGCCGCTGAAATAGACCCCATACTCGAACTTGCGTGACTTGGGCGGCCAGTCAATTTGCGCGTACTCGGCCCGCAGCTTTTTCTGGAATGGATATGCGGTGTTGGGCAGCGGGTACGGCAGGGACTCCGTAAGGAAAAAGATGGTGCCGGGGGCAAGGTTGGGATGCACAAAGATGGGCACTTCCACGCCCATGATCTTGTTGAGGTAGCCGCCGATGCTGACCCCGGCGGCGATCTTGCCTTGTGCAAGCCGTTCCGCGTCCATCGCCCAGCGGATCAGGGGTGCGCCGCTGTTGGCGATGATCTTGCGGGTGATGTTTACGCACTCTTGCGAACTGACCAGCATGATCGTTGGGCTTATGCGGTATAGGTTATAGAATGCGGCGAAAGCCTCTTCCAGTTCCTCTATGCCGCCCGCGCCATCGGAGGTTAGCGGGCTGTCAGCTGGCAGTGTCTTCCAGTATGCCTTGCTGTTTGCCTTGGCAGCTTGGACGAAAAGGCCGTCATAGTCTAGGTGGCTGGTGGAGCAGTCCTGATTGGGCAGTGAACTGGCAAGCTGGCCGGTGGTGGGTATAGCGTCAAAGACGGCTTTGGTTGTCGAAGTGACGGCGCATAGCTTCTCATTCCCCGCCGTGCCAGCGAACCAAGCATAGCCCCAAGCGCCCCGGACAGCATCAACGATGGCGGTTATCCTTGAATTGGCCGCGCCCGTGGTGACGCTGGCTGCCGCGCTCTTTTGCGCCGATCCGCCGCCGAATGTGTCGCTGGTGCCGTCAGCGTTTGTGCGGGTTATCATGCCCGGCACCTGCGCCATCGCGGGGTCGAATGTCTGGCCAGAAATGCCGTTGTTGTGCCCTGCCACGTCCAGATACGCCTGCGGGCCAAGCGCAACGCAGATGACGGAGACAGACGCGCCGCCGGGAATCTTGCCGCCGGTGCCGGAAGCAAGCGCGGGGGTGGGGGTTACACCCAATTCAAAGGTAGTGTTGCCGCCAATGTCGATCATCTCTTCCCTGATCATGGTGGCCTGAAGCAACTGCGCCACGGCCATCGCCTTTACATCCGCAAAGCCTTGGGAAGCCCAGTCCGCCTCGTGCGTGACGAAGTTTTCAAGGCCGATGGTGCGGTAGGCCGCAAAGTAGTCGGCCACCGTCTGGGCGATCACGCCGCCCCTGTTGCCCTCAGACACGCCCGCCCGCTGGTTGGTGGTGTTGATGCCGGTGATGACCTTCCAGTTGGCCTGTATGTTGAACCCGCCCATGACGCGGGGGATTCGGTTCCGCAGGGGGGTCAGGACGGGGTAGTATTCCCCCGCCACCGGCGCCAGGTCATAGGCCATCAGGCCCGTGAGCTGGTCTGTCGGCTGGACGAACAGCTTGGACAGCAAATCTTTGTTGCCGCCGGTCTGTATTTTTTGGAGTGTCGCTAGTGTTTCTCGGTTCATGTGTTCTCCTTCCTGCCCACGGCAGGCGAAATGGCTGGCTACTGCCCGCCGTGCGTTAGTTTGATCAATGCAGCGGCCCGCTGCAGGGGGTCTCTTATGCTGTCCAGCGCGATGGCCTTCTGCGCCAGATCGCCGTCCGTTTCCGCCGTGGCGATGTCATCGCCCTTGCCGATGGCCTTCAGAATGCCCTTTGGCGCGGCTGGCTGGGCTTTCAATTCCTTGATCTCGTTTTGCGCCTTTTCCAGCGCGGCCTCGGACTTTTGCAGGGCCGTTTCCAATTTCAGTATCTTTTCAAGGGCGGTGCCGTGCTCTATGGACAGCTTGGCGAATTTTTCCTTATCTTTGTCCTCTCCCTTGTCCTCGTCATCGTCTTCTTTTTCAGATTCTTTTTCGGAGTCCTCGTCTTTTTTGTCCTTATCGTTGTCCTCGTCCTCGTCCGAATCAACCTTGCATAGGCTGACAAGGGCCTCCGGGTTGCATGGGCGGTCAACAAGGGATATTTCCGTTAGCTGAATGCCGGTGATTACGGAGCCGTCCGCGCTGTCGCGCTCGGTGACGCGCCCGCCGATGGAAAAGCCCTTTAATACGTTTTCTTCCACCTTTTTCACTGTGGATGGGTCAACGATCTTGGCTTCTATGGTGGTTCTGCCGTCTGGCCCGACGTCGCATTTGAGCGCAACGCCCGCCGCGATGGGCTTGTGCATCTCGCGTATGGCCCCGAATTTCATGTAGTCGGGGATCGCCGCCTTCATCGCGGCTGCTTTTATGGTTTCGCCATCGCCGTCTATGGCCTCGCTGGATGCAATGCCGCTGACGATGATGGTGCCGTCCGGCTGCTTCTCGGCCTTTTCAAAGGCTCCGTAAAGTTTGATTTTTGGTTTCATTGTCCTTCTCCCTTTGTGGTAAGCAATTGACAATGGACAATTGACAATTGACAATGTTGGAAATTGTTGCGGCTGCGCCGCGTCTATGTTTATGCCGAATGGTCACGCGGCAAGGTCATTCGCCGCTTGAGCTCGGGACGAGCATCCTTTGGCCTGTTACGTCTAGTGCTAGGGCATGGAAAAGCTTCTTAAATGCTAACTGGGGGTCCGCTCGGGCCAGCCGCGCATGCGCGTCTAACCCATTTAAGCCGCCCAAGTGCTGCTGGCATTTGAGGCTGCCCCGCAGCCTCAAATGCTCATTGCACTAGGGCGTCTTCCCCCAGACCCCCGGGCTGCATACCCAATCTCCTTTCTCACTTCGTCCACGTCCAGTACGCCATTTGCCAAGTAGATCGCGTGTATCTCGGCCTGCTCTTTGGGCTGCAATGCGTTCTTCTGCACCCAGACAAACTCTAAATTCGGCTGGCCGTAAACCTCGGTGATGATTCGATCCATCAGGCCCTTGAGCCAATTCTTTATCGGCTCTAGTCCGCTGCTCTTGGCTGTCTCTTCCGCCACTTCCGCAGTGGCGCGGTTCACCTGCGCCACCAGCGCCTGCGGGCTGATGTTGAATGCGAAACAGATGACGCGGGCCAGCCATTCATCGTATTGATCCTTCAGCGCCGCGTCTTTCGTGTTTATGGGCTGTATGCCGCCGGGTATGAACGTGGCAAGACGGCGGTTGTTTATGTTCCCCTCGCTGTATAGGCTGTTCCACCACGTCTGGAACTCCTTGATCTGATTCGCTTCCCAGCTATCGGGAACCCCAAAGATGTAATCGGGGACGCTGCCCACTGTGTAATAACTGAGCTGGTGTGCCTGTCGGCGCAGGGCGATATTCACTGTCATCATCACCTGTTCCACAGGCGAATAGCCATATACCTTGTAAGCGCGGACGTTGCGGGGCGCATAGTATAATTCGCCCTTTTGGAAGTTGGCCACGACAATGCCATGAAGGACTTGCTGATACGCGGGCCCGTCAATGGGCGTGCGGCCTGTTTCGTCCAATACCCGCTTGATTGTCGCGCCGTCAACTATCTCCAAACTAAACGGATCGCCGCCCTTGGTTCTGCGCGGATAGATGGTGGCCGCGTCCGTGACCAGCAATTCCTCCAGTAGCATGCGCTGCCACTGGTGCCAAGTGTGCTCCCTGTCTGGGGTCAGCAGGTCAACTAGGAGCCGCCTGCTGGCCGCGTTTTCGTCACCGTCCCGCGTCTGCACCAGCCACTCGCAGAACTCCAGTTCGTCCTTACGGGTTTCGATGGCCAGCCTAAGCAGGTCGTAATTGTCGGCCAATGCCCTAAGCTCGGCGAATGTCGCGCCCTCGCCCATCTTGGGGGCCCAGCGCATGTTGAAAGCCGTGGGGTAGTCAAACGCCCTGCCAGCCGTCCGCTGCGCCGCCGGGTATGGCGGCGTTCCGGGGCCGAACCACTCGCCGTTCATGGCATAGTCATGGAGTCCGCTGGGGGAAGGGGGCTTGGCGGTGTTTTGAGTTGTTTGGATCATGGGACACCTACAAACGAATTGACAATTGACAATGGTGGTTGCGGGCTGGCGCCCGCGTTAATTTTTTTTATTGCGGATTGAGCGCTTGGTGCCGGGCGAGCATTGTTCCCGCCTGTAGTGCCTGTCTCGGATGCATCTCAAATTGACAATTGACAATGGACAATTGTGGATGCAGCCTTTGGCCGCGCTGGTTTTCTTGATTGGGGGGACGGCTGTTTGGCTGGCGGCGGGAACGCAATCTTAACGAAGAGCAAGGCATTTGCCGTGCGCATAGTGAGGCTTTATCAGCATCTGGCTGACAAAAAAAAAGAGTTTGTCATCTCCAGACAGCTGCTGCGGAGCGGGACTAGCATCGGTGCCAACGTCAGAGAGGCCGTGCAGGCCCAAAGCCACAGGGACTTCGCCGCGAAGATGGGCATCGCTTTGAAAGAGGCATCGGAGTCGGAGTACTGGCTGGAACTGCTGGCCGAGACCGATTATCTGACGGAAAAAGAGTACGCATCTATGGCCAAGAGTTGCGGCGAGTTGAACAAACTGCTGACCGCCATAGTGAAGACAGCCAAAGGGAAAGGGCGGTAGCTCCCAATTGAGCCTCTTGCAAAACTCTTTGTTTTGGACTATGTGGCTCTGATAACCAAATTGACAATTGACAATGGACAATTGACAATGGTGGATGCGGCTTACAGCCGCGCCGATTCTCTTAATTGGGTAGCCCCCTATTGTGTGGCAGCTTTCAGAAAATGGATAGGGAATTATGGGCAATAGTAGCAGGGTTTTGCAAGTGCCTACATTGTCCATTGTCAATTGTCCATTGTCCATTGCCATCACCTCCCTCCCGTCAGGAAGAACCCGGCTATTGTGACGGCGACGGAGACTACGGCGCCCGTCACCGCCCCCGCGACGGCCGACTTCTGCTCGACGTGCCGCAGTCTGGCGTCAATGCCGTCCAGCTTGGCGCTGGTGTCCATGTTGAAGCCATGGATGTCGCCCTCGATGCGTTCCAGTTTGCCCTCTATACGCCCAAGGGCGCGGTAAACGTCGCCGCCGTGGCCCGTGGGCGGGTCTGTTTCGGCCATCATTATTGCCATGCCTTCCTCCTTCGAAATTGACAATCTGTGCTCACTCCAAGTATCGGTCCCCAAACCTAGCTCCGCGACCAATGCCCGCGCCACTTTCGCCTTGATTCGGCGTTTTTCGGCTACATTACTTATCCCTAACCCCTAACCCCTAACCCCTGTACCCTGACCCCTACCTAGCGCTGTACAATCAACCTGTGCCTTTCAAGCGCTGGATAGACCATCTGCCCCCTTGGGTGTCATGGGGGGGCCTAGCGGCCAGCGGGGTCTTCTCCGGCCCCGAGCTGGCCGTCATGGCCCTGCCTCTGCTTGCTGGCGCGGCGGTGGAAGTGTCTAGGCTTCGCTTGGCGCGCTGGGCCAAGGTGATAGAAATATCCTGCCTGCTGGTGCTTGCCGTCGGCTGGCTGGCAAAGGCGGGGTGGGTGCTGACTGTCATCTTTCTGCTGTTCGCGCTGCTCGGGGCGCGGCTGGCGCTGCCCAAGGGCCATTCGCAGCGCGTCCAGATACTCTTCATGGCCTTCTTGGTGTTTCTGCTCACAGCGGTGGCCAATTTTACTATTTCCTTTTTGCCCTGGGCGCTGGCCTGGGCCCTCGCCGCCACCATGTCCCTGCTCAACCTCGAATGGCACAAGAACCCAAACCTTTTCCGCGGCCAAGGGGAGAGGCCCCCATTGAGGCAAACTCCTTCTTGGGCCCTTGCGGCGGTGCTGATAAGCGCGGCCATATTCGTCGTCCTTCCAAGGCCGGACTTTGGCCAGAGACCGACGCCCTTTGGGATAAGCGGGCTGGGCGGCACAAGGGCCGGCCTGACCGACAGCCTCTCGCTGGACAGCGGCGGGTCCATCGCGGGCAGCGGCGAGGTCGTGGCCCGCATCATCCCCCCCGTCGGCATTTCGGAGGAAGGGCGCAGGGCCATCGAATCCAGGATGCCCCTGCTCATCGGGCACCGATTGGAGCGAGCGCAAAACGGCAAGTGGTCTCTCCTGCTGGGGAACCCCCGCACCCCGCCCCGCTGGGACGTCACGGTAGCCTATGGGCTGGAGGGGCAGCCTGGCAGCGTCGAATGTTACGTCTATCCATCCCCAAGGGGGATCATACCCCTGCCCCACGGCGCGCTGCAGGTGAGCCCACCGCCAAGGATGCGGATCAGCCTGGCCTTCGGAGGCGCGGCGCAGTGGGCCTATCCGCCCGCCAGGCCCCTGCCGCTGTACTTCGCCCTTGGGCCCATTGAGCTAGAGAGCATAGACGAGGGGAGCATCCGCTGGAGGCGGCTGAAGGAGCCAGACCCCGCGACGGCAGCGGCGCTGGCGTGGAGCATGCGCGTGGCCCCCTACCCGGTGGACACGGACGAGCTGGTGGCCGCGCTTGTGGGCGAGCTCCGCACGTACAGGTACACGCTGGACAACCCCAGTGGAAAAGCGAAAGACCCATTGGGCGACTTCCTGACCCGCACCAGGGCCGGGCACTGCGAGTACTTCGCCCACGCGCTGGCCTCGGCACTGCGGCACAGGGGCATAGCCAGCCGCGTCGTGAACGGCTACAGGCTGGGCGAGTGGATAGGCGAAGGGGGCTACTGGCTTGTGACGCAGGACGACGCGCACAGTTGGGTGGAATACGTTGACCCGGGCGCTCGCCTGTGGCTGGTGGCAGACCCCACGCCGCCCGGCGCGGCGCAATACGGGCGGCACTGGCCCCTCTTTGAAAAAATGGCGAGGGTGGCAGACGCGATGAAGTTCCGCTGGGACAGGCACGTGGTAAGATTCTCCAGCGCACAGCAGCAGGCCGGCGCCGAGTGGATGATAAAGACAGGCACTAGGGTTTTTTCCGTTTCCCCCGCCGTCAGCGCGAAGACCGTCATTCAGCCCCTGGCGTGCGCCGCCGCGCTGTGCGCCCTATATCTGATGTGGAGGAAGAGAACTTGGCTGAAAAGGATTCTGCCTTCCCCTGCCCCGCCAAGCGCCATTAAGGCCCTGCGCCCCCTGCTGAGGGCGTCGCGCATCCCCCCCATGCAGGGCGAGACGCTGCGCCGCTGGATCACGCGCCTGGCCGACGCCCGCCCCGACAGGAAAGAGGCCCTGCTGGCCCTAGCAAGCCAAGCAGAGGGCAGCGCATACGGACACTCCGAAGAAGACATCTCCAAGCCCGCCAAAGCAGAAGCGAAAGAGTGGCGACGCAAGCGCGGCAATGCTAGGGATTAGGGGCTAGTCAGGGATTAGGTTTCAGGGGGTAGGAGTTATGGGCTTCTTCAATTGTCAATTGGATCACACCTTCGCAAGCAGCTCCCCCAGCAGTGCGTAGTTGGCTTTCACTCCGTTGTCCAGGTCCAGGGCCATGCCTTTGTCGGCTATGTGGTGGACTTTTTCTTCGAAGGTGGCTATTTCGCGCTGCTGGTCGCCCAGTTTTTTCTGCTGTTTTAGGAGCCTTGTGCGCTCGGCGCCGGTGGCGTTGTTCAGGGCGGGCACGATATGCGCCAGTTGTGTGCGGTAGCGCTCTTGCTGCTCGTGTACGTAGTCTGTCCGCAGCTTGGCCAAAAGGCTGGGCGCGTAGCGGTGCAGGTAGATCAGGGCCTTGAAGCCGTTGGCCTTGCCGCTGTCGAAAAGCCAATATATTGGCCGCTTTTGGTAGGCCCTGCAGTGGTCGCCGTAAAAGTCGTTCAGGAAATATGCGCGTATGGTTTCCCTTGAAGTGGCATTGCCCGTGCCCCTGCCAGCATCTTTGCCAACTAGGGCATCGGCTATGTACTTCAGGTTCTCTTCCAGTGTTTCTTTGCCGTAGGCTGCGCTTATGAACCCGGCGAAGCGGTCTGTCATGTCGTCGTCGAAGTAGTGCTCGTCGCACACAGGCACAATGTTGTCGTCGTCGGGGATGAAGGTTTTGTACTTGTCCTTATCCCACTCGCCGCCTGCGAAGGCCAGGCCCTCGACGTCAAGGGAGTACCTGCCGAACATGCAGCCCACGGCGTAGCTGATGAGGCTCCGCACGTCGCGGCCCAGGTCGGCGCGGCTGACTGTGACGTCCTTTTCCTCCACCTCTGGCGTCAGTTCCCCTTGCAGGCCGTATATCTCGATGAATATGCGGTTAAGTTCCTCCTCGTTGGCTTTCAGTGTGTCGAAGCGGTTTTGCGCCTCCCGAGCCCACTCCTTGAAAGCCGCCTCGATGGTGCCCCTGCCCCTGATGAGGGGGTGGCGTTTGAAGTCCCAGGACGTCTCGAATGAGTCCCAGTCTGCGCGGGAGAGGGAGATGTTGGTGGCAACCAAATCCTCAATGGCCTTTGTGCTTTTGCCCAATATCGGCAAAGAAGCTATGTGCCCTGATTCGAAATTCAGGGTAGGACTAAGCATCCTAAGAAATTTGATAGCGACAACCGAATTTAGGAACGCCAAATAATATTCGCGGTTTGCAGAAGGCAACAATGCCTTTGCACCACTGCCAAAGATTGATTTGTCTGCAATTCTCATTGAAGGTTTGCCGCTTGTTATTCCAGACCAAGTGATTATCGTCTTGAAATAACAATCTAAATTGAATAGGCGGCGCGACCAGTGAGCGGTATTGGGGTCTTTCGGGTTGTGCGTGACCCAGTGCTTTATTTCAGCCCCATTGTCCCTCCAATTGACCACATAATCGTTGTTCCCGTGCCATTTTCGGTATTCCCCGCCTTTGGCAAGGGGATACCAAGTAAATTTGCGGTTGTCGGTTTCTTCAATAGAGGTTGTTTCAAAGGATGTTGTAGGCAAATTGACTTCGTGCCACAGGCGCAGGAATCTTTCGTTGTCGCCTGTTGTCAATCCGCCGCAAACTTCTTCTAGTTTGCCTAATAGTTCCCCCCTCTCAAACGCCTCCAGCATCTTTTCGCTGGCCCAGTACGCCACGGGGCTGCCGGGGATCTTCTCGAAACTATCGGCGCTGGCTGTGTAGCGGTAGCGGCCCGAAAGGAAGGCATCTTCTTTGGCTTGTTGGCTGTTGTGGTCAACCAAGCGGACATAAGTCGCTTTGAACCTAGGCACGTTGCGCCCCGATAGCACAAAGGCCGTCGTCTGCACCACCTCGCCGCCGATCTCCTCAAACGCCTTTGCGCCCAAGTGCGCCATGTTCACTACGTCGCGGTGGATCAGTTTTTCGCGCAGCTTTTCATAGCTGGACAGGAACATCCAGGCGTGCTGGGTTATCATGGCTTGGTAGCCGCTGGGCTTCACCAGTTCGCCGCACTTTTCTATGAACGCGGCAAACAGGTCGCTCTTGCTGTCGGGGTAGTGCTTCTTCACGAAGTCGGACAGCTTGGCGTTCATGCCCTTGTCGCCCATGTACGGCGGATTCGTCACCACCACCTCGTACTTCTGCGCCAGGAGCCGCTTGAAGTTCCAGGCGTTCAGCTTTCTCTCGTGTTCTTCGTCCAGCAGGTTCGGGTCCTGGGGCGCCTCCGGCTTCGGGGGCGGCGCGTCTATCTTTACCAGGGAGCCGAACTCCCCGCCCTCGGGGAAGCCGTCGGGGCAATACACCTGCGGCCCTGCGCCACCTTCAAGGGCGCGGCGGTCGTACTGCCTGGCCTTCATCATCAGTGAGAAGTAGGCCAACTGGTGCGCCCTGCGGTCTATGTCCAGGCCGTGCAGGTTCTTCTGGAGTATCAGCCTGGCCGCGTCGCGGGGGGCGACGCCGACGCTCTGGTATATCTGCATCAGCACGTCGAAGGCGTACACCAGTATGTGCCCGCTGCCCATGCAGGGGTCCAGCACCTTTATGTCCTCGGGCGATTTTATGGGCGACGCCCCGCGCAGGGCGGCCAGCTTTTGTGTCACTTCTGGCGTCTGTTGGGCTTCTTCTATGTAATATTTCCACTTGGCCTTCAGTCCGGGGTCGGGGCGCGACTCCAGCCAGAGGCGGCCCAGGGAGTTCTCCACCATGTACCGCACTATCCAGTCGGGGGTGAACAACTGCGTGGCGGCTGGTATGTTCTCTTTGGTTATCTTGACGTTCTTCTTTAGGCCGTCGAACACGTCCTGCTTTGGCTCGGTGTTGTAGTACTGGTAAAGCCAGCCTATTATCTGCACGCCGTCGCGCCAGTCGTCCTCCGGCATGTCGGACACCAGGCGATCCAGCACGCTGCCCTGCCGCAGCAGGCCGCCGGGCAGCAGCAGCTCGGTGTAGCTGTCCAGCTTCTCGAACACCTCCGGCATGGCGCTGTGGAGGGCGTTGCACTGGAGCAGCAGGAGGTACTTGTATAGCTCCTCTGTCTGGTTGGCGTCGAGGAGCTTCGCCACTTTGTCCCTGTCCAGGCCTGGCAGGTCTATGTGCAGCACGTCGGCGAGGATCTGGGGCCTGAACCTGCCCCCTGAATCGGAGAACACGCGGACGCGGGCGGGCAGGTAGTCGTTGGCTTCCATGAAGCGCAGGGCCATGAGGCGGTTGAACCATGTGTAGGCGGCCTCCTCGACTGCCTGGCGGTAGCCCCTGGCCCTTACCTGCGCGATGAAGCCCTGCCGCTGGCGGACTTCCTCTCTGGATAGGGCGCGGCCCTGCACCACCTCGGCGCCCCCGTCGTCGAAGCCCTTTTCTGTCACGCCGTACTGGTAGGCCCGCTGCTTCACCTGATCCAGCAGCTCCCTCCGCGCCCACACTGCGAACCTTTGGATGGCGGATTTGTTCATTGGCTTATGCGTTCCCCAAGGTATTAAGTTTACTATTGGTTTGGGAGTTTGGCGCCGATCAACAAATGGACAATTGACAGTTGACAATTTGATAATGGCGGGTTGGGCGCGTGGCACTGAACGGGCCAGGGGTCAGGTTTCAGGGGGCAGGGGCTAGGGGGCCGCGCAAGCGCGGCGATATTGAGGCGGGCTGCGCCCGCGATGATGTTTATGCCGATTGGGCTCCGCAGCGAGGTCATTCGCTGCTTGAGCTCGGGGGGGTGGCGTTGCGGCCTTGGGCGGTGGGAGATGAGGCGCAGCGTTCCATATCCGCTCCCGGGCTGGCGCCCGCTCGCTACATTCCACTCGCGTCTCTTAGCCCATTCGGGCTTTTAGAGAATTTCCCCCAGACTTCTTGCGGCTCCGATGGGCATGCTGATGCTTGGAAGATGTCTGGGGCATGGCTTCGATGGGCGGGCGGACGCTTGGGAGATGGCTTCGATTAGCGGGCGGATGCATGGAGGGGGCGTCTATGTGCGGGTGGATGCTTGGGGGCGGCTTCGATTTGTGCTAAATTATTCTTGAATGGGGGCCGACCATGACCACGACAGCGCTGGCAGATACTAGCAGCAGCGACCTTTTGACTAGGCTCAATGGCAGGCTGCCCAGCAGCCCAGAGGAAATCCGGGAAGCGATACGCCTGGGGGAGGAAAACATCAAGGCCGGCAGAGGCGTGCCCGTTGAGGAGATGATCGAGGAGTTGGAGCGCATACTTGCCGAAGAAGCATAAGCTCATAATTGAACCCGATGCAAAGGAAATGTTTCATGAACATTTAAGGTTTTTGAAGCGCGAAAGCCACAGTGCCGCCAATAGGCTTGTGTCGAGCTACAGAAAGTCAGTTGCTAGAATTGCCGACAATCCTTTTCAGTTCCCCATCGCGGACGAGTTGGATCTTCCGGGCATAGCGCCAAACACCTACAGGAAGTGCCTATTTGAAAGCCGCTACAAAGTGCTATTCCGGCTTGAAGAAAATATCGCGCTCATCATCGCCGTCATTGATACGTGCATGGAAAATGTGGGTGCGCTGCCGTTTCAATTGACAATTGACAGTTGACAATGGACAATTGACAATGTTGGCGGCGGGCTGGCGCCGCGCCATGTTTATGCCGATTGGGCTCCGCAGCGAGGTCATTCGCTGCTTGAGCTCGGGGCTTGCATCTAGCGGCCTGTTGCGTTTAGCTCCGGGTCTTGGAAAAGCTTCCGAATGCTAACTGGGGATTCGCTCGGTCGGCCTCGCATGCGTGCGTGGCCTGTCGGCGCAGCGCTCCAAATCCGCTCCCCCGCGAAAAGCGAGCGGGCTCGCTACTTTACGCTCGCGCCTCTTAGCCCATTCGGGCTTTTAGAGAATTTCCCCCAGACCCCTGGCCTATTGCCAATCCCATAGGGCGGGTGTAAACTGTCATCCCACGGAGAGATGGCAGAGTGGTCGATCGCGCCTGACTCGAAATCAGGTTTGGGGGTGACTCCAACGGGGGTTCGAATCCCTCTCTCTCCGCCAGTTCCGGGGAAATGCCCATTGGACGATTTTTTCTCCGTGCCACGCCAGTGCAACTTTCGCTCTCGGCCACTGCAAAGCGGTCGCAGACTGGGGCGCTGTCAAAAATTGGCCCCGCAGCCCAAATGTTTTATATCGTGTCCTATTGCCAATGCGATATAGTCCTTTGACTTCCAAATCAGAACAAGATGAGTCCGTGGATGGCGTTCCATGAGCCGACCAGCTCGCCCCGATGAAAGCGCGAATGCGCTAGACTGCGCCGAAAATGAAGCGAGCCGCCAAGCGGGAGCGCTGGAATTGCGCTGGATGCATAAACCCCCGCCCTGCGGTGGGTTAACTGCACCTCCACAAGGCGGGGAGCGGAATGGAAGGCGCAGGCGAAGCATGCCGATGTGTTACGATTCTCAAGTCAATTGACTATA
>Ga0268262_10002120_pt1 | contig 23397 bp, 14 predicted proteins | sample TergutNc150P3_FD_190354 | JGI IMG/M metagenome (GOLD analysis project Ga0268262, IMG submission 190354) | Nasutitermes corniger P3 segment gut microbial community from laboratory colony in Florida, USA - Nc150 P3 (SPAdes) (version 2) | ecosystem: Host-associated > Arthropoda: Insects >...
GCCGCCTCCACTTGCGGATCGTGAACCCGCTGATGCCGAACGCATCTTCCGCCTGGCTCACCCTGTGTCCCTTCTGCAGGAACTACATCACTTTCTCTCGTAGGTCTATGCTGTATGCCATCCTCACATCACAGCATGATTCACGGAGTCTTGCAAGTTATTTGACTATAAATGCTCAATCCGCACTTAAAAATCGGCGCGGGCGCAAGCCCGCATCAATACTTACCCTAGCCCCTGGTCCCTACAACCTGACCCCTATCTTACTCCTAACCACTAGCTCTACAGAACCTTGGATCTGTAGGATGCGCCCATCACTATTGCGATACCTAAGAAATAGCTTATGGTGCTGCTGCCGCCATAGCTGAAGAACGGCAGCACCATGCCCTTATTTGGTAGGCTGCCTATCACCATGGCGATATTGACAAATATGTTTAGCCCCAGTACAGCCGCCGCGCCAGAGCAAAAATAGCTTTCTGACAATGTCTTCGCGTTTCGGGCCACGGCCAGTATCCTGCTGAGGAATACTCCGAATAGTGCCAAGACCAGTAAGACACCCAAAAAGCCCCGCTCCTCGGACCAAGCCGCAAAAATGAAATCGGTGGTCTTGACTGGCAGGTAGTTCAACTGGGTCTGCGTACCACCGGTAAGGCCCTGCCCAAACACGTTCCCCGCGCCGATGGCAATTTTTGCTTGGTTTATCTGATAATTGCTGTCCTTGAGGTTGGCCGACGGGTTCAAAAAATCTGTTACGCGCCGCAGCTGGTACCCTTGGACCAAACCCATTTTCAGCGCGATTGGGACTGAAAGGGCAATGACCAGGAGCGTAGCCGCCACCCATTTCCACCTCAGCCCTTTTATTATGGGGATGAGTACCAATATTGGTAAAAATGAAATCGCCATCCCAAGGTCTGGCTGTTTTGCAACTAATGCTAAGGGGATAAACACCGCTGAAACGACCGCTATGATCTCAGGCATATTGATTTGGTCTGGCTGCCGCTTGCCCAAAAAATCAGCCGCGAACAGCAGCGTAAGCCACTTGACTAGCTCGCTGGGCTGAAAACTGAACCCTCTTGCGCCCAACCAGCGCCTAGCGCCTTCGCCAGCACCCAGCTTCAGACCCAAGGGGGTAAAGGCAACGAGGAGCAGCAAGGCTATCCCAAGTGCGTACAGCCACAAGCTCCTGCGGAAGTACTGGATGGGAGAGCGGCTCGCAATTGCCACCATCAGCGCGAGGCTGATGCCGTAGAACACCAACTGCTTCAGCCAAATGTTTGGCTGGAGGTTCCTGCCGGCCGAATATAGCGTTAGCAGCCCAAGGCCCATCAATGTCAGCATCGTGGCGAGAAGCGGGAAGTCCAGCCGCCTAAAGCGGTCCTTCATTTTTTGTCCTCTTCCAGCCCTTTGGGGGCCGCGCCGAATGAACTGGACACCCTTGGAGCCATAGTCGATGCTGGGTCGCTGCGGTCAAAAAACCAATAGTTGCACAATTTTTTGGCGATGGGTGCAGCAGCGGAAGCCCCAAAGCCTGCGTTCTCAACTAATATCGCCCAAGCGATCTGTGGGTTGTCCCTTGGTGCGTAGCCCGCAAACCAAGCGTGGTCTCTGAGATGCTTTGCCGAGGTGCGGTAGGCCTCTACAGTTGTCAGTTTCGCGACTTGGGCAGTGCCTGTTTTTCCGCAGATTTCCAAGTTCGGCATTGCTATGCCTCTCGCGGTGCCATATTTGACCACTTGTGACAGCCCAAGATCCAACAGTTCCCATGTTTTGGGATCCATGCCCGCGTCGCGAAATGGTTTGGCGGGGTGTTCCCTGAATTTCTGGGTCTGCTCGTCCCTGAATCCATACAAAAGGTGCGGCGTAAGTATTTTCCCTTTAAGAGCGATGGTTGAATAAAACCGCGCCAGCCCCAGCGGGGTGAGATTGACCATCCCCTGCCCAACGGCAACGCTGATTGTGTCACCCGGGAACCATTTTTTTTGCGCTGGGTCTGAATACCTTGCTTCCTTCCAAGCCCTGCTGGGTATCAAGTTAGCCCTTTCCTCGGGCAGGTCTATGCCCGTTTTTTCCGCTAGGCCATATTTTTTGGCCGTGGCGAATAGCTGGTCTATGTCGAGCCTCGTTCCCACCTCAAAAAAGTAAATATTGCAGCTCACTGTTATGGCTGTGAGAAGGTCAATGGTACCATGTGTATGTGTGCAACGGTGCGGGTTTCCGTAAAACATCTTTGTCCCAGTACACGTGAAGTGCGTCTGCGGAGTGATGACCTTGTGTTCAAGTGCGGCCAAGGCTGTCAGCAACTTAAAAGTCGAACCAGGCATAGGTGTGGATTTGATGGCACGGTTGAACAGGCGGTTTCTGCCGTCGCTGTCCAACAAGTAGTCTATTTTTTGGGGGTTCCGCCTGTCCATGAAGGCATTTGGGTCATAGGAACCCGATGAGTACATGGCCAAGATGCCCCCATCCCTTAGATCTATGACCACTGCCGCCCCATTCTCTTCTCCGTAAGCCTCTTGCAGGATGCTCTGCATCCCAGTGTCCAAAGTCAAAAAAACCGTTTCCCCGGGCGTTGGAGGCTCTTCGCCTAATGGGGCAACTTCGCGGCCAAGGTAATCGGTGACTATTTCACGAAAGCCGTCCTCGCCCCGCAGTACGTCGTCATGGCTGGCCTCAAAGCCATCCTGTCCTATTATGTCCCCCTGGCGGTAGCCTTTGTCTTTTAGGCTGACCAATTTGTCTTTTGAGACTTCCCCGACATACCCAAGGACGTGCCCAGCAAGCTCTCCCCCGGGATAGACTCGCCTTGGTGCTGACTTGACGCTCAAAAATGGGAACCTTGACCTGATCCTCTCTGCCTCCGCCAGCTCTTCTTCGCTCAGATTGTCCCTCAGAAGCAGAAAGCGGTTCCTCCCCTCCTGCCTTGCCGCAATAATTTTTCGAACTAATTCTTCTGGCTCCATCTGAAGCATCGGCGCGAGAGTCCTGACTTGTTCGAGCGCATTGCGTTGGCGGCTGTTCTGAGGTTCGTCTTTTGGCACGTCTGGAAGGTCTTCCTGCTCAATCACAAGATTCAGCACATACCTATTTTCAATGAGCTTGTTGCCGTTCCTGTCCAAAACAAGCCCTCTGGGAGCAGGGGTCGCGTGGATCTTGATCGCTTGCTCCCTAGCTTCTTGCTTCAACTCGGCACCTCGGACGACCTGTATCCACCCATACCTGACCAAGATCGCGCCGAGCAGGCACCAAATAGCACCCTCGAACACTGCAAGGCGTTTTTGCAGAGAAAAGCGGGATCTCGTATCCATTGCGCTACCTCATGTGCGGAGGGCTGTAGAACCGCCAAGCCAGCGGCCCCCAAACTGGGAGGAGAACCAAAGACCATTGCCATCCATAGCCAAAATCGTGCGGACCGGACGCAATGTTTACAAAAAAGTATACCGCAGCCGAGTGCAAAACAACGGCGACGGCAAGCTGAAAGTAATATACGAATGCCTTGCCCGGCGGGCTCAGTGAAAGCGAATACCAAAGAAGCACTGCGCATAGCATGTTGCCCAGCGCAGTTCCACCCATCCCTTGGTAGGTCCGCAGGGCGACCTCGATCAGCCAGCCCGCCAATGCGGCCAGTGTGGCGCATTGAAGGGGTGTCTTTAGCCCTGGGGCAATCCCCAAGACAATAAAAACGTGTATCACGGCCTGCGGGCTGGGGAATGGCGCCAAGACGTACATCCCCGCCATGGAAAGCACCACGGTGATATAGAGCCGCCTAGTGCTGACAACGCGCGGGGTCAATTTTGGCCCCTCCTGGAAACCGACTGAGGCATCTCCAATTTGGTGTCAAACTCCAATTTTGGGGTAACAGGCAATACAAAAAGAATCCCCAATTTGTCTAAGGGCGCGGCCAGTGTTACGGCAATGTTCATTTCGTTCGCACCGGCGGAGATGTCCGACACATACCCGATGAGCATCCCTGGAGGAAATACCCTGTCCAGCCCGGACGTATATACTGGCTCCCCAACTTGGACTGCTTCTTGGTTGCTGATGTACCTGATCGTCGAAACGCCAGGCTCCTTGCTCCCTTGGAGCACTCCAGTGGCGCGGCTCTTGGCGAGCATGACGCTCGTCGAAGCATTATATGCGTCCAACGGAAGGACTATTGATTGAGAGCTGCCGACAGACCATATCCTGCCCACCACTCCTTCAGCACTGATTATTCCTTGATCCATCTCCAGGCCGCCATCTTCGCCCAAGTCTATGATGATGCCCCCGTAGGGCGCGTTCCTGTTGTTTGCGATCACGCGAGCCGCCCGCACTTCTAAGGGAAGTATTTTTTTTAGCCCCAAAAGGTCAATCGCTTGGTTCGCCTCGATCAGCTTGGCGCCATCTTTTTGTCTCTCTAAAGTCAGTTCGGCGACTTCTGCGCGGAGCGCGTCCAACTCCTCTTGGGCCTTGTCGAGAGAGTGGATTTTTTTGGCCCTCTCATAGCTCCATCGTTCAATTTTTTCTGCCACCAATATCATCGGCGAGCTAAAAAAAGTTGCCGTGCCGCGCCAGATTGTAAATGCGTACCTGCCAATGAAAACCCATAGCGCGTGTACAAAAATGAGTGCGGCCAAGGCATACCTTTGCCGCCATTCGGGGTTCCAGTACCTGTTTTGGGGCTTCATGCCCTGCCCCAGGATTGGGAGCGCATTTTTTGCTTAGTCCTTAGTCCATTAGTTGGATGCGCCTGAGGAAAGGGATGTCGTCCAAAAGCGCCGCAGTGCCGCGCACAACGGCCGTTTCTGGGTCTATGGCGCGCGTACACGGAAGGTGGGTTTCGTTGGTTATAGCTTTGTCAAGCCCTTGGATCTTTGAACCACCGCCGGTAAGACAGATGCCTCTATTGATTAGGTCTGCCGCTAGCTGCGGCGGGGTCTCATTCAGTGCCCTGCGGACAAGGTTCATTATTGCTACGATTGGCTCACTGAGAGCCTCGCGGATTTCAGAATCGCTGAGCTGCAAGGTCTTAGGCAGTCCTTCAAACAAGTCCCTGCCTGAAACGGTTATCGTACGAGTATTTTCGCTGGGGTATGCCGAGCCTATTTCCCATTTCACTTCTTCTGCCGCGCTCTCTGAAATCATGACAGAATATTTTTTCTGGATGAACTTGATGATGGCTTCGTTCATCTCGTCGCCGGCAATAGGTATGGAATCGGCAAAAACTTTTCCGTTGTAGGAAATGACCGCTACATCCGTTGTTCCGCCGCCAACGTCAACCACCATGCAGCCGCGCTTTTCATAGATGGAAAGCCCGGCCCCGATGGCAGCCACCATCGTCTGGTCAACCAAGAAGACATCGCCGGCCTTTGCATCGTGGCATACCTGACGGACTGCGCGCCTAGCCACCTGATGGGCCCTTGGCGGCACGCTGACAACTATCCTAGTGTTGAATTTGCGGCGGGGGCGCGCTTTTTGGATAAAGGCGGCAAGCATTTTTTCCGCTGCGTCAACCTCATAGATCATGCCGTCTTTCATCGGCCTAACAGTCACTACGCCTTGCGGGGAGCGCCCCAGCAGTTGTTTCGCGTCATTGCCCACAGCCTCGACTTCATGGGTGTTGACATTGATCGCGACAATTGACGGCTCATGTATTACGATGCGCCCCTCCTGCCTAGTGTGGATCAGTATGGAGGCCGTCCCAAGGTCTATTGCGAGGTCAGACGTGAAGAGGTTGGACCAGAATTGGCTCGAAAAAACATGTGCCACAAAGAACTCCCATTAATAACTACAACAAGCAAAAAAATATCATGGCTTGGCCAGCTTTCTCATTGTTGGTTCAGCGGCCTGACAAAAGACTGTTATCACCAAACTGTCATTTTACATCGAAATTTGCGTTTTGTGAGGACAAAATGAAATTCAGAAAAGCATTTGCCCTTTGCATCTCGCTTGGCTGATCCCTGCTGTCGCAAATAGCCTCTACCAAATATGAAAGGCTTTTCGCCAGCCCATAACCCATGTTTCTGGCGTCGGCGAAATCAGGGGGAGGGTTGCGCCAGTATTTTGGGTAGGGAGGCTGGTCTCTGCAGGCGGCTCAACAATGACCGGCCATAGTTGCGACATAGGGAGAACAGGACCTAGGTGAACATAGTCGCAAGGGCCAAGCACCTTCATGCCAATTTGCGTTCATATGAGTTTCTTGCAAAACCCTTCTCGCGCTCATCGAAACCGCCGTGGATCTGGGGGGAGGAATGCTAGTTAGGCACTAAATGCCTAACCCACCTTAGCCCCTGCCCCTACAACCTAAATTTTGGCACTTATTCCTACTGGGTCTATAATAATAGTTAGTTGCCTATTCACAGGCCTAATTTTATGCACTGGAGGAAAGATGGCAGACCAACAAACCACTGACGCCAAGGGGCGGCTGCTCTCGGAGTTTCCGGCTCCTTCTTTGGAAGCTTGGAAGGAAGAGGTGGTGAGGCTCCTGAAGGGTGCGCCCTTTGAGAAGAAAATGCTCACGGCCACTTATGAGGGCATTACGCTTCAGCCCATGTACACGGCAGAAGACACCAAAAACTTGCCTTTTCAGGACACGCTGCCCGGGCAGTGGCCATACCTGCGCGGCACAGAGCCTCTGGGCAAGCGCGTCAACGGTTGGCTGGTAGCGCAGGAACTTCCCTTCCCAGACCCAAAAGACTTCAATGAAGCGTTGCTGCACGACCTAGAAAGGGGGCAAAACGCTGTCTGCATGGTCTTGGACGCAGCGGGTCGCTGGGGCCTCGACGCGGACGAGGCCGATTCGGAATTGGTTGGCAAGGACGGGACGTCCATCTCGGCCTTCGCCGACGTTGTTCAGGCCATTGAAGGAGTTGACCCAACCCTCCCGACGATGGTAGTGGGCGGGGCCGGGTCGGTGTCGGCGGCGGCACTGGTAGTCGCTGCCCTGAAGGCCAAGGGCGCCGACTTGTCAATTGCAAACCTGACGCTGGGCAACGACCCACTTGGGTTCCTAGCCCAAAATGGCCAATTGCCGATGAGCATTGACGAGGCGTTTGACAGCTTGGCCAGCCTGACTAAATGGGCCACAGCGAGTGCGCCAAAAGCCAAAACATTAGTCGCTTGCGGGTTCCCATATTTTGAGGCGGGCGCGAATGCAGTCCAGCAACTTGCCTTCACGCTTGCAAGCGCAGTAACTGCACTGAGGGCGATGGAGGCTAGAGGCGTAAGCGTTGAGGACGCTGCGGCCAGAATGGTCTTCCGCCTAAAGGTCGGCGGCCATTTCTTTATGGAAATAGCTAAGTTGCGTGCCATGCGGGTACTATGGGCGCAAATGGCGAGGGCCTGCGGGGTCAGTGATGAGGCCGCAAAGATTTGCATGCAGGCCAAGAACGGCTGCATCAACAAGACCCAATTCGACCCGCACGTCAACATACTTCGGGGAACGACAGAAGCGTTCGCCGCCATAGCCGGCGGGGCCGATTCATTGCACATCGGCTCTTTCGATGATGTGCTGGGCGGGCCGCCATCAGAGCTTGGAAGGCGCATCGCCAGGAACACGCAGCTCATACTGCGGGAAGAGTCCAAGCTGGACTATGTCGTTGACCTCGCCGGAGGCAGTTGGGCCGTCGAAACCCTGACCCACCAGTTGACAATTGCGGCATGGAAACTATTCCAAGAAGTCGATGCGATGGGCGGCCTGCAAAAGGCACTAGAGACGGGGTTCGTCCAAAAGGCCATACTCGATGTCGCTAACGCGAGACGCAAGGCCGTTACTGCCCGCACAGACGTGATAGTGGGCATAAACCAGTATCCGAATGCCCTAGAAGGAATGCCAGAACAGAGAACAGTTGACCATGCGGCCATCAAGGCAAAACTGGGGCCTGCTGCCTCTGCAGCAAGGACGGGTCAGGCCAAATCGAAAGATTTCGGTGTCTTAGTTGACGCAGCGCCAAAGTCCACCTTGGGCGAAATATCAAAGGCACTTGGGTGTTCGGGCAGCGTCAAGGTAGAACCTCTTGTGGCGTTCCGCACTGCTGAGATGTTTGAGACCCTACGCAAAGCTATGATCAAGGCGCGAAAAGGAAAGACTGATGTCTTTTTGGCAAACCTTGGGCCAGTGGGGGCCTACATGCCCCGACTAGACTTTACCCGCGCTTTTTTCCAAGTGGGCGGGTTCACCGTTGATGACAAGTCGTGGTTCAAAACACACGATGAGGCCGCAAAGGCGGCGATTGCCAGCGGAGCTCCGATAGTGGTAGCTGTCGGGCTGGATGACACTTATATAGAGCAGGCCGAAGGGCTTGCCAAAGCTGTCAAGGCTGGGGGGGCAAAGACCATGTTGGTGGCGGGACTTCTAAAAGACCATGCCGACGCATTCAAGGTGGCCGGCGTTGACGATTTTGTTCACATCAAGAGTGACGCGCACGCCGTACTCAGCGGCCTGGCAAAAGGTTTGGGGGTGATCTGATGATTCCGAATTTCAGTGCTATTGAACTTCAATTGGCATCAAGCGCATCAGGTGCCGCAAGGGCAGATTGGGAAAAGCGGGCCGGGGATGTTTCCCGCTTTACATGGATGACAAACGAGCAGATCCCAGTAAAACCCCTATATTCCGCAGAGGACGACGTAAACGCCGAGCATCTGAGCTACGTGGCTGGCATCCCGCCCTTCCTAAGGGGTCCGTACGCCTCCATGTACGTGATCCGACCTTGGACGGTGCGCCAGTACGCTGGGTTCTCCACCGCAGAAGAATCAAATGCGTTTTATCGCCGCAACTTGGCCGCAGGCCAAAAGGGACTCAGCGTCGCCTTCGACCTCGCCACGCACAGGGGGTACGACTCAGATCACGAGCGCGTAGTGGGCGACGTAGGCAAGGCGGGCGTGGCCATTGACAGCATCGCCGACATGGAAATATTGTTCAGCCAAATACCGCTGGACAAAATGAGCGTTTCTATGACCATGAATGGAGCGGTGCTGCCCGTCATGGCCTTTTACATAGTTGCCGGACTTGAGCAGGGCGCAAAGCTGGAGCAACTGAGCGGGACCATCCAGAACGACATCCTAAAAGAGTTCATGGTTCGCAACACCTATATTTACCCGCCCAAGCCCAGCATGAAGATAATAGCGGACATCATTGCTTACACCGCCAGCAACATGCCCAAGTTCAATTCAGTATCCATTTCTGGGTACCACATGCAGGAGGCTGGGGCAACGGCCGACCTAGAAATGGCCTACACCTTGGCAGACGGCGTGGAATACGTCAGGGCAGGGATAAAGGCCGGCCTAAAGGTGGACGAGTTTGCGCCGCGCCTCAGCTTCTTCTGGGGCGAGGGCATGAACCACTTCATGGAAGTCGCCAAGATGAGGGCGGGCAGACTGTTGTGGGCAAAGCTGCTGAAATCATTTGACTGCAAAGACCCTAAATCCATGGCCCTCCGCACCCATAGTCAGACTTCCGGGTGGTCTCTAGCCGAACAGGACCCATTCAACAACGTGATCCGCACCTGCGTGGAGGCTATGGCCGCCGCCCTGGGGCACACCCAGTCGCTGCACACCAACGCACTAGACGAAGCCATCGCGCTGCCGACGGACTTCAGTGCCAGAATCGCCCGCAACACACAACTGTTCCTACAAGACGAAACAGGGATCTGCAAGATTGTTGACCCTTGGGGCGGCTCCTACTATCTGGAGGCCCTCACGGACGAAATCATGCACCTTGGCTGGAAGCATATCCAGGAAGTGGAACAGATGGGAGGCATGGCTGCTGCAACTGAAACCGGCCTGCCCAAACTCAGGATCGAAGAAGCCGCTGCCAGGCGGCAGGCCAAGATAGACAGTGGGGCCGAGACCATAGTCGGCATCAACAAGTACCGGCTTGCAAAGGAAGACCCGATTGACATTTTGGACGTGGACAACGTAGAAGTCCGCCGCCAGCAGATCGCCCGCCTGGAGAAAATAAAAGCGTCCCGCGACTCAAAGGCCGTGCAAAGTGCATTGGCAGCACTGACAAAGTGCGCCGAGACTGGCGAGGGCAACCTCTTGGCACTGAGCGTAGAAGCCGCCAGGGCGCGGGCGACGCTTGGAGAAATCAGCGACGCGCTTGAAAAAATATTTGGCCGTCATAAAGCGGAGATCAAGATGATCAGCGGGGTCTATTCTTCCGAGTACGTAAAGAATGACGAAGTGGCAGCAGTCCGCTCGTTGACAGAGGCGTTTGCCAAAAAAGAGGGACGCCGCCCGCGGATATTGGTCGCCAAGCTGGGCCAAGACGGCCACGACAGAGGGGCCAAGGTCGTTTCGACGGCATTCGCCGACTTGGGCTTTGACGTGGACGTCGGACCCCTTTTCCAGACTCCAGCAGAAGCCGCAAAGATGGCCGTGGAAAACGATGTACACATAGTTGCCATGTCCAGTTTGGCCGCTGGCCACAAAACACTGTTGCCGCAATTGGCCGCCGAGCTAAAAAAGAACGGCCGCGAAGACATCATGCTCGTAGTCGGCGGTGTGATACCGGCTCAGGACTATGAAGCCCTCCGCCATTCCGGAGCTGCGGCCATCTTTGGGCCTGGGACCAACATCCCGCTGGCCGCCAAGGTCATCATGGGCGATTTGGACAAAAGGCTTGGTTTGGGGCTGATCGGATAGACAGAAATTATTTGGTTTGTTTTGCACACTAGGGAGCCATATATGCTTTTCCCGATGGACTATTTTACCTGTGGGACTGTGCTTTTATTGGCGGCTGGCGTGTCGGTGTCCGCCCAAGACACCGTTTCGGACGCCAAAAAAAAGGAATCCGCAAAAAGCTCTCTAGCTGAACAAGAAAAGGGCGAAATGGAACACGAGAAGGACGATTCCATTGGCCGCGCATTATGGTTCAATGAATGGTTCGGCCCCGTGACCCCAGAGTACCTCGATTTCAAAATATCGGTGGCGGAGCGCGAGATACAGAGATGGGGACACTTGATCCCGGGTGCCCCCGCCTATAGAAGAAATGCCTCGGTTTTTCCTGAAAGGGGGACTGTCAAAGCTGGCCTTCCAAATAACTTGTGGTTCGAAATCGGCCCATTCCGTGGACACACCCAAATTTATAATGACAGGGTGGATACCAACATCGCGGACACTGGTCGCCCCACGGTCATTCTGCCGCACCCGCATGACCCCAACCTGATTTACGTCGGCTACGCAGGGGGAGGCCTGTGGCGTTGCCGCAATGCTGCCCTTGCGACCAATGAGGATTGGACCTGGGAGCCAGTCACAGATGCCCTTCCTGGTGGAGGTGCAGCGGGCAACCTGTCCATCGGCTCCGCCTGCTTTAAGCCTGAAGACCCAAACACCCTTTATCTCGCACTTGGGGATATGATGAGCGGCTCCTCCACTGCCGAGGGCAGGGGCTTCTTTATCAGCAACGATGGCGGGGATAATTGGATCAGGGGGGGGGGGCTCGGCGCCACGACTAGAGTGAAGACTGTCCTTGCCCTGCCGGACAACATAGTGCTGGTGGCTGGAAACAGGGGGCTTTTTAGGTCTATAGACGGCGGAAGAAACTTTGTGCGCGTAACCAACGGGCCGTTAAGCGATGGAAGCGGGATTAGATACCCTGGTTCTACGTACCCGCCAAACAACAGTGCCTCTTGCTGGGATATCATCAGACTTGAAGACGGTGCCCTAGTGCTTACATATCAGTTTATGGACACTGGGTACGGCAATTACGGAAACGGGGGCGTGGCTTATTCTGTGGATAACGGTGTCACATGGAACGCCGCATCTATGGGGCCTGGCTTCCCAACCAACGGTTTTAGCCGCATAGCCATAGCCGCCAGCGGCTCAACGCTGTATGGGCTATACATGGTCGGGGACGTGCCGCCAAATAGGACATTCCCAAAGGCATTGATGAAATCGACGGACTACGGCAGATCCTGGGTCTATCAGGCGGCCCCTTCGCTGTTTAGCTTGGAAAACGATGGGGGTCAGGGCGGGTACAACCACATGATAGCGGTAGATCCCCAAAACCCTAATTCCGTTTTTGTGGCGACCAATTTTTCATTGTACCGTTCGCGGGACGGCGGCCTGACTTTTTCACAGATGACCAGTTGGCTGGGCAACGGACTGCAATATACCCATGCTGATTTTCATGTCCACGCTTGGACCCCCAATGAGCCTAAAGCTCTGTACCTCGGCACCGACGGCGGGCTTTCTATTGTCAGGCAGCCCGACATCAATCCAATCCCAACGGCTGGTTCGAATGTCCAAAGCGTTTCAGACCCAACGATTATTGACCACCGCCGCAACAGGAAAATTGCCACGCAGCTAATCTATAACATCGCAAGTACCACTGCAAACACGCCAGAGGGTTCAAGGGACAGGGTGATCGCCGGGTTCCAGGACTTGGGTACTAGGCTAAGGCAAAACAACGATGGCAGCGGGACCTTCGACTCTGTCATCGGAGGGGATGGCTTTGGTTGCCTGATACACCCATACAACGGCAATTTAATGCTGGCCTCGCTTTATTACACTCGTATTCGCAGAAGCACCAACGGGCGGAATTTTTCGGATTCGTATAGCACAATTTCTGGTGCCGGTGACAGCGGACAGGCACCATTCCACACGAGGCTGATTCACACGATGGCAGACCCGACTGGTAACCGCGTGTACACTTACACAAATACCGTGCCTTACGTTTCCGATAATTTTGGGACGACTTGGAGTCCATTGAATGTTACCGGGAATGGATGGCCCGACGGCAATATCCGCCAATTTGGGGCATCCCCGCTAAAACTGGGCCTGATAGGCGCCACATTTGACGTGTCCGAGTCTGACGGCTCAAGCTATAGGCGCGGCAGAGTCGCGATATCCGAAGACAATGGAGAAACATGGAGAACCTTCACTGGGTTCCCTGGTGGCTTAAACAGTATGGCCGACATAGCCTTCGACACGGTAGATACAAATATCATTTACGCCACTTCGGTCAGGCCGGCCATCTGGAACGTAGGCGGGTCAGAGGGAGGGCTGACTGCCTCACATATATGGAAATCCACAGACGGGGGGCGCAGCTGGAGGGCCATAGATGGCTCCATAAACAATTCCAACGGGTTCCCATTCGGCATCCCAGTCCATGTAGTGAAAGTTGACCCCCTTGACAACAATGTCGTTTATGCGGGTACCGACGTCGGGCTGTACAGGACGACTAACCAAGGCACCACTTGGGAGCGCTTCGGCGAAAGGCTGCCATTAGTGGCCGTGCGCGACATCTATATCGCCCCGGACGGCAGCTTCATGAGACTGGGTACGCATGGCCGAGGAGTTTGGGAAATGCAAGGGATCACAGACAATTATGCCCCACGCATCATCGCCCACCCGCACCCGTCTCAGACCATGACCGCCCTTGTGGGCGTCAGGATCAACCTGAGCGTAGGTGCCGTGGGTCTGCCCGTCCCTGCGTACCAATGGCAATATTCAGCAGACAACGGGGCTACTTGGACAAATATCCCCGGTGCTACGGAAAGGACTTACTCCTTTACGCCATACGCAACGAACAAGGGGCGGCAATTTAGAGCATTAGCTACGAACCCTATGGGAAGCGCACCAAGCAACGCTGTCACCATAGACATAAATCCATTCGACATCGATGGCAACTCGGGGCTGGATGTCTATGACTTGCTGAAATTCATGGCCATGTTCGGGAGTACGAGGGCTGAAGATATTTTGGTGGCAGATTTCAATGGCGACAACAAGATCGACGAAGCCGACCTTGCACTCATTCTTGGCGCATTCTAGGTAGGAGACCGCGATGAAACTACGACTCCGCTTGCCAGTTATCTTTGCATTGACGGTCGCGGCTGTTTTTTTGGCCTGCGGCGGAGGCGGAGGCAAAAATAACGCTCCCCAGGAACCCGTAGTGATTTCAGTCAGCCCAAAGGCCATCAATCTAATGCCTGGCGCACAGCAGCAATTTGTAGCTACGGTTACAGGCACAAGCAATAGATCGGTCAAATGGTCTTTAGACGAGCCTGACTCTGGGACGGTGGATTCCACCGGAAACTATACAGCGCCGATGGTACCCGGAACTTACCGCGTAACCGCCACCAGTGCCGCAGACACCACAAAAAGCGACTCCGCAACAGTCACCGTTGATTCGCCTGGCACACTGAGCTACCAAGACCCTTCCGCTACGGGGTACGATTTCAGGTTCATAAGGAACGCCGCGCTTAGCACGCCGACCCACCTAGTGCTGGACTTGGTCTCTACTGGCAGGCGCGACAGCTCTGCTGGATTGGCATTCACACTGTCAGTTGGGGCCACGAATGTCGTCAGTTGGGCCAAAGTGGGGCCATCCGACTCCATGATGGTCCAAAATGGGGCCGTCTTCAACTTAGGGACAAGCCCGATAGGACTCAAAACAACCATCGAAAATGCCCAACTGAAGGCCGTTCTAGCACAAAAGGGCCTCGGCAGCCCCCAGGCCCTCGACCAGGGAACCTTGGCCCGCATCGCGCTGGACGCAAATCCCGCCGCCAGGCCTGGGGTTGTTGCTCTGAATACGGTGAAGTTTCAAATTTTGACCAGCGCAGGGGTGATCATCAACCTTAATCCCAGCTTAGTGGCTTTTGGGCAGCTCTCATTGATTTGACCCGCCGAGGCAGCGCATCTAATAGCATGATTCTGCGGCAATAGCTGAGAATCTTTCTCTGCCCCAAGCATTTTTTCGCGGCTGGCACATTTTTTCCCTTACAAACTATAATGCGCACAATGCTTGACTTTCTTCTATTCGACGGGTTCGACCCGGAATCGGGGGAATTGGCCCTTCGCGTAGCCGTCGTTCAGGATGCCAGCGACGCCCCAAGGTTTTTGCGACTAAAATTGCAATTGGGCGGCAGCGGCGACCCGCTCCAGCCTATAAGGAGGGAGTTTGCTTCCCACCTGAGGATCCCCTTGCCCCCCCTTTGGGAACGCGGCATAAAGTTGATAATCCAAGCCATCGAAGCCGACCTCGTCGGCCCCGATGGCAGAAACCCCGCGACGCACGCATGGGTGCAGACGCAAATAATGCACCCGTCCGACGCACGTAGAAGCACCATCAACCACACAATTGAGGCCCAGGCGCAAATACTTTACGAATGGGGTCAAAAGTTAGAGTCCAGCGACGAGCCGGGCAGGGCCGCAGAGATATACGAGCGAATGCTGCTGTTGAGCCCTGGAAACGCCAGCGCTCTGAGGCAATTGTCAGCCCTGCTGCGCGAACTGGGAATGATAGAGGAATGCATAGACATCACCTGGCAGTGGATGTGCGCGGAACCCGACGAGCTTGAAGCCCACCTGAGGCATGCCGAGGCACTGATCTATGCAGAGAGACCCAGGGAAGCACTGGATATTTTTCAAAACATGCTGAAGTCCAACCCAATGCACGCTATGGCGCATATTGGAGCAGCCCAAGCAAAGAGCCTGATGGGGGGCGACCCATTTCCCCACCTCGACGCTGCTATAGAGCTGAATGGGACAATGGCCCTTTCGGTGCTGAGGGAAACATTCGACTACAGATCACTGGCCGCGCACCCCAACGAACCGTCCTACTCGATGAGCGAGCTGCCAAAACTGCTGGGCGTCACACCCGCAGAATTAAAGACATTTGTCAAAAACCACCAAATGCCCATCGCCCCCGACACAGAATCCGTGCGCGAATCCGAATTGTCCTGCTGGGTGGGAGTCCAGAACAGGTACGGCTTGCTGCCGTACCCCCTCCACTGGTCGGCCCCCACGCCCAGAAAGCTGCCAGAGATAGATTGAGCCGCCCTCATCGCTCGTAGCGCTAGAGAGCTTCACAGTCCAAAATAGATAGGTTTTGCGATATACTACAATGCACAAGACAACTTGCCGCTACCCGTCATCCTTGATTGGTGGATTGGTGCCACCATAAAAATGTAAGCATACATATCGGAGGGGCCATGAACGCAATGATTTCTAAATTGTTTTGGGTCGGGGCAGTGCTGGCCCTCGCGCTGTCGGGGTGCAGAAAGGTCAGTGCTGATATGCCAGATCATGGTGGCGAGCAAGGGCTGGAACCGGGCAACATGGACTTGCAGCAGGACTACAACGCCGTGCGCGACGCACTAAACGGATGGTGGAAGGAATCGCAAAAGACCCTGCATGACAGAATGGACTGGTACAGTGAAGCGAAGTTCGGCTGTTTCGTACACTGGGGCCCATACTCCGTTTTGGGAGGCGAGTGGAACGGCAGACGCTATAGCGGCTACGCCGAGCATATAATGCGGATGGCAAAAATCCCTGTGGCGGAGTACAAAGACAAAGTGGTTAAACCCTTTGACCCATCCGAATTCAACGCGGACGAATGGATGCGGCAGGTGGCCAAGACGGGCATGAAATATTTTGTCATAACGGCAAAGCACCACGATGGCTTTGCAATGTGGCACTCAGATGCCTACAGGCCACGATCTGACTACCCCTCTTACGACGCCACTTGCCCAACTTACGACATGCGGATGACCTCATTCGACAAGAACCGCGACCCTATGGCTGAACTGCGGGCAGCCGCAAAAAAGCACGGCATCAAGTTTGGCTTCTACTATTCCCACGCATTCGATTGGGAACACCCTTTTGCCCCCGGCAACGATTGGGACGATTTTATGGGCATCAACGGCTTTAACGCGGGAAAGAACCCCGGCGGCGATCGCTTGCTTGGAACGGAAAAATGGTGGAACAACGCGGTTTACAAAGGTTTTTTAGGCAGTGCGGATTATTACGTGAACTCAAAATCGCTTAAGCAGATAGAGGAACTGGCAAAAAAATACGACCCCGACATCATGTGGTTCGACACGCCGCACAAGCTGCCTCTCTATCAGAACATCGCCATCTGCCGCCGACTGCGCGAATTTAAGCCAGACATCGTCATCAATGGGAGGCTTGCAAGGTGGGATGGCCACAATTTGGGCGACTATGCTAATTTCAGCGATCGGGCGGCCTTCATATTTCCGCTGGCGGATGAATATTGGGAGACAATCCCCACGACCAACAACTCTTACGGATATAGCTCAACAGACAACTCGCACAAGCCCCCCGAGCATTTTATCCGCCTGATGGCCACCGCCGCTTCAAAAGGCGGGAACGTCCTGATGAACGTAGGCCCAATGGGCAGCGGGAAATGGGACCCTAGGGACATCAGCATATTCAACGCCATCGGCGCGTGGATGGACAAAAATGGCGAATCCATCTATGGCACGACGCGCACCAATGACATTCCAATCCCCAACTGGGGTGCCATCACCAAAAAAGGCAACAATCTATATCTACACGTCCACCAGTGGCCTAGCGACGGTGCGCTGTGGCTGGGTAGCCTCAGTGCGGACATACAAAGTGTACGCATCCTTTCCACCGGCCAAATGTTGACACATTCGCAGCATGGCAAAGACATACTGATCAGCGTCCTGGCTGACTGCCCCGACCCCGCAAGCACAGTTGTAGTCCTCACATTGAAAGGAAGCTACAAGGCGTTTCCACAAAGGCTACTGGACCCAAGCGCGAAAAACGAATTGCACGCCTTTGACGCGATTCTGAATGGAGCATTTTCACGAGGCGATGGAAAGGTGAACAACAACTACCTGTACAATTGGATCAGCACCGACCAGTACTTGACATGGAACGTAAGTTTGCGCGAACCAAAAGCGTTTATTTTTTCCCTTGGGTACAATGGCTCGGGCAGCGCGGGAGTAGTTACGCTGGAGATAGACGGCGTAGGCTATGACATGGACTATCCCTCTGCGCCACTCAATGCATTGGGTAGCGTGTCCCCGCCGGAGGGGGCGATTGCGCTCGCTGCGGGCGACCATGTCATAAGATTGATAGGAAAATCCAGCGGTGGTGATTTTTTGCGCCCTAAGACGCTGACGCTTGTGCCTCAATGAGGCGTTTCCAAGCACCTTGAACCAGATGCCAACTTGCAGTTACTCGCTCTTCATAATTGGCGCTATCATTATAAAGATGGAAGCACATCGGAGGGGCAATGAACTCAGTCATCTCTAAATTTTTCTGGATTGGTGCCGCGCTGGCAGTTGCGCTGGCCGGGTGCAGCAAGGTAAGCAAGGAGACAGACACCCCAATTGCAAAAATTGGCACGATTAAAATCACCGAAAGCCAGTTCCGCGATATGATCAAAGCCCTAATACCAGATGCAGAAAAGGCCAAAGAATTCTTGGACGATGAAAAAAACCGAAACGAGCGAAACGATTACCTTGCACAATACGTTCTCAGCAAGGGCCTAATAATGCTGGCAAAAAGCGAGGGCATGGACGACGACCCGAAAATCAAACTGCAACTGGACGACGCCATAACGATGGTTTATTTTCAGGCCCTAGTTGATCGCAGGATGCCAAAGGAAGGTCCAACGGAAGCCGAACTCAGGGAGTTTTACAAAGAGTTTAAGGCGCAGCAGGGTCAGGCGGGAGCGGCCTTCCCTCCATTTGAAGAGGCCAAGCAGCACTTGGAGCCACTGTACAAACAAAAGCAGCAGAGGGACATCGCACAAGCCATAAAAGATGAAGTCAAGCAGAAATTTCCTGCGACCTTTGCGGACGAATATAGTGTGCAAACTGCTGGGGATCAAACCGCTGCCAAGTAGGGCACGCTGGATGGGCCAAGTCAATTGAGCTTCTTGCAAAACTATCCTAGTGTCCATCGAAGTTATATCTCAAGCATCCGCCTGCCCATTGAAGCCGCTGGGGGTCTGGGGGGTAGCGAGGAGGGCTGCTCGCATGCGAGTGGGACCCAAGCGACTCCCAGTGAGTATTTAGGAGGTTTTTCCAAGCCCCGGCGCGGAACCAAACAGGCCGCAAGATGCTCGTTCTGAACTCAAGCGGCGAATGACCTCGCCGCGTGTCCATTCGGCGCGATGGAACAGCCATTTGGCAGCAAGAAAAGATTTTGGGGGGTTTGCAATTAGCTTTATTGTCAACTGTCAACTAGCAATTTGTTAATAGGAGTCATTTTGCCCAAAAAAGTCAGAGTATTGCAAGAGACTCGCACGACAAAGCGAACCCCGGCCACATTGAGGGCTATAATGGATCGCCTCCGCGCCCCAAATGGGTGTCCTTGGGATAGGGAACAGACCCACCAGTCCCTTGCTGAGTGCCTTAGGGAAGAAGCGTCGGAAGTGCTCGACGCCATAGCCGCGTTGTACTCGAAGGGTCTCGATGAGCCTTCTCTGTATCGCCATTTGTGCGAAGAACTTGGCGACCTGTGGTTGCAAGTGGCGTTCCACGCATGTTTGGCAGATGAGGCCGGGCGCTTTGACATGCACGATGTTGAAAAAATGGTCGTTGAAAAACTGGTGAGAAGGCATCCCCACATATTTGGCGACTGCATAGCAGAAAACAGCGACCAAGTTCTGGCCAACTGGCAAGCGATAAAAGAAGTGGAAAAGGGCAAAGTGGGCGAAAGCGCGCAAAAGGGTATATTGGAAAAAATGCCAGCCAGCCTTTCCAGCATGGACATTGCTATGGAAATTGGGCATCTGTGCGCCAAGGTCGGCTTCGACTGGCCAAGCATAGATAGCGTGCTGGAGAAGGTGTCAGAGGAATTGGCCGAGCTGCAGGACGAAGACAATAGAGACAGCGAAGACAGCTATGCTCGCGTCGAAGCGGAATTTGGCGATCTGCTATTTAGCTTAGTGCAATGGGCGAGGCACAAAAAAATAGACCCAGACCTAGCCCTCAGAAAACAGATTGCCCGCTTCAAGCAGAGATTCGCTCATGTTGAAAAAATGGCCCAAAGCGCAGGTGGATGGGGAAACATAGACTTGGCGCAGATGGAGGCTGCTTGGCAGGAGGCGAAAAAGTGCGAAAAAGCTCTGGGATCTGGGGAGAAGATGCCCTAGTGAAATGAGCGTACGGGGCTGGGGAGTCCCCTGTTTTTTGTGCTATGCTAAAAGCCTAGTCTGCGTGGCTCATAAGGTTGAGGCTGCGTGCCGGGGGCCGGTACCCCTGGTTTGTTGACAAATGCCTAGCTTGTGGCAGACTGAAATGGAACAACCCGTGAAATCTTGATAGAGGCTCGAGGAATTTTTTGCTGCGGCGATGCGGCAGTGCATGCTAGACGAACACGATTACAAAAGGTGTAAGCACTGTCGTAGTCTTTGCTTAGGACAGTTAGCTTGAACTCCTCTGTCTTGTTGCCTATTGTTGTCGAGCCTTTTATCAGCTTGCCAGTATCCGCCAGTTTATCAAGCGTGACACTTGACACAGTGCAGTCTGTAGGCGGCGTGATTAGGTCGCCGTCGTTGTTATAGCCAACCGGCACGCGAATTAATGCTGGCTGCGCCCGGGATGTTTTTTTGCCGATTGGACACGTGACGCGGTCATGCGCCGCTTGTTCTCGAGGCAAAGGCACTGCGGCTTGTTTCGTTTCGTGCCGGAGATTGAAAGCCCTTCCGAATGTTATACTTTGGGTCCACCCTTAGTTACCCCCCAGACCCCCGATGCGCCTAACCTATTTCCTCACCCTCTTCTTCGCCGCGCTGCTCTCGTGCCACTTGGTTGCGTCTGCGCCAAAGAGGGTCGTCAGCCAAACCATAGGGACGGACGATGTCTTGCTGGCACTGGCCGGGCCTGGCCAGATAGCAGCTTTGAGCCACCTAGCGCATGACCCGCTGTACGCCCCTGATGCCAAGAGTGCCAAAAAATACCCAACGCTAAAAGGTTCCAGCGCGGAAGACATCTTGCGCTTCAAGCCAGACCTAGTGCTAATGGCCTCATTCTCCCCACCGGACAGCGTGGCTGTTTTGAAAAAGGCCGGCATAAAGCTGTACATAATGGAAAAGTACGAGACGCTTGAAGACGTCTATGAATGTCTGCGCCAAGTGGGCGACCTTTTGGGACAGCGGCAAAAGGCCGACAAGCTCATCGCCTCGTGCAAGGAGAGGGTGAACAACCTCAGTAGTGCGCTAAAAGAGGCAAAGCCCGTGCGCGTTTTGAGTGCCGGAGTGTACCCCTATATTTCCGGCTCGGACACATCTTTCCAAGACCTCTGCGACCACGCCGGGGCCATAAACGCAGCCGCTGAAGCTGGAATAGTCGGAGTCGTACCCACGCCTTCCGAAAAGATGCTGTCTTGGCAGATTGACATCCTGATAGGGCCAACGGAGCATAGGCAAAGTGAGGCCGGGCCGAAGCTGGCCGACCGCCTGAAAGACGTCGCGCCGTACCGCTACTTGGAGGCATACAAAAAAGGCCGCGTCATAGAAATTCCCGGAGCCCTCTTCGCCGCCACCAGCCACCACAGGATAGACGCCTACGAAATGCTGGCAAAGGCCCTGCACCCGGAGAGGTTTCCAAAAAAATGAGCCTCCTGTAAAATCCTTCTAGCGTCCATGAAAGTCACCCGGAGGTCTAGGGGGTAAGGGACTCCCTGTTACCACCCCATCGCTTCAAATAGGATTTTAATATCGTTGTTGTCAATTATTCCATCGCCATTCAAGTCGTACTTGAGCAGATGTTGAGGGTCGTCAGAGCCGAAGGCGTTGGCCAGATCCAGCAAGCGCGGATTTGTCTTTGAATTGCCGTCAAAATCTGTGCCGCTTATTTTCACATTATAGTGGCCCTTGAGCGTATGCAGCTCAACGCTTGTAGCGGTTATCGTCACCGTTTGGGCAGCGGCTGGGGCCGTAAACTGGCCCGTTGTTGGATTGATGGTTCCGGCTGAAGCCGACCACGTTACGTTTTTGTTGCTGAACGCGCCAGTGACGTCGGCCGAGAATGTCGCCGCTGCACCAACGAGCATCCCTTTTGACTGGGCGGTGATGGCGATGCCCGCATTTATCACCACAACGGTTGTGGATGCCGTCTTTGTGCGGTCCACAGAGCTTGTGGCCGTAATGGTGTAAGTGCCGGGTACTGCGGGGGCTGTATAGATGCCGTCTTGCGTGATATTGCCGGCTGAAGCCGACCAAGTGACGCTTTTATTGCCCTCCGGGCCACCTACGACGGAGGCTGTGAATGTGTATGTGCCCCCTATTGGCATGGTCATCGTTGGCTGCGCGATGGAGATGGAAATGGCGGGAACGGTAAACGCTTTTACGCTGGCACAAGCATTTCTCGTATTGGCGTCAACCCATGTTGTTCCATTGAGCGAATACCAACTGGTCCCTGGTATGAATGGCAGATCCCCGTTATTTTCTTTAATAGAAAATCGCAACAGCCACGTATTGTCTGGCTCTGAAATTTTGAACGTCACTGCAAATTTTTGGCCGCTGCCGACATTGACAGGCGCGTCCAATTTGACCCGATGGTACCCTGGGAGAGTCATTATTCCCGTCTGCTCAAAAACTTGCGTGCCGGTGTTTGGGTCGCCCGTCGGATCTGTTTTGATGGTTATTACGTAAGAAGCGTTGCTTTGTTGGGTATTAAAAGACACGTCCGTGATCAGTTCATCGTTTTCGGCCGTAAAAATGTTGCACAGCCAGCCAAGCCTGTTAGGAACCATTAGCAAAGTGGTATTCCCTCCCAATAAATCGTATTGGTATATTTTTCTGTCAATCTCGAAGTCGGCCTCCCAAGAATATGTTACAGAGTTGAGGCGCGTGTCGTAGGACATGTAAAAATAGCCAGAATCACCCCAGGTTGGCCCATAGCTGTTGCGTACAATCCAAGCACCGTTGGTGCTTGGCTGGTTGCCCGCTGGGAAATTGGTACGTGAAAAATCATCGTCCCAGCCGACAATATTCACGTCATGATTTGCGGAAAAGCTTGCGTTGGTTGAGTACCTGAACGCCCTGGTATTTTGATTGTAATTTGCAGACCCAAAGTCCCTTGTGTCCATTGATATCACAACAGCACCATTGGTTTGCAGCAAGCCCTTGATGGTGTCACGGTCACTTGTTGATACTGTATTGGCATCCTTAATTGCCGCTACGGTTTTTTCGGTCCCCTTGGGCAAAGCAGTTGGCGGGTAATTACTGCTGCCTTGGTAGGGGGAGTCTGCCTCGTACACGGGGCCGGTGCCGCGCGACATTAATGAGAGTGCCTTGGATGAACCTCCGCCCTGGTTAAATACTTCCGGACCAAATGAATTAGTAAATGGAAAAGCCGGCCAGTATTGGTTGTTTGATGGGAATCTGGTGTACGTAAAATATGCCAAGTGCCACTCTGACAAATCAACTATACGCTCTGTCGTCTTCCTTATATTTGACTCAATGGAAGCCAGCGCGGCAAAAGCCCAGCAAGTTGACCAACCGCCTTGATTACGGACCGGCGTCAGAGAATTTTCTTTTCTCAAGTCAAAATAGGGCGGGAATGACGCCAGCCCGGCTTTTACCATAGCTTCGATCCGCGTCGCCGGCCCTGTCAATGGCAAGACCGCCAGTTTGTCGGGAATGTGGCCAGAGGGGTATTTGGTTGGCTCCAATCTATAGCCAAGCTCCAGCAG
>Ga0268262_10002121_pt1 | contig 23395 bp, 27 predicted proteins | sample TergutNc150P3_FD_190354 | JGI IMG/M metagenome (GOLD analysis project Ga0268262, IMG submission 190354) | Nasutitermes corniger P3 segment gut microbial community from laboratory colony in Florida, USA - Nc150 P3 (SPAdes) (version 2) | ecosystem: Host-associated > Arthropoda: Insects >...
AGATGCACAGATACCGCAGATTGATAAAATTTAATAAACGCAAGAATTATATTCTTCATTTTAATAAACCGGCTTTCAAAAAAAGGGTTTCAAGCTGCCAAGTTCTGTATGAAAGAGCTGACTCGGAGCGATTTTGTTCCGTTTCCGAGGAAACCAGTAAAATTAAATCATAACCGCCTGAAAGACGATTTTTCATCAATCTGTAAGCTTCACGTCCAAGGCGTTTTGCTCGGTTTCTGGAAACTGCGTTTCCGTAACCTTTGAACAATGAAAAACAAATACGGTTATAAGGCAGATCGTTCTTTTGTACAAATAGTTTTGCGCCTTTGCAGCTATATCGTTTTCCCTTGCCGAAAACTTCCTTTATCTCTTTCCTTCCCTTTAAATGCTCTTCTCGCTTAAAACGGAAGAGAGCTTTTTTTCTCCTTAAGGGGATTTTTTCATCGCTAATAAGGCTTTTTCTCGTCAGAAACAGTAAGTTTTAAACGACCTTTTGCTCTGCGGCGCTTCAAAACAAGTTGCCCCCCCCTCGTTTTCATACGCGCGCGAAACCCGAATTTACGGTTTCTTTTCACCTTACTGGGTTGATAAGTACGCTTCATGGTTCTTCTCCTATATATTAAAGGTTCTTGAAAACAAAATTGATGTTTTAGTTTAGAATATTGACAGGAATTGGTCAAGCGTATGGAACTAAAATATACCCTTTCAGGATACATATTTATAACCCCCTCAGACGACTGCCAAAGCATTGTAGACGCCATGCTGGAAACCGATTACAGCGAGGAATACTGCCTAGCGGACTCTTTTGACCCCGATTTTATAGCAAGATTGATGTCCGCCGGCTTTTTGGTAATGTCCGTCAATATTTCGGAAGAAGACCCATTTTACCTTTTACTGCCCAAATTGCACCTTGTCCGCTCCGCCCTATTTTACGAAAACCTGCACATAAAAAAATCCATCCGCAAACTGCTTAACCGCTATGAACTAAGAGCGGACGCAGACTTTGACTATATAATCGACCGCTGTGTGGAAAAGCACGGCGACGACTGGCTGACTTCCCCGCTTGTAGAAAGCATTAAAAAAATACGGCAAAACGCCCTTGAAAACCGCCCCGCCCAAGAGACCCTTTCGCCTGTCCCGTACGCCTACCCTGCCTCATTCGCCCTGTACCGAGACGGGGAATTTGTCGCGGGGGAATTCGGCGTGGTTTGCGGCAAAGTCTACACAAGCTATTCCGGTTTTTATGACGAAGACAACGCCGGAACCGTACAACTCATTCTCGCCGCCCGGTATTTGCAGGAACACGGTTTTTCATTTTTTGATTTGGGTATGCCGCTTGATTACAAAACCGACTTGGGAGCCGTGGATATAACGCCGCAGGAGTTTGTCAGGTTGTTTAGAGAATGATTACTTTTTGAACGTCTTTCTTACAAAGAGCGGATCAAAGTATTGTTCTACGTCGAATTTGTTCAAAAGATGTTTTAACACAATGCGGTAAACTACTATAGAAACTACTATTGCCGCAAGAAAGAGCAATGAAAAAGCCCAGCTATTGCCGGATTCCGATACTATGGGGAACAGGAATTTAGCGTAAAGAAGAAACAAGATGACAAAACTTATTACGGCGACAATAACATTAAATAATGTCGCTCCCAGAATAAATAACAGCGTATTAACTTTTTTATTCATTTTTTGTTTCCTTTTTTTCGGAGGGAATGAACATAGTAACAAGCAGTAATATACAGCATACTACAACCGACGAATCGGCAATATTAAAAGTAGGCCAGCGCTGCATTCCGCCGAGACCGTAAATATTTATACTGATAAAATCTACAACTCCGTCGGGACGGAAAATACGGTCGATGATGTTTCCAAGACCGCCGCCGATTATTCCCGCCGCCGCCCAACGTTGAATAAGGGTAAATTCATCGGAATTAAAATAATACCATACTAAAAAGCCTAAAACCAAAATTGGAAGGATAATAAACATTATAGGTCTAACCGCATCGGGCAGATTTTCCCCCAAACTGAACGCTATCGCTTTGTTGCGGACATGCCATATCCAAAAAAAGCCGTTGTTAAAAACATCCTTAATAAGTCCTGTTTCAGGTTTTAGTTTTACAATAACCGCTTTTATGATTTGATCGGCAAGAATAACAAACGCTGTTAGTGAAAAAGGAAGAATCTTTTCTTTTTCAAGTTTTATAAGTTTTATCATCTTTTTACTCCTAAATAACCAGTAATATTATAACCCTGTCGGTATATCCAAAAATTCGGCGTCAATAGCAAGTTCCGCCATAGTATGACGCATAACATCCTGCACTCCCCATACTTCGGTGCTGTAATGACCGCCCGCTATCATGTTGAGTTTCCCTTCCAGACAATCATGGTAAACGGTATGCGAGCTTTCCCCCGTTATAAACAAATCTATGCCCTCTTCAACCGCTTCCCTCGCGTTATCCGCCGCGCCGCCCGACACAACCGCCGCAGTTACACAATCTTTCTTGCCAAACGGGAAAATCCCAAGCGGCGGTCTCCCCATAAAGCTGATTTTTTTTACCGCTTCGTCAACTGTAACAGGTTTGGGTAATGTTCCTTTATACCCGATTTTTCGCCCATGGTACAGTCCAAAAGGCTCGATATTTTCCAATCCCAAAAGCCGGGCAAGAACGGCGTTGTTTCCGAATTTAGGCTGATGATCCAAAGGCAGATGAACCGCATACAGGCAAATATTGTGATCCAAAAGAAACTTAATCCGCCGCCTTAATTTCCCGGTCACGGCGGACGACCGCCCCCAGAAAAGCCCGTGGTGGACAAAAAGCATACCTGCGCCTACAGCGGCGGCTTGTTCAAAAGTCTCCATGGCGGCGTCAACACCGAAGGCGATTTTACGGACAGCGCTGCCGTCGTTATCAACCTGTATTCCGTTAAGGGAATCGTCTATGGAAGAAAAACCTTCTATATCCAAGAAGCCTCTTAAAAAAGCGTCAATCTTAACTGTTGTCAATTCTGCGCTCACAGGGACAGTGTATCATAGAGAAAGAATAAATTCCAGTAATTAGAATTTATTTGAGAAGACTCTCACAAAGGACACTAAGGGGGAAAAGATCACAAAAAAGCCGTATACGGAATGTATACGGCTTTGTAAAATGGTTTAATACTCTTTAGAATCTTTTACTTGCGATAAGAAGATTGGCGAGAACCATAATATGAACAGCCAACATCTGAAGTATAGACCACAAGTTACCGCTGTTTTTACTGGTTATCCAACCGATAATTTCTATGACGATATACACTGCCCAGATAACCGCAATAATAAATATCAATGTATCAAGGAAAGGAAATGTTACATTGAGCATTTCCAATATAATCGCAATACCCGCTATTAACGCTACAACGCTGGCAACTGCCACAAAAATACTTAAAGTATCGCCCTTAAAACCTATTCTGTTGAAAATAGTCCAGAAATCACCTTTGTTCCAAAATGATTTACTTAAGCCCAGAACTCCGTTTGCGACAAGATACAACGCAACCGAAATTTTCCAAAGAAAAATTCCTAATCCTTCTTTCATATGTAACCTCCCAAAAAATTTACGATGAAAAATGATATTCATTCTGTTCATCTTTATAACTCAACGAGTTACAAAGAGTATTTTACATCATATTCAAAAAAAAACAAGCGGAAAAACAAGAATTTATTTTGAAAATACCGCTTTTTTTACAATTAGGGCTATTTTAATCGTTAAGTTTTTGGTATTCGTCTTTAAAAAACTCATCCAGATACGAATGTCCTTTAATAAATCTATCGGGGTCCATTACGGCGTAATACGCCTGACTTGCCTTTTTTTCATGATCAAAAAGCACATAACTGTTTAAAAAGCTAAATCCGTATTGACTCCATAAAATAGCATGATCAATATATTTTTTATATTTATCGAACAACTTAAAAAGAAGGGCGTATTGATAACCGATTGCGTCAGCCTGTTTTTGATTAAGAACGGCAGGAGCGAGAGCTTCGCCGCCCGGAGCGGAACCAACTTGCCTGATGTCAATTTCCGAGTAAGAAACACAGTCTAAAATTCCTTCGTCAATTAATCCGGTAAATAAAAGCAAAGACTGTTGATTCTTGCTTACTGTAACAGGCGTAACAATATCATGACCTTGAATTCCCATACATTCAATTAAGTTCCTACCGTCATAAAGCGGATCTTTTTTCCACGCAGTATTTAAATCTTTAATCATATTGTAGGCTACTTTCGCTTTTGACAAAATATTAATTTCATATTCGTTATAAGTAAGAATGGGAGGAGTTTCCATAATGTATGCGTCAATACTGCCGTTGTCATCGTGGTTATCTTTTTTCATGAATGCGGGAACAACATTATCATCGTTATAATGTTCTTTGTATTTTTGCGCCATAATCGCATTGGGAATCGCTATATGCGCGTATTTAAAAAGCAGATACACATAATGACTGCTGATGTCGGAATACTCCGTATCTGTCATCGCCATAAGCCATGAAACATTTTTTAACGCTGTTTTCCATTCATCGGGTTTTTCTTTTACAATTGCGTTGTACCTGCTTTCATGAATTTCTACATTAATAACATCAAATGAATGAAACGGGATTATACCCCGTTCTGCAGAAGAACCGTATTTTGGATTTACAGACATAAAATGCCGCATTACATACATGATGTGGTTAAAATAAAGCCTTCGGGCGGCGGTTTTATCTATTTTTAAATACGGTCCCGTGGAATTGGTACTGCCGGAAAAAAATAGTCCGTCCTGATTCCATTCACGGGAAGCGATATTTTCAGGTGTAAGCTGCCTCATCCACGGGGGAGATTGATTGATCCACGCAAGACAGTGACCGTGTATTTTATACTCGTCAGGTTTTCCTGAATCTCTTATACTCAAGTATTGGTCTGTCGGGATTTTCCACTCCGACTCATCTCCGCCCGAAAAGGAACTGTCTATTTTAAATTTAAAATCAGAAAATTGTTCTTTAAGCCACTTAGGAGGATTGATATGACATTCCGGCTTTAAATTATCTTCGCCGACAAAAATTTCGTAATGATAGCCTCTGATTGATTTGGGTTCTACCGCTCCTGTTCCTGTAACGCCGACAAGAAAACTTCCGTTGTTCAAATTATATTTTCTTTTAAGAGGTTCAACTTCCAAAAAACTTTTTGTATTTACAACATCAGGTATTTTCTCTCCCTTTGAATCCAACTGCGTTATTCTGATATTGCCAATCATAAGCTGATCGCCTTCCAGTTTTGTGCCGTTTTCTGTATGAAGATCGATATTTAAAAATTCCCAAGTTCCCGATGTTACAGGCGTTACAACATAAATTGGTTTTTTAAACCAAGTTTCTCCGTTAAAAAAACCAATCCAGTCCGGTAAAATAGTTCCAAGTCCTGTTAAATCAGAAGTCCTTATATAAGCTTGAGATTTAACCGTTCCGGGTTGACCCGCAACGGTTTGAATGCCTTCGCCGCTTGAAGATGTAGACCATATTTCAAACCGCATATATTTCCCTGCGGCGCTTTTTGGGTAATAAAGATCGAATTCTATATATGTTTGATTATCTATATTTATCGGCGGATCAATAGGAGTTCTCATACCGAAACCGCCGAAGGCTTTTCCTGCGACAGCCGGATCAAAGTAAGTCGTAAGCAGAATAAGACTGCCTGTCTCGAAAGGATCGTTTACAAGTTCAAAATGACTGTTCGGGTTGGGAAGGACACGCCCGTCATTTGTTCGCCACAATTTCCAAACAGAAAATTTTTTATCAATATCGAACTCATAAACAGGAATCCTTTGAAAGCCGACGCCGGGATCGTTGCGAAAATAAGGATCTTTGTCATCTTCTTTTGAAATCATATTTAATACATATAATATAACACATAAATCACCTAATTTGTGATAAAATATTTTCTTTTTTTTAAAAGAATAATATTTTTTTTATATTATTATAATGGCGATACTTGTCATTTTAATACAATATTAACCAATTTATCCGCAACTGTGATAATTTTCGCTATTGTCTGCCCCTCAAGCCATTTTTGAGTACCCTGCAGGGAAAGGGCTGTTTTTTCAAGCTCCTCTTTCGCCGTACCGGCGGCTGCGGTAAACTTCTCTCTGATTTTTCCGCCCACTTGGACAACAATTGTCACCTCATCAAAAACAGTTAACGCCGGATCAAAAGCAGGCCATTGGCTCTTGGAAACCGATTCTTTGTGCCCCATTTTTTCCCAGAGTTCTTCGCCAAGATGAGGGGCGTAAGCGCAGGACATTATTACAAGCGGCTCCCACATAGAGCGGGGTATTTCGTTTAACTTCACAAGTTCGCTTGAATAGATCATCATCGCGCTGATAGCTGTGTTAAAGTTAAGAGTTGCGGTGTCTTTTGTAACTTTTTCTATTGTTCTGTGCATGAGCTTTTGCAATTCAGCGCCGCCCGCTTGCTCGCTGCCCGGCGTTGCTTCGCTTACAGGTTTTTCGCTTATTGCCCAAAGACGTTCAAGGAAACGGGACACGCCTGTAACGCCCGCCATATTCCACGGCTTACTCACTTCAAGAGGACCCATAAACATTTCATAGACACGCAAAGAATCCGCCCCGTACTCTTTGATAATATCATCGGGGTTTATAACATTCCCTCGGCTCTTGCTCATCTTTTGATTGTCTTCCCCGAGAATCATCCCCTGATTAACCAATCGCTGAAAAGGTTCAACCGAGTTTACAAGACCGAGGTCGTACAATACTTTGTGCCAGAAGCGGCTGTACAAAAGATGAAGTACCGCATGTTCAACTCCGCCGATGTATAAATCAACAGGCAGCCAATAATCAATTTTTTCTTTTGCGGCAAAAGCCTTGTCGTTCTTTGAATCAAGATAGCGAATGTAATACCAACAGGAGCCTGCCCATTGAGGCATGGTGTTTGTCTCTCTTTTCGCTTTTCCGCCGCACTTAGGGCAGGTGGTATTTACCCAATCGGTAATTCCGGCGAGCGGTGATTCTCCTGTTCCTGTAGGAGCGTAGGATTTTACCTGCGGCAGTTTCAGCGGCAAATCTTTTTCCGACAACGGAACAATTCCGCACTTTTCGCAATGCACAACGGGAATGGGCTCTCCCCAATAACGCTGACGGGAAAAAATCCAGTCCCTCAATTTGTAATTAACCGCCCGTTTGCCGATGCCTTTTTCTTCAAGCCATTGCGTTATGCGTTTTTTCGCTTCTTCGGTGGGAAGCCCCGTAAATTCGCCGGAGTTAACGGAATAGCCGTCCGCCGCGGTACATTCCGCAGGTTCGCCTGAATAGTCTTTTCCGGCTTGCGGTTTATCGGCGCAGACAACCAAAGTTATCGGTAACTTAAATGTTTTGGCAAACTCCCAGTCACGCTCGTCATGAGCCGGAACCGCCATGATTGCGCCTGTTCCGTAAGAGATAAGAACATAGTCCGCTATCCAAATCGGTATTTTTTGATCGTTAACGGGATTAACAGCGTACGCTCCGCTGAACACGCCGGTTTTTCCTTTCGCTAAATCGGTGCGTTCAAGATCGCTCTTTCTTGCGGCAGCTTCAATGTAAGAAGCGACCGCCTGTTTTTGTTCTGGCGTTGTAAGTTTATCCACCAACGGATGCTCTGGAGAGAGAACCATGTAGGTTACTCCGAAAAGAGTGTCGGGGCGCGTGGTGTAAATCTCAAAAGAGATGTCCTCATTATTTTTCAATGTTGATTTATCAACGTTAAATGTTACGTTTGCGCCCTCGCTTCTGCCAATCCAGTTGCGCTGCATAAGTTTTACAGGTTCGGGCCAGTCCAACAAATCCAAGTCCGCAAGCAGGCGCTCGGCGTAGGCGGTAATTTTTAAGATCCACTGGCGAATTCTCTTGCGTGTAACTTTCTCGCCGCAGCGCTCGCAAAGACCGTCTTTTACTTCTTCATTGGCAAGACCCGTCTTGCAGGACGGACACCAGTTTATCGGGCTTTCCGCCTCGTAAGCCAATCCCTTCTGGAAAAGTTTTAAAAAAATCCACTGCGTCCAACGGTAATAATCCTCGGCGGATGTATCGACTTCTCTATCCCAATCATAAGAAAAACCAAGCGCTTTAATTTGCTCGCGGAATCTGTTGATGTTCGCCGCCGTTGTAACAGCGGGATGAGTTCCCGTTTGAATGGCGTAATTTTCTGCCGGCAGACCGTAGGCGTCAAAACCCATCGGGTGCAGAACATTGTAACCGTTCATGCGAAGGTAGCGGCAGTAAATATCGGTAGCGGTATAACCTTCGGGATGACCGACATGAAGCCCCTGCCCCGAAGGATAGGGAAACATATCAAGCACATAACGACGCTTGTCTTTTGGGAAACTCGGGTTTTCTTCCGTTTTAAAAGTTTTGTTGTCATTCCAATATTTTTGCCACTTAGGCTCAATTGTTTCAAAAGGATATTTTGCCATAATATGGAATTATACGAAATTTTACAAAGAATGAGAATATCTAAATATAATGAAACTTTACGCCTTGACATTAAAATTACTATAAGTTAATATTGGCTTTATGGATTATTACTTTATTAGTGCGATATCCGAAATCTGTGAACATTCCCTTGTTGCCGGAAAAACTCCTTTACGATGCATGATTGTGCTTAACCCGAAAGCGGGCGGTTTTCTTGACAAATCAAAATGGGAAGCGCATGTAAAAATTTTAAAAAAATATCAGCAGAAAGCTCAATCAAACCCAAAGAGACAAATATATAAGAATGTACTTTTAAATCTTACGGAAGGAAAAGGATCAGCCGCGGAAATAACCAAAAGTTTTATTGGAAGAGCTGAAAAAGATTCTATTCCTTTTTACTTTATAATCAGCGCTGGCGGGGATGGAACACACAAAGAGGTTATGCATTCTCTGTTTTTAGCGCCCGAACATATCCGCAAAAACATAGCGGTACTGCGGCTTCCAATGGGAACAGGCAACGATGGAGCGGACAGCCCCACACTGGCAGGCGCTTTGGATTTACTCATTAATCCTACTCACGTAGAATTCGTTCCCGCCGTACAAATGATAACAACGCAAAGCGGCTCGTTATCATGGAAGAAAGAAAAGTTCTTTGCTTTTAATATCCTTTCTGTCGGACTTGACGCTTTTGTTACGCACATGACCAATGTCAGGAAAGGAAAGCTCGGCAGCGGATACAAATTCTGGATCGACATGGCGGCATTATCCTACGAAAACAGGTATAAGGTAGATTATTTTGACGTACGAGCGTTTGACAGCGGCGATAAAGAAATCATGTCTTTTAGGGAAAAACTTTTACTTTTGGCAATGGGCGTATCGGGAAAGCGGACATACGGCTCTCAGCAGCATATTATTCCCGATGACCGCAATGTGTGCGGGGTAAAGAAAATCCCGCTTTTACGCAAATTAAAAATCAAAAATCAGGTTGCAAAAGGCAAACATACAAAAAACCGTGACGTTCTCTTGTTTAACGCTTATCGTATTGAAGTCAAATACAACCAAACCATACTTGCGCAAATGGACGGCGAGACAGTTTTACTGCAACCGAACGATTTCCCGATAGTTATGACGCTTACACCACCTGTAATTCCGCTTTTAAAACTAGGAAAATAGAACAAATAACTATTGACATATAGCTTATTTATAATATAGTTATTTTATAATACAATTAGTTTTTATGGAGAAAAAGACAATGGCTGCGACAGGTAAAAAGAAGAAGAAAATTCCTCCGATTGATCAGGAATTCCTTGAAAAAATGGAAACTGCTCTTTTAGCCTTAAAAGCCGAGATTGTTGACGCTCTGGTCGCCAGCAGTGAAGAATTCAAAGAGATAATGGAAGGCGAAGAGCCCAAAGACCTTGCCGACATTGCTTCCGACGATATGGACAGAAAGATGATCGAAGCTATCGGCACACAGGAATTAAAGCGCCTTAAACTGATTGAATCGGCTATTACAAGAATAAAGCAAGGCAAGTACGGTCATTGTATAAAATGCGGCAAGCGTATCCCGCAAGACCGTCTTATAGCAATTCCCTACGCCCTCATGTGCATCGAATGTAAATCCGAAGAAGAACGGCGCAATCGCTAAATATTATGGCAAAGAAAGCAATTGTTTTACTGGCGGACGGTTTTGAAGATGTCGAGGCGGTAACGCCTATTGACTACCTTCAGCGCGCCGGAATAGAAGTTACTACCGTATCAATTTCCGAAACCCCGAATGTAACAAGCAAATGGGGCGGTATTAAAGTAACAGCGGCAACAACGCTTGCCCAAATCGCCAAACAGGGAACAAGCGGCTACGACGCGATAATCCTTCCCGGCGGAATGCCCGGCACGGCAAATTTGGCGGCTTCAAAAGAGACAGGCGCTCTTGTTAAGGAAATGGCGGCAAGCGGAAAATTAATCTGCGCCATTTGCGCCGCTCCCGCTCTTGTACTCGGCTCCCTCGGATTACTTGAAGGGAAAAATTTTACCTGCTACCCAAACATGGAAGAAAAAGTAACAAATGCCGGCAACACAGGCTGTAAATGGTCAGGCGACCGTGTTGTAACGGACGGCAATTTCATAACCAGCCGAGGCGCGGGAACAGCGGGAGAATTTGCGGTTGCGATAATTGAAAAATTACTGGATAAAGCCGCCGCGCAAAAAATAGCGGAAGCTGTTTTGCTGTAAATTGATAATGATTTTACAAATAGACATCAGACGAGATTCTCCATTTTAAACTTGAAATATCAATTAATCCATTTTTGAATATTCACTGTTCACAAATATTCCTTCTCTGACAGTACCGTCATCATAGGTCATTTTCCCCTTACCGTTTTGTTCGCCGTTTGCCCATTCGCCTTCGTATACATCGCCGAACATATATGTTAATTTTCCTTTACCGTGAAATTTTCCGTTAACAAAATCGCCTTCATATACTGATCCGTCTCTATAGGTCTGTTTGCCTTTGCCATACGGGATACCGTTAAGCATGTCGCCTTCGTATGTTGCTCCGTCTTCTAACGTAATTTTTCCTTTTACTGTACCCTGCATAATAAAACTCCTTTTTTATTTTACCTTATTCTATATTATTTTTGCAAAACCTTCGCAAACGATTTTAATTTTCCGCTCTTGATATGCGTCCCGGGTACTTCAAGGATTTCCCTTGCGACCTTGTTTCCAAGTGCGGCGCATTCAGAGAGGGATTTTTCCCTTATCCATGCGGAAACAAAAGCGGCGCAAAAGGCATCCCCCGCTCCTACGGTGTTTCTTGGCGCGGTAACAGTGAAGGTTTCTTCACGGTACACGTTTCCGCCGGCGACTACTATCGCTCCCCGCCCGCCTAGCTTGACAACGATAATCGGGTATAGTTCGCCGTCGGTTATCATTTTAAGCATCGGGCAAATGTCACGCATGATTAGATTTTCTTTATCTTTCTCTGTCATGTCAGTTCTTTCATCCTGTCCTTTTCTGACGGTATTGTAAAAAGCAATTGTTTCATCAGCGTTCATAAAAACAAACAGCGGGAATTGCCTGCTGTATGTCAAAATTTCTTCCGCCTTGCTTTTTACCTGCATGATCGAAGCGGCGTCAAGAGCGACAGGTATTCCTCGTTTGCTCGCTTTTATTAAAATGTGCTGAACTAACGGGCGGCGATCGAGTATATAACCGTCCAATACAATTACCTCTGCGCCCGCCAGTAAATCTTCGCTGATATGGGTTTCGTTAAGTTCGAGCGCCGCGCGAGGGCTTGCGGCAAAACGTGTCTCGCCGTCAACATTACAAGCAAAGCAAAGCCCCGTCTTTTCATTGGATTTTACAAGCATAGAAGAAACGCCTGCGTCTTTTATTTCTTCCTCAAAAATCGCCGCAAGATCGTCCTGTCCCGAACAGCCGCAAAACGAAGCGTCCATTCCAAGCATGGCGGCGATTTTTGCGACATTCGCCGCTCCTCCGCCAGAGCTTTTTACCGATTTGTCAAAATCGATAGAAGCCTCCTTCAGCAGTTTTTCAGCTTTATCGGCATCAATATGCTGAACGGAATCGAGAATGCCGTACTTTTGCGCAAGAGTGCCATTAATGTTTACAAATATATCGACAATAGGGTTGCCGATACATAACAATTCAGTTTTATAACTCAAATCGTACCTTTTCCACTAATATAACCAAATCACTTCGGTTTGGCAATTATTTCGGCAATATCGGGATTTTTCGCAAGATCGTGTTTCAATCCTTCGGCTCGTCCCTTGTTCACATAGTCCTTGCTCTGGAAAGAGTATGTGAAATTCGTGTGGGTGTCGTAGGTTCCCTGCATAAGCGCAAAAGCGTCCTCGGTCATTACCAATTCTTCATCTGTCGGAATAACAAAAATCGGTATTTTTGAATCCGGTTTGCTGATAATTGTTTCGGTATTTCTTGTACATGAAAGTTTATTTTTGCGAGAATCAAAAGACATACCGATGCCTTCAAGTCCATCGAGATATTTCTCTCTCATAAACCACGCAAACTCTCCGACGCCTGCCGTGAAAACCAATGCGTCTACCCTGCCAAGCACAGCTTGATACGCTCCGATATATTTTTTCACACGATGGGCTTCGATATATTGAGTGAGCAACGCTTGTTTGTCTCCTTCGACAGCCGCCTTCTGAACATCACGCCTGTCGGTATGTTTGCCTGTCAGTCCCAAAAGACCTGATTTCTTATTAAGGGCGGTTTCAACTTCGGCATCGCTCATTCCTGTCTTACGCATAATATAGAAAGGAAGGGCGGCGTCAATATCTCCCGAGCGTGTGCCCATAATAAGTCCTTCAAGCGGAGTAATACCCATTGATGTGTCAAAAGAACAGCCGTCCTTGACGGCGTTCACAGAAGCGCCGTTTCCGATGTGGCAGATTATCACGTTTGTTTTGAAAGGGTCTTGCCCCAAAAGCACGGCGGCTCGTTTTGCGGTGTACAGGAAACTTGTCCCGTGAAAACCGTAACGGCGCACCTGATATTTTTCGTACCATTCTTTCGGCACTGCGTACATAAAAGATTCAGGCGGCATTGTCTGATGCCAAGCGGTATCCATAACAGCGCAATGAGGCACATTCGGCAGAACCTTCTGCGCCGCCTCGATACCCATTATATTCGCAGGATTGTGAAGAGGTCCCAAATCCTTAACTTCGTTAAAAGCCGCCATTGCCGCGTCATTTACAATAACGCTCTTTGTAAATTTCATTCCGCCGTGCAGAACACGATGTCCGACAGCCTTGATTACCGACATGTCGCTGATTACGCCCATGTCCTTGCTTGTAAGAGTTTTAATGATGAGGTCGACAGCATCGGTATGGGTAGGGCAATCGTGGTTAATAACGACTTCATCCTTGCCCTTTGCCTTGTGGGTGATAAAAGAGCCGCCGATGGTTACTTTTTCCACAATGCCGACCGCCAAAACATCTTTTGTTTCCCAGTCATAAACCTGATATTTAGCCGATGAAGACCCGCAATTCAATGTTAAAATTATCATATTCCCCGCCTTTTTATAGAAAATTTAATAGAGAATTATACCATATTTATATACTTTTTGGAAGGGGCGGAATATGTCGTTTTTATCGCTCCGTTTATCAGCGGATGAAATTTGTCATGACAGCCGGCGGTTCTTCGGGCAGATCAATTTTGCTCTGTTGTTTACACTTGATGAGATATGCCATATTGTTTGCCAATACTGTTAATGTACGCACGCCCTCTTTGTCGGCGTATACATCTTCGGGTGTATATCCATGTATGCCGTTCCAATAACAAGATGATACAATGGGCATTTGCGAAATGGTAAAATATTTATTCAATTGGTCGAATGTTGCGGTTGAGCCTGCTCTTCTGCAGCTTACAATACAAGCGCCGAATTTTAATTTTTTGGCTTCAGACTCCAGACTGAAAAATAAACGATCAAAGAACGATGTCGCCGCGCCGCTTGCGGAAGCATAATGCACAGGAGAACCGAGTATAATGCCGTCTGCTTCTCTTAAAGCCTGACCGACTTTATTTACCATATCGTTGTTAAAAACGCATTTTCCTGTTTTTCCTTCTTGTCTGCAAGTTCTGCAAGCGGTACAACCTACGATTGGTTCCTTCCCTACCTGAAATATTTCGGAATCAACTCCGTGTTTTGACAACTGTTCCTTAATTATGCTAAGTCCTGTAAATGTACATCCATTAGCGTTTGGGCTTCCGTTGACTAATACTACTTTCATTTATTTTTCTCCTTTTGTTTTCTATACTATATAATAATACTTATTATTTTATGCTATTTACTAAATATTTTCAATATTCCCACGGATTAAAATAATTATTGGCTATAAATTGGAAATTTTTTGGGTCGGGATATTTATAGGATGTCCAATTTTCATAACTTTCTATTAATGATAGAGCGTCCTCGTCGGTTAAATTGGTCATGAATTTTTGGCATTTCTCAACTATACCGTTTGGTTTATTGGGGGCTTTTATTACAAATTCTTCCAATTTGCGCACAGAGGGAAACAACATTTCGTTTTCAATTAATATAAGCCGATATAGATTGTACACCATTCCATTTGCGACATGATCTTTCATAAAACCTTTTGGTTTGCAAATTCTCCAATAATATAAATAAAACTGTTTGAATGTGCAGTAAAACCGAAGTTGTTTTTTTGCCGCTTCTTCTTTTTGAAATACGGAAATTTTTGCGGCAAGTTCAGGCAAGCCCGACTCGTTGCAAAAAAGTACACGTGCGTTAGTAAACATATTCCGCATAGGCTCGGAACCGTTTACCGCCAATTCTTCCATAAGCTGCCGTGTTAAAAAATGAACGTCAAAATAGCCGCCTTCGTAAGTGCATTTGCCGAAAACCGACTCGCAGTCTTTACTGTCTTTTTTCTTTTCTTCGTAATATTCCTGCGATACTACAGCAACGCCGTCAATGTCTGAATTTTCACGTTCAGTGCCTGTTGCGACAGAGCCTATCAGAAACAGCGCAATAACTTCAGGATTTTGACTGTAATGGGCTTTCATATTTTCTATTGATTCTTGATGATGTTTATACATTTCTTATACTCCTTAAAGTAATTTATATTATAGATTAACAATTAAAAAATGATAAGTATGAATAAATTTTATCATTTATACAAGCGAAGGTATTTATTTGCAATACTCTATTATCTCTTCTTTGTTTATTGTAAAGCGTTTTCAACGGCTTTTATTATTGCTTTACTGCTTCCTGTTGCGCCGCTAACCGCATCAACGTCCAAACTTTGAACTGCTATAATTTGGTCAATTATTTTTTCGGCTTTTTTTCCGATTGGGGAACAGAGATGTTTTACTATTTTAATTCCTGTAATTTTATTGTTTTGAATGGTTACGTCAAGAACTACGTCTACGGGCGTGCCTGATAAATCATAATTCCCTCGATATGTTCCGTCCGTTTTTAATGTCAAATCGGGCATTTTTGCCGTTAGAGTTTTATAAGCTGTCGAACAACCTAAAACGAATACGCCGATAAAAACAATCAAAATAAATTTAGTTTTTTTCATTTATATTACCTTGTAATATTTTATCATTTTATAAATGTTTAATCAAGTTATTTAATCATTATCAATCTGTAGAGTTGGAGAATTATGAAAAACCGTGTTCAGACTTCGCTCTCTCACGGTTTTTCTCTGTCACTTTTTTTAATTTCCGCCTAATTTAATACTTAAACCTAAAATTGCATAAGTACGACCGTTGGCAGAGTCTTCCCATTTTGGCGTTTTCATACCGGGGTGTTCCCAACCAAAACTTTGGCACTCCCATCCCGCTTCAAGAAAAATGCCGAAAGTTTTTGTAAAAAAATAACGTACCCCCAAGTCAATCGCCCACACAAAACCGCCGCACGGGTCTGTCCAATTATAATCATCGCCTTCTTGCGCCCAAAAACCAACTCCGTAACCTGCTTTTCCTGCGATGTACGGATCAAAGTTTTGTAAAGAAAAAGGATGCCATGCAACACGGGCGAGTATAGGCACAACACCGACAGCGAAATCGGAATCACAAATTTTCGCAGTGGAATAACCTGTCTCCAAGCCAATACTTAGCCATTGAGAAACAGCATAGTCGGCGTGAAGCCGTCCGCCCATAAGTAAAGTATCGCCGATACCGTCTAAAGTTGGTTGAAGAAGACCCAAACTAAAACCAGTACCGATAACAAAACTGCCTTTTATATCTGATGAAAAAGCAGAAACCGAAAACAGAAGACCGCATACTAGAACACAAATTGTTCTTTTTATTTTAGTTACCATAGTAACCCTCCTAAAAACGTAGATGTTTTTAATGTATGGCTTAAGATTAGGGAATTCTATTCTATTTTTCAGTTATTTTGAGAATCTAGGCTAACTGTTTTCAGTTATTTTCGGCGGATTAAAAGATTTATAACTAATTTCCTTGCCCGACCAATGCCATAAGAGCATACCTGCTTGGTACGCCTGTTTTACGGTACACATTCTGTAAATGAACCTGTACGGTATTTACTTTTATATCCAGAAAAATTGATATTTCCTTGTTTGACTTGCCTTGAAGCAAAGCCTCCGCCACTTCTGCTTCGCGTTTTGAAAGATCATATTTTTCTTTAAATTCGGCGGAGAGTCCGTTTGCCAACGTATATACAGGAGGGGTTTTATTAAGTTCCCCTGCAAGCACACGGGACTGATAGCCCACAATGAGTTTTATATAAAGGTAAAAAATGAACAGGTTAAGCACGATCAATATAACTCCAAAAAAACCGCAAAAAAGAAAATTATTAAAACCTTCCTTTAATTGATTTTTCAGTGGGTTAATATTGGTAAAAAGCAAGACAGCCCCAATGAGAGGAGTGAGAAGCACAATTAACCAGAAACGCCAAGAAATGCGATCCATTGCCTCTTGCGGGATAGCCCTCATTTGCGAATAGTAGAAAAAAGCCCATAAGAACATAGCAATTTGAGAGATAGTCATTTCTAAATACAAAGAATCACTTGATATTGGAACATTGCCGGTAAAACCTGTAAACAGGCAGTAAACAATAAAATCTATAAGAAAACCGACATTCCATAGATAAATAGCCGTTATAACTGCGGTTCTTTTTTTACCTCCCGCCAAAATAACAAGAATAAAAAACGCTACAGCCTCCAAGCTTATTTTTACGGCTATAGGAAAAGAAAAAAATAAACTAACAGCAATATGCAGAGGTCTCCATATTGCCATAAAACCGATAAGCGTGATTCTTTTGACTTTTGAATCCTGATGATAAAGCCTATAAAACAATATCCAAAGAGTAATAAATTGAACCCCTGTAAGCAGTAATTCAAGGGGGATATTAATTTTATAATTTATAATTTTTTTAATATTTTTAACCATGAAGGCTGTAATGATAATTCAAGAATATTATTATTTGAAAAATATTCTTCCCCCGAAAGCAAATCAAACCATTTAGCATTTCCTATTTTTTCATTATTTAAAATACATTTTTTATTATTTTGTGCCGCATTTATTGCCACAATTATTATTTCATTATTAGTTTCCCTTGAAAAAGCGAATATTTGTTCATAATCAACTAATAATTCACAATAATTACCATTTTTTAACGCATCTGATTCACGCCTTAATTTAGAAAAGCGGCAAATTTCCTTAAAAAGTCCCTTGCCAATATTTGATTCCGCCCAATTATCTTCCCATGCCTGTCTTAATTCATAATCGTCCCATTCACCCCTTTTCCCAAAAACGCCATACTCGCTACCATAATAAATTGAGGGAATACCGGGCACGCAAAATAATAAGCCATATAATGGAAAAAGATTGGATTGATTTTTTAATGAAGACGCAACACGGTTTACATCGTGATTATCCGCAAAATTATATACGGCAAGGTCTTTACAAAGACCGTCATTATAAAATTCCCTTTTCAATGTCCAAGCAAGCTCATAAATATTTTGGTCGTGAAAACTTGACCAAAGACTTTTGTATAATTCATAATTTGTTACTGAATCAAGACAGCTTTCATGAGCAAATTTGCTATAATCACCTGCGACAATTTCCCCCATTAGCCAAAATGATTTTTTAATATTTTTACTAAAATAGGATAATTCTTTTAAAAAATCTATGGAAATAACGTTTGCCGCATCCAACCGTAAGCCGTCAATATCAAATTCTTCAATCCAGTATTTTACGGCATTTAGAATATGACCACATACATCGCGACAACCAAGATTTAGTTTTGCAAGACTTTTATGTCCAGCCCATCCTTCATAGGAAAATCCATCATTATATTCAGTATTTTGAGAAAAATTTATATTTAAATACCAGTTAGTATATTGTGAATATTCCCTTTTTTCCCTTATATCCTTAAAAGCAAAAAAATCCCTGCTAGTATGATTAAAAACCCCGTCAAGAATTACGGATATGCTATTTTCATGAAACGCCTTGACTAATTCTTTTAAATCATTATTAGTACCTAGCCTACGGTCAACATGATAATAATCAATAGTGTCATACCCATGAGAGCTTGATTCAAAAAGAGGTCCTATATAAAGGGCGTTTATTCCAAGCGATAAAAGCCTTGGTATATGTTTAACCAGTGATAATAACCCATTACCGGCAGGTGAGCAAAAATCATTTTGTTTGGGAGCCCCGCACATTCCAAGTGGGTATATATGATAGAATATTTTATCTGTCCAATTTTCCATTTGTTTTCCTGATTTTATTTATATATTATTTTATATTTTTGATCAAGTCTTTATATATATATTATATATTTACAACCAATTTAGACCCCACTGCACCTAACGTTCCGGCGGTATATGGCGTTGGTTTTGCCCATATTTCTATTCGCTTAATTTCTTTATTAAATCATTAAAATACTGTTCTTGTATTTTACCAATATTAAAAAATAATTTTGCCAAAACATTCATAATTTTATTTTTCATATATATTGTTTCTGCAAATATTAATTTTGTTTCATTTTCATTTATTTCAATAAATTTTCCAATCCATGTCCCATAAAAATTTTTGTTTTCCATGTCAAATGAATACAATGTATATTCTTCTTTTTTCTTTATTGAAAATAGTGTAAAATTTTTTCCACTGTCATCATAATACTCCATCCATTTTCCATTTTCCAATAATTCAATTCTTTTTAGACCGCTTCTCCAATCATAGTCATTATTGTTTACAACAATAGACCATATTGTTTTTATATTATATCCCAATACAATTTCTTTTTCAGAGATTAAAGGCTTGTTCATAATTGTTCCTCCTAATATGTATACGCAAAATCGTATCCGCCAATTTTTTCAAATTTTATTGGATTGTTCGATCTTATTTTATTTTTTATAAAATTCATTTGGCAATATATCCATATATATTATATTGTGTTTCTCTAAATTCCTATGTAATGCTTCACGTCTTTTTCCAATTTGCTTAAAACCTGTTTTTTCATAACATTTTATTCCGCCTTTATTAAATTCATAAACTCTTAACATTATATTATGAAAATTTAACGCCTTAAACCCGTAATCAACCAATAAGGATAATGCTTCTGTTCCATATCCTCTATTCCAATAATTTTTATTACCTATAAATATTCCAACTTCTGCCGTCTGATTTACATAATCTATATCCAAAAAACCGCAATTTCCAATTAATTTTTCTGTTTCCATGTCTATTATTGAATAATTATGGTCTTTGGATAAATTACTTAAAAAGGCTTTCTCATTTTCCAAACTAACTATGCCGCTATATAATTGAAGATTGGTTAATATCTCCATATCATTAAGCCATTCGGTAAATATTTCGGCGTCATTTACATCTATCGGCGACAAATAGCATTTTTTACCAATAAGTTTTTTAAAATACATTATTCTCTCCTTAATTCTTTATGTTTTTAAGATATATACTATCCATTAATTTGTCAATATATATTATTCACAAATATTTTACGACCAAATTAGGACATATTGCACCTAATGTTATAGCTTGACGACGGTTTGGCGTATAGCATATTTTATTTTATTTATAATAATAAATATTATAAAACAACTTATTATTATTCCAATAATAATTAATATTAGTTTTAATAAAGAAATAGAATGTTATCCTACTGAACTTTTTCCTTCTTCCTTTTTGTTTTGAATATACTTAATCAAATAATTTACTAATTCATTTGGCATTGTTCTATCATTTAATTCATATATTAATTTTTCATAATCTAATGGCTCACTATATTTTTCATATAATTCATTGTATATTTTTGTAAATTCATCAAAATCTTTTGTATCTATATTTTTTTCAAATATTTCATCCCATATTTTTAATTCATCCACTATTACACCACTATCTATACTAGTTTTTAATCTTAAATACTTAAAATATTGTTCATTATTTATTTCATATTCTAATATAATGTTTCTTTTTTCTATTTCGATTATATTATAATATTCAATTTTATTTGAATAAATGCTTTGCGAAAGGGACAATAATCCACTAAACCAATCTAACTTTAATTTATCTTTTCCATTAAAACTTTTATTTTTTACGCTTATTAATTCATCTGTTTCTATTGATTCTCCCAAAATCTCTACATCAATAACCCATAATTCATTATTTATTATTTCAAATGTTGCAATATAACCACGCCATAAACCAGTACTAATAATATTAGATTTGGGTAATCGAAATGGAAATTTTTTGAAATATTCTTCCATTGGATTTTCATTATCCAAATAATATTTTGTTCCATTATATATAATATAATCAGGCTGCTGTTCAGTCCCAAATATATTTGCTGTGAAGATGAATATAAATAATAAAAAAATAGAATATTTTGTCAATACTTATTCTTTAATATATTCTGTACAATATTTACCAAACTGTCGCCTAACTACCTTTAGGCGAAATTACATTATACTTTATTTCTTCTTTTTCTTCCTTGGTATTGGAACATTCTTTTCCAATACCATTACAACATTACTTAAATGTTCGCTGTCATCTGCATTTACAATATAATGTTCTTTCGCTCCTTCATACGGAAAACCTGTTTCTGCGTTTTCCATTAAGGGTTTTATGCAATCAAGCATTTTTACAAAAGCCGTATTATCACAAACCATTACAACGGGTTTGTTATTCAAATATATCAAATACTCGCCAAACATTTTTTTATATGTTATTGTTCCGTTGGTTTTTATTTGATCAATAACATATTGCACATAATCTAAATCGCTTGCCATTTTACGCTCCGATTACTTCAAATTTTATTTAACCAATTTTTTTAATGGTTTTACTGTTTTCAAACCCCAATCATAATGACTTGATGTCGCTGAAATAAAATATGACCCCAACGATGTTGTTCCGGTCCATTCGTATTTTTTCTTCGTAAACAATTCATCGTCATTGTGTTTTTGAACTAAAGCCATTACGTCCTTATGGCTTTTTTTGAACATGGTAATCGCTTTTTTTAATTCTGTCCCTTTATATTTTTCCCATATCTTATGATTCAATTTAGGCAGTGTCTGGAATGTATAGCCTTCCGCAGGGATTGCGGGTTTTTTGCCGGACATTCCAACTTTATACCAATTTTGCATCATCAAATGCCATTCATGCAAATGGCATATAACATCGGCGACTGTTTTATCCCGATCATTCAATTCATCATTTTTGTATGTTCCGTTTTTAATTTTTTCGGGAAGCTCGTCAATGAAATCCAATAATTTATTAAAATTGAGTTCCGACAGTTCAAGCAGTTCTTTTTTGTTTGTGGGTCTGGACATTTTATTCCTCCAAAAAGCCTTAATTTATACCCTAACAAGGATATTTTATATATTATATCACATTAAAAAACCGTAGACTTAACATTTTTGATCAAGAGGGGAACCTTCGCCCTACGGTCTCGGTTGAGGTTCATTTTATTTTTAGCTTTTATATATCTCCCACATTAATATTGACGACGCGCACGATACATTCAATGAATTTACATTTCCTTCCATGGGGATTTTTATTATTTTATCGCAAACCGCCTTTAATCCCACGCTCATGCCTTTCGCCTCATTCCCTATTATTAACATGATAGGCTTATTTATTTTACAGTCTTTTAATGACTCAGTTCCGTTTGAATCTGTCCCCACTACTTCCATATTATTTTTTTCTTTTTGTATTTTTATATAATCCGATAATACTTCCATTGATTCTACTGCCGCGATTTTTGTAAAAAATATACTTCCTAAACTTGCTCTAATAACTTTTGATTCGTATATATCTATTCCATGCCCTATTATAAGTATTCCGTCCGCATTAAAAGCGTTTGCCGAGCGAATAATCGAACCCAAATTTCCATAATCGCTTGGTCTGTCAAATACAATTATAAACGGATTTTCGCAATCAATATCGTTAATTTCATTTTGTTTTATTTTTGCGGTTATCAGCATTTCTGAAGGATTTGTTTTGTCGGTTAATTCACTGTACAATGTCTCTGACATTTCGATGATTTTTGCATTACTGTTTTGTTTTATAACGTCTTTGCCCCATTCAGATAAACTCGCTTTATTTTTAACTATTATTCTGGTAATTTCAATATGCGCGTTAATCGCCTGTTTAATGCATTCAATACCTTCGATAAATATTTCATGCAATTTATTCCGCTTTGTGCGGTTTAATTTTATGGATTTAATAATTTGATATTCTGCGTTTTCTGCGCTAATAAGCAATTTATTCATGGGTTTAATATATATTATTTGCCGTCTTTTGTCTTTATTCAATTCATTTATAGTTTCAATAAATCTGTTTTAAGGATATTCATTGCAAAACAGTCTTTATTTGTTTTAAACCCGTTTCTTTCATAAAATTTTATTGTTTCTTCAGTTTCCGATATTAACACAATATATAGATATGATTTATATTTTTCTTTTACCATTGATAATAATTTTGAGCCTATTCCTTTACCTTGATATTTCGGCTCGACAAGCAAATAATGAATATATGCGGTTAATTCTCCGTCGTCTAGTGCGTTTATCAAGCCGACTAGTTTTTCTCCATCCCATGCCGAGAATACCGAATCGGAATTACTGATCGCCTTTGATAATCTTTCGGGATACTTGCCTGATAACCATTCCAATGAAAGAAATAAATTTTCAAGTGTTTTACTTGCGATTGTCTTTATGTCCTTGTAAATTATTTCCATATTAATTTTTATTAAAGTCTATCCATTTTGTAAATACACTATGGACAGACTTTGTTTATCATATTTTCTTATAAATATAAACAGTGTATGAGTACAATTCCCCATTTGCGTTATAGTCGCTCCTTTTCTTAATATTTCCATTGGAATCCCACTCGTATTCAGCATAACCGGATAATTCCTCATTTGTGTTAATAC
>Ga0268262_10002122_pt1 | contig 23391 bp, 20 predicted proteins | sample TergutNc150P3_FD_190354 | JGI IMG/M metagenome (GOLD analysis project Ga0268262, IMG submission 190354) | Nasutitermes corniger P3 segment gut microbial community from laboratory colony in Florida, USA - Nc150 P3 (SPAdes) (version 2) | ecosystem: Host-associated > Arthropoda: Insects >...
ATTTTCAGCCTTTGCTGCCAGCCCAGTCTGGAATGATTACCGCATTTCTCGCAAACCCCCAAAGGGTCGGAAATAGAGGCTTGACACTGGGAACAAATTAATTCAGCCATAAAGGTAGATTAGACAAGTATTCGTCAAACGTCAAGTTGAATTTGCGGTTATTTTTAGAGAAAAACAGAGAATTTCGATGTTTATAACGAAAAAAGGCAACTTGACACAGGAAGATATTTTTGGCAAATTAAAAAAGGCTCTGGTTGATTTTTTGGTTGGGGCTACCGCTTGACGCGGTGCTGTTGTTTAGCCGTCTTAGCTCATCTGGTAGAGCACTTGACTTGTAATCATGAGGTGTCCGGTTCGATTCCGGAAGACGGCTTTTGTTAAATCTTTATGCCATAAGGATTATACTTAATAACTTATTTCGCTTCTTAACAAATTACTTGACATTCATAATACTATGTAGTATATTTTTTACATAGGCAATACTTTTGCTGGATTCGCCAACGGGGTTTCCCGTGCTACCGGCTTTGATAGTATTGCCTTTATTTTTTATTAATTCATTTACAAAAATATCATGAACATAGAATTTATTATTATGCCCTTTTACCATCCTTAATCTGACTACCAGAATTTCAGGCTTGTCGCCTATCTGAATAGGACCGGCTATCAATGTATTTTTTATTGGTTTTCCGGCAAAATCATTGGAAATATCAATTATTTTCCCTTTTTCAATCACATCAGGTATTGCGGGAAGAGCATCAAGTTTGTTCTGGTAAATCCTGTGTTCAAAACTGGTTTTTACTCCCGCCCTGTCAAAAACTATTTCACCAATGTCCTCTCTATGAATGGTTTTACTGCCTGTCATTGTGATCCATTCCAAAGTCTTTTCCTTGGCTTTTTTATTACTTTCAGCTTTAATAAATTCTGCTTTCACAGTTATTATTGGACATTCAAGAAAAAAATTATGAATCTCTATCTTTTCTTCAAGTGTGAGTTTTTTATTTTTAAGCGAATCAAATTTGCTATTCATGGTTCAAATATATATTCCATTTACTGAGGGGCTTACCTCTGGTGTAGTTTTAGTTAAAAGCTCGTCCATTTCCCATGCTTCTTGTTCGGTCATAAGGAAACATATCATGAAAATAGACAATCATCAAGGATTTATCAAAGTATCAACTATACTTGGGAAAATCTTTTTGGCAAAAAACCGCCTTACGTCCGTCTAATCGAAATAGCCAAACTTGACATACAAGAAGGCTATGGTGTTAGAAAAAACCTCTTAAAATACTTTTAAGATACCGCTTTATTGTCCAAGTAAACCGTTTGTTTTTATTGACTTAAAATTGTTTTCTCTTTATTTTTCCCTTTATGAAAAACATTTACACCGTATTTTTTATCGCCCTTTTTATCATCGCGCTGGGAATTCTCGTGATTTTTCCGGTTTCCCTTAAGGTCCAAATAATAGTCTCCGTCGTAATTTTTATCGGCGTAATAATTATCATCCTTTCGCATTTAAAATTTCGCATTTAAAAACAGGCAAAAGCCGCTCCCGTTACTGATTTTTTTTAAAACTTCCTGCTATAATTTTAATATGCTTAATTAAGGAGTAAAATTATGGGTGAAAAACAGGAAGGATCATATTTCGACGGAAGTTTCTGGGCATTGGTCGGCTGGACTTTGCTTGGTTTGATTGTAATTGCAATCACGCTTGGTTTAGCCACACCGTGGGTTTATTGTTGGAATGTTCGCTGGCGGACAAACAATACTGTTGTCGATGGAAAACGCTTACAATTCAACGGCAAGGGAGGATCGCTGTTTGTGCATTATATCCTTCGAGGCTGGCTGTTAGGTTTAATCCTAACCCCGCTGACATTGGGTCTTTATCCGTATTATTATTACTTTGTCGCCCTCAAGAAATGGGAAATAAAAAACACAAAGTTCAGCACTTAAAATAAATTTTAAGTGTTTTATTGTGTTATATAAAGGCAAAAGATGCTCTACCATGGGAGGGACTTCCTTTTTTGACGGTTTTATGATATAGATTATTTATATGATTAATGGCAAAAATTATTACATCTTAAAACACAAAAATATTAATGTCGCTGATATTGTTATAGAAGACGGCGATATTACGGACGTTATTAATATCCACGAACCGGAGCATTTGCCTTATAAATATGTCGATGAAAAAATTAAGAATATTAAACTTTTAAACAGTTGGATTGAACATCGCGGCATTCCTTTTAAACGCGAAGATTACGACGCTATTATGAGGGAATTTAACGTCAATACTTCTAAAGAATTAACAGTATTGTCTTACGGTCTTAATTTAACGGATCATTACTGGTTATGTGAGAAAAACAATGAAAAAAAATGGGAAGATGTTAATTTTTTAGATAATAAATTCTCTAATAGGATCGGGAAAATAATACCGGAACTTGCCGAGAAATACCAAGACTTTATAAATCCGGATTTTTCAAGTAACGGCAGATTAATAAAATTCTGGATAATTAATAATGAGAAAAGAGAATTATGTAAAGCCGGAAGCGGAGACTTAAAACAAGAACCTTTTAATGAAGTTATCGCCTCTCAAATTGCTGAACGTTTAAATATAGAACATGTTAATTATGAACTTGGAAAATATGATAACGAAATATACAGCAAATGCGGTTGTATGATCGATAAAAATTTGGAATTTGTCAATTCTTTTAATGTTTTTTTGAAAGGGAACAATACCGGTGACAGATATAATGATTATTTGAACGTCTGCTCTAAAATGGGAATTAATAACGCCAGGGAAGAAATAGACAAAATGATAGTCATTGATTACCTTATAAGAAATACGGACAGAAATTCCGGTAATTACGGCATATTAAGAAATTCGGAAACCTTAAAATGGGAAAAAATAGCGCCTGTATTTGACAACGGTAATTCATTGTGGTATAACGCTCAAGGTGTTGAATTTATTAACGGTAATTCAAAAAGTGAATGTAAATCTTTTGCCGGAGAAAATGAAAAAAATATTCTTTTGGTGGGCAATACGGACTGGTATGACAAAAACAAACTTAATGATTTTGATAAAGTAATAACCGGCGTTTTAAAAAATAACGTATATATTAAAAAAGAAAGAGTTGATAAAATCGTCAACGAATTCCATAAAAGGGTCAATAATTTAGATATTGCGTTGGGACACAACAGAGAAATCCCTAAAATTGAAAACAGCGGGTATAAGCGTTGACTAACTGACGGTTTTATGAGACAATTGCGTAAGGTAGGAACCTCATGCAAGAACAAGTATTGTCTCAAAATGCCCAAAGTAACCCAAATTAAGGGAGGGTTCCATTTCCGGAAATTATCTAGTTTAACAACGTTTCTCTTTTAATAATTGATTTAGATATTTATTTTTAACTTCAAATTAACCTATCAAAAATGCTCACTCTATCGGTATTTGATAGAGTGAGCATTGTATACTAATTTAGAGTATGGGTAAATTATTGTCGCATGGCAATGGGTTGAAGAAATATTAATAAAATGCAATGATAATATTTACGGAGATTATTATGAAAAAATATTTTATGGCGGTCTGTTTATTGTTTGTTTCTCTTTTCGTCTTTGCTCAAACAATTGACAGAAGCCAGTATAAAGAAATTGACTTATTCAGTTTTTTGATTGAAGGAAAACAACAAAATGGTGTTTTTACCGTCAAGTATAAAATGCACTTAAAATATTCTCATAATATTCAAACTAGATTATATTTTAAAGATAACGAAAGTAATTTTCTCGATCTTGAAACAACTCAAAGATGGCCTCTTAATAGAGATCAAGCTGTAACTGTATATTTTACTGTAGAACATTCACAATTTGGAGATTGGGGATTAGGAAAACTTGATTACATAGAAACAAGTACAACATCATCAGTAAAGCCATGGCTTCCCTATGTTTCAAACGGAAAAACAGGTTTACATGGCTGGTATCTACAGGACATGGGAAATGGGACTTATAAGGAAGTTTATTTTGAATAAAGAAGGAGATAATATGAAGATACTTATTTGGAATATGAATTATTGGCAAAATACTAAAGAGGATTTAGATAAAGTAATTACTTGGAAAAATAATTGTATTGATTATTTAAAAAATGTAGAAAATATAGACTTCTATATTTTGCAGGAAATAAATCCATTTAGATTATTTGAAATATCGCCAAACCAATACTTTATATCTATGACCGATTATAATATTTTGTATAATGAACTGAAACGTGAACTATCATTTGATGGAAGAAAAGACAAGTTTTGGGGTAATGCTATAATATTTAATAAGAGTTTCACTGTAGAAAAAAATAATATGGGAACAAACAAAAAAGATTATTATGGAAAAAATGCTATTATGTGTTATGACTTTAAAACACCAGATGGAAAATTGATCACAATAATAAATGTTTATAATAAAAAGAATTATGAAAAAAATGGAGCTTATACATTAATAGATGATTTAAAAAAAGACGATGATATAAAAAATGTTATCGAAAGAAAAGACCGTCATATTATATTAGCTGGTGATTTTAATACTTTTGCAAAAAATAATAATGGAAGATTGAAAGATTTAGAAAAAGAAATGAAACCTTTGATAAATTGTACAACATGTACAAAAGATTCATTGTTTCATGAAGAAGGAACTTATTATCATTCCAAAAAAGATGGATATGGTATAGATGATTTTTGTTTTATATCAGAAAGTCTTAAAGATAAATCAATTAATATAGATATTCCAATAAAAGATTGGAAAAATTTTTTGGATAAAAATCATAGTTGGAATGGATTATCCGACCACTGCCCCATCATCGTAGACTTTACCCTATAACCTAAATCTCCTCACTTTCTTCCCCATAAAAAATATTTCCACTCTATCGCTATATGATAGACTGCGCGTGATACACTTTCATTCATGAGGAGGTAAAAAACATGACTCATGATGAATTTATTGCCGAATACTGCAAAGTTTCCGACAGGGCGATTTATCTCTCGAAAAAAGCCAGAAGATTAGGTTTATTGTCAATGGAAGATGAAATTGACTCTGAAAAAGAGAATCAACGTGATATTCTGGAATATGGCTTAAGATTTGTAGTTGATGGAACCGATGCTTTAATAATAAGAGATTTACTTGAAAATATCATTAAACAGGAAGAAGATAAATATATCCGTCGATTGATGAAAATTAAACTTGAAGCCGTAATATCAATACAAATAGGCGATAATCCTCGAATTACTGTATTAAAATTAAATTCTTTTACAAATCTCACTCTTAAAGATGATCCAGTTATTCGAAAATATATGTCCGAAATGGACGATACAGGAAAATTTTCTGATGATGAAATAGACGCTCTTATAGGGGGACATAATTAATATGGATAAACAAACTATTGTATTAACTCTCTATGGAACCGGAAAAATCATTAATGATTTTACAGTAACTCTTTTTGATGAAGGAAGTTACAATTTCCATGAAAGTACAGTAAAGGACTATTGCTCCAATATTAACAGTCTTGAACTTAAAGATGATAACTGGATTTACGCAACCATAGTAAAAGAAAATCAAAAAATAAAGTTTGAAAAACCGGAATGTTATACCGATTTTGATATTTTAGGTACTCTTGACGACAGGTCAATTCAAAGAGTAATTCGAGAGATTGACAATTATGAATTACAAAAAGCATTAAAATCGGCTGAAAAGAAAACATTAAAAGCAATATTAAGAAACATGAGTAAAAGAGCGGCAAAAATGTTAATTGAAGATATGGAATATATGGGTCCTGTCAGAGCAAAAGACGTAGATGGAGCGAGAAGTAAAATTGTTAGTATTATGCGGCATCTGGAAGATATAGGCGAAATAACTGTCCAAAGATTCAGTTTGGGTGATATAGGGGCAAAAGGTTAAAAATATGGCAAAAGCGTTTTCTCAGAAAGAAATTGACCAGCTTCTCAAAGCGATAATTGCCGGAAATGTCGAACCTGAAGATTTTAAACCGATTATGTATGACCAAAAAACAAGGAAATACAACTTTAAACGCCCCGATAAATTTTCCAAAGAACAGATAAGGATAATTTCGATCATACATGAAACCTTTTCCCGCTTAACAACTAACAGACTTTCAGCCCAATTACGGAGTATGGTTCATGTTCATGTTGCGTCTGTAGATCAAATTACCTATGAGGAATTTATTAGAAGTATACCTATACCTACCACTTTAGCTATTATTAATATGAAGCCTCTCAAGGGATGTATATTTATGGAAATTGATCCCGATATATCATCTTTAATCATAGACAGAATTTGCGGAGGATTTGGCGGTGGCGTTGTATTAAAAATCCGGCATGATTTAACATTTATTGAAAAAACCATTGATGTAACAAAATTCCGGCATGAACTAACCTGTATTGAAAAATCCGTTATGGAAAACATTATCACTGGTATGTTGGAAAATATGCGAGAAGCATGGAATACGGTACTAGACATACACCCCCATATTGAGGCGATCAATACAAACAACCCACAATTTTTCCAACTCTTCTCCCCTAATGAAATGGTAGTTGCTGTAGTATTGGAAATTTTAATAGGCGATGTAAAAGGGATGATTAATATCTGTATTCCCTATTTAACTATCGAACCAATTATTGAAAAATTGTCAAATTGGTTTTTTTATAGTAAAAATCAAAATAACAAACCTGTCACTCCACCATCAAACTTAAAATCCAAAGAAGAAATTCCTGTCCGCTTAACCGCCGAGATACTAAACCGTGATTTTCCTGTTAATGAAATAAGTAAATGGAATACCGAAACGCTTATCCTGCCGCTTCGCTCGCTAAGTCCGGATAATTGTTATCTGAGGCTTGGGGACAGGCGTGTATGGCAGTGTGAAATATTACCGGATAGCAAGTGGTTCCCAAAAAGGATCAAGATTGTTAATTATACGGAAAAACCGTTTGGAACGGAGGGAAATGATATGAAACCGGAAGAAAGTAATTCACCGGCGGCGGAAGCGTTGTCCAACGCTATGATGAAAGTCTCAGTGGAATTGGGATCAACACTTAAAACAGTAAAGGAAGTCTTTACGATGGATAAGGGAACAATTCTTGAGCTTGATAAACTTGCGGGAGAACCTTTAGACGTTAAAGCCAATGGAGTTCTTATCGCATACGGGGAAGTAGTTGTTATCGACGAAAATTTCGGGATAAGAATTACCGAAATCGCGGGAACTAAGGAAGAATTATCAAAAGAAATTCCTAAGGAAACAACATGACAATTTTTATTATTGAAATATCCTTCATCATTATATGGCTTACAACAACATTTTTTATCTTTCGCTATATTAAAATACTCAGGAATGATTTACTTAAAAAGTTTTCTGATATGGAAAAACCATCAGAAAGAGAGAGTGAAAATATTCGTGAAGGGAATCAAGAAAATCAGGGGAAGCCTTTTGATTTTATCAGACGCGCTAATCTTGAATACTTGGTGCATTTTATCCAACATGAACATCCGCAGATTATCGCGCTTATTTTGGCTCATTTGGAACCTGACAAGGCTTCGAGAATTATGGAGAAGCTTCCTCTTGATATGCTGGGCGAAATAGCAGGGCGTATAGCTACTTTGGATCGGGTTAGACCTGAAATTATTTGCGAAATTGAACGGGTTTTGAAGAATAAACTGACATCGCTGTCCGGCGAAGAAAATGATGGTTATTCCATAATGGGCGGTGTTGAAAACATCGTTGAAATTTTACGTCTTGTTAACCGTGATTCTGAAAAAAAGATTATTGAGGCTCTTGAACACGAAGACCCTGAGCTTGCGGAAGAGATAAAAAAGAGATTGGTCGTGTTCGAAGACATCCTTATGCTAGACGACCAAGCCGTTCAAAAAATTATACGCGAAGTGGACTTTCAGGAACTTGCGAAAGCGTTAATGTCTGTCTCACATGATGTTTGGAGTAAGATTTTTAAGAATATGTCTAAACTTGCGGTATGTAAGCTTGAGAAAAAAATGAAGGATATTAATCCTGTACGCTTGAAAGATGTAGAAGAAGCGCAACAAAAGATTGTGTCTATTATCCACAATTTGGAAGAAAAGGGGGAAATTATTATTGCTCGCTGTACAGGAGACGAGTTTGTGGTGTAATGCAGTTAATAATTTTATTCACTCTATCACACCATGATAGACTAAATATGCTATAATAAACCCATGAAAAACCAAAAAACCATTCCAAAAACCGCATTGTCCCGAATCTACTTTATTGACAGGGAAATCGCCGCCGGAAACTATCCCAATACCAGAACGCTTGCCGAAGCTCACGAAACCGGAACCGCCACTATCAGCCGGGACATCGAATTCATGCGGGACAGAATGAAAGCCCCTATCGAATACGATTTTACTCGCAAGGGCTATTATTACACCGAAAAAACTTTTAGGCTTCCCGCCGCTTTTGCATCCGCCAATGATATGCTGGCGCTGGGTATGGCGAAAACTCTCCTTTCACTTTACCAAAACACCCCGATATATGACGCGGCAAAAGGGCTTATGGAAAGCGTTACCGCACCTCTTGAAAACGACGGAAACCGGTGGTACGAAGAACGCATTATCGTGCCGTCTGTTCCGGCTGTGCAATTTTCCACGGAAGTATGGAACATTATCTGTGAAGCATTGCGGAAAAACCGTGTCCTAAAGTTTGAATACCGCAGTACATGGAAAAGCGGCTACTCTCCTCGCCGTGTCCGTCCCTATCAGCTTCTTTTTGACAACGGCGCATGGTATATCTATGCGTATTCAATACAAGGCAAGGGCATGAGAATGTACTCCCTTCCTCGTATACAAAATATCAGCCTTGAAGATGAGACATTTACTTTCCCCGCCGCCGCAAGTTACCGCGCCCATGTTGACGGCAGTTACTTAGGCGCGTATTCAAGCGAAAAGAAACGCCGCTTCCGCATCGCTTTTTACAACGATGGTGCAATGCGGATTAAAGAACGTCTATGGGCTGCGGATCAGAAGATAAAAGAAACGTCCGACGGTGTTATCCTAAGTTTTTCAAGCGCCCAATACGGCAAAGTTCTGGAGTTGGTTCTTGCCAACGGACGCGACGCCCTGCCCATTGAACCCAAAGAACTGGTTCAGGATTGGCGGAACAATATTTATGATATGCAAAAACAAGCGAAATCGCAAAAAAAAAGGAATTAACTACTGAACCGTGGAAGGATCGAACTTCCGACCCGCAGATTAAGAGTCTGCTGCTCTACCAGCTGAGCTAACGGTCCGAATATGCAAATATAGTATCAAAACGTGGTAATATGGTCAATTATCCCTTTTTTACACGCATTGACATAAACACCCAAAAATTGCTACAATTCCCATGGAAACACGGTCATAGCGAGGTATGTAACATTCTTGTTTTATGCTATAATATAGCATAAAAGCGAGAGTGGGAACAATTAACAGCACCCCGTTTAAGGGGTGTAGATGAACAAAACCCAATCGTTCCGGCGCCGAACAGCTCCTACACGATGAAAAATTGAGGCGAGCTTTAGCTCGCCGTCCGCGCCGCGGTCATAGCGAGGTATGTAACATTCTTGTTTTATGTTATAATATAGCGTAAAAGCGAGAGTGGTGGAATTGGCAGACACGCCAGACTTAGGATCTGGTGCCGCAGGCATAAGGGTTCAAGTCCCTTCTCTCGCAAGAATTATTAAAGTATAGAGGAAAATTGTGGCTATTACAAAAGAATTAAAACGGCTTGAAAAATCAAATGTATCCTTGAGCATTACTATCCCCAAAGAGGAAGTGCGTTCTCGTTATAATGAGATGGTAGAGGAATATACCAAAGAAATGCAGCTTCCGGGCTTCCGCAAAGGGAAAGTCCCCAGGGAAGTGCTGGAGCGGAAATACGGCGAAGCCTTAAAAGACGACGCCTTGGGGCGTGTAATGGAATCAGCCATACAGGAGATTTTTCAGGACGAAAGCCTGCCTCGCAGCGAAAGACCCCTGCCCTATTCCTCGCCTGAATTAAAAGACAAACCTGATTTTGATTTCGATAAAGACCTTCAATTTACCGTAATTTATGATGTCCTGCCCGAAGTGAAAATCGGTCAATGGAAGGGGTTAAAGGTTGAATACCCTTACGCTGAAGTCGAGAAAAAAGATATCGATAAAGAACTCGAGGAAATCAGAGAGAGAAACGCCATCGTTATGGATAGAGACGACAGCGCGGCGGCGAGAAAAGGCGACGTTGTTACCATCGACTATCAGTTCTTCGATGAAAACGGCGAAAAAAGCCCCGATATGCACCGCAAGGATTTTATTTTTACCATCGGTTCGGAAACAAATATCTACAAATTCGACGATGATATAATCGGCATGAAAAAAGGCGAAACAAAAGAATTTACAAAAAAATTCGAGAAAGATTTTTTTGATCCGGCGGTTGCCGGCAGTTCAAGAAAAATCCAAGTAACGCTTACCGCCCTTAAAGAAAAAAAACTCCCCGATCTTGACGACGATTTGGCTCAGGACGTTGACGAAAAATTCAAAACCCTTGACGATCTTAAAAACAGCATAAAAGATAAATTGACCAAAAGCTTGGAATACCGCCTGCGAGAAAAAAAATTAAGCGAGCTTTTAAAGAAAATTATGGAAAATACGCCTGTCGTTCTTCCCGAGTCCATGATTAGGGCGGAAGTTGAAGGACGCTGGCGAAGGCTTGCCCGATACTACAACATGAGCGCCGAGACAATCGCCCAGATGATGAGCGGCGACGAAAAAAGCAAAGAATGGCGTGAGGCGGCGGAAAAGGCGCTTCACTCAAGAATTATACTTGAAACCTTAATGGAAGATGAGAAAATTGAAGTTTCCGACGAGGACGTAGAACTGGAATTTAAGTCGATTGCTGAGGCAAGCAACGCCCAAATTGACGAAGTAAAAAAGCATTATAACGAAGAAGCGATCTTCTACTTAAAAGAAGACATAAGAGAAAAGAAAATTACAGACTTGCTGTTTGCGGAAAACAGCTTAAAACAAGGGAAAAAGGAGAATTATCTGGATTTTATGTCAGATAATGGTTAAATTAAGTATATGGGTATTAAAATGAGCAGTCTGGTTCCAATCGTAGTTGAACAAACAGGAATGGGTGAACGTTCCTACGATATTTTTTCCCGCCTTTTAAAAGATCGCATCGTATTTATGGACGGGGAGATAAATGACATATCCGCCGATCTTGTCGTAGCCCAGCTTTTATTCTTGGACGGTCAGGATGTCGAAAAGGACATCAATCTTTACATAAATTCCCCCGGCGGCTCAGTTACCGCCGCCCTCGCCATTTACGACACTATTCAGCATTTAAAATCGGACGTTCAAACAATCTGCCTTGGACAGGCGGCAAGCATGGCGGCGCTTATTTTAACCGCAGGCTCCGTCGGAAAGCGGAAAGTTCTTCCGTCGTCAAGAGTGCTTATTCATCAGCCGTGGGGCGGCGCTCAGGGACAGGCGAGGGACATCGGTATTCAATCAAAAGAAATTGTCCGTCTTAAAAAATTAATAATCGAATATTTTGCCAAACATACAGGAAAACCAATAGACAAAATCGCATCCGACTTGGAAAGGGACTTTTTTATGTCGGCACAGGATGCGGTCGAGTACGGCATAGCCGACTCTATACTAACGAGGGAAAAAAATGGCAAAACTTCGTAACGGACCTGAAGTATTTGAAAGGGTCTGCTCTTTTTGCGGAAAGAGCGCCGACATGGCCCGCAGGCTAATCGCCGGACCCAACGACGTTTTTATCTGCGATGAATGTATCGAAGTCTGCCGCAAAATTTTAAGCGAGGAAGAACACGAGCTTACTTCGCATTTTACAGGCGACATTCCCACTCCGCAGGAAATAAAAACATACTTAGACCTTTTTATCATCGGACAGGATAACGCCAAAAAAGCGCTGTCGGTCGCCGTTTACAACCATTACAAAAGAATAGCGAATCCGTCAAAAGATAACGAAGAAGTTGAAATTGAAAAATCAAACGTTCTGTTAATAGGACCGACGGGAACAGGCAAGACGTTACTCGCAAAAATTTTGGCGAAAAAATTAAAAGTACCGTTTGCCATTGTGGACGCCACAACTCTTACGGAAGCCGGTTATGTAGGCGAAGACGTTGAAAATATTCTTCTTAAACTGATACAGAGCGCAGGCGGCAATATCTCCGCCGCTGAAAGAGGAATTGTTTATATTGATGAAATCGACAAAATCGCCCGCAAAGGCGAAAATATTTCCATTACACGAGACGTTTCAGGCGAGGGCGTTCAACAGGCTCTTTTAAAAATAATTGAGGGCACTGTCGCCTCTGTTCCGCCCCAAGGCGGCAGAAAACATCCCAATCAGGAAATGATACGGATTGACACCACAAATATTCTTTTTATTTGCGGCGGAGCGTTTGTGGGACTGGATAAATTAATCGCTCAGCGTGTTGTAAATAATCCGCTTGGTTTCGGCTCTGAGTCAGGCGGAAGAGGGGATAAATCTTTAAAAGACCTTTACGACGCCATGCACCCGGACGATTTAATCCGCTTCGGTATGATTCCCGAATTTATCGGAAGGCTTCCCATTATTGTCGGTCTTGATGAATTAAGACTCGAAGATTTAAAACGTATCATCACGGAGCCTCGCAACGCTATCGTACGCCAGTATCAGGCATCATTGGCTTATGACAACGTAAAACTTGAGTTCACGGAAAAGGCAATTGACGCGATAGCCGACAAGGCAATCAAGCAGAAAACAGGCGCGCGCGGATTAAGAGCGATTGTCGAAAAACTTATGACCGATATTATGTTTGATATACCTTCCATACAGGGTGATAAAAAAATAATAATTTCTCAAGATACCGTGGAAAAATCAGAGCCGCCGCAGATAATATATCTGGAGCAGAAGCAAAAGAGCGCATAACGCAGTGAAAAAGAACACAGGGGATAAAAAGAAAGGATTTTCGCCGTTTGGGTTCTTTTCGCGCCGGAAAGAAAAAAATTCCTTATTTTACGATTATTCGGACACGGAAGAAATTTCCGCGGAAGACCTTCCCCTTCTTCCGTTACGTGATCTCGTCCTTTTTCCGCAGACAGTTGTTCCGATATTTATCACATACAAGCCCGGCATTGCCGCTTTAGACGAGGCGTTAAAAAGAGACAACCGTCTTTTTGCCGCGTGTTTAAAAAAGAACGAAATGCGTCTTTCTTCCGACGAGCCTTACGCTATAGGCACGGTGGTAAGAATAATATCGCACTTAAAACTCCCCGACAACACTTTCCGTGTTGTGTTTCAGTGCGAATACAGGGGAACAATTATTTCAATTAATCAACATCAAACTTATTCAATGGTAAGAGTTGAGCCTGTCAGAACAATCGGTTTAAGCGAACCGTTAAGCTCGGAAGATATTGGATTGATGCGAAGCGTCCAAAAATCATTTTCGCAGTACGCCGAATACTCAGGCAGAATAGGCCCCGATACTCTTACCGCTGTTGAAAAAGCGGAAGACCCGGAAAGATTAGCAAATCTTGTGTGCAATGCCATATATGTAAAATCAGAGAAAAAAATTGATTTGCTTGGATTCGGCGACACAAGAGAAAGATTTCTTTCGATACTTGAAATGCTGGAAAAAGAAAATGAGATTTACGGTATACAAAAAAATATTTCCGGCAAGGTCAGAAGGCGGATGGACAAACGCCACCGTGAATATATTCTTAACGAGCAGTTACGCGAAATTAACAAAGAGCTTGGCAAAGATAAAATAGAAGACGAGTTCGCTATTCTTGAAAAAAGAATTATGGAAAAAAATCCGCCTAAGGAAGTTAAGGAAAAAACCGAAAAAGAAATAAAAAGACTCAGGAAACTACAGCCTCTTTCGCCCGAGGCGGCGGTTTTACGAGGTTACCTTGAATGGATATCCGACCTTCCCTGGAGTAATTTTACAACGGACTCCGTTGATCTTGCCGAAGCCGAAAAAATTCTTGATGAAGATCACTTTGGTATGAAGAAAGCCAAAGACCGTATAATCGAATTTATCGCCGTGCGGCAGCTGCTTGCCGATGAAATTAACAGAAGCGAGGCGCTTAAAGAAAACATATTAAAAGAAGAAGCGTTAAAAGATACCGTTATTAACGACGAAACAATTAAAGATGATACTCCTATAGATATGCCCAAAGATGTTGCGATAAAAAGCGAACCTGTAAATATTGAGACAAAAACATTAGTTCCAAGTTCGGTAAAGGGACCAATCTTGTGTTTTGTAGGGCCGCCCGGAACAGGAAAAACAAGTCTTGGGAAATCCGTCGCCAGAGCGCTCGGCAGAAATTTTGTGCGTATTTCATTGGGCGGCGTACGTGATGAGGCTGAAATCCGCGGACACAGAAAAACTTATGTAGGCGCTCTTCCCGGTAAAATTATTCAGTCCATGTGTAAGGCGGGCACAACTAACCCTGTCTTTTTGTTAGATGAAATCGATAAACTTTCAAGCGACTTTAGGGGAGACCCCGCATCCGCCTTGCTGGAAGTGCTTGATCCCGAACAAAACTCGACTTTTGTAGACCACTATCTTGAAGTTCAATACGATCTTTCCAAAGTAATGTTTTTAACAACGGCGAATTCCCTGCACTCCATTCCGTATCCCCTGCTCGACCGCATGGAAATAATCGAGGTTCCCGGTTACGGCGAAAACGAAAAATTAAGCATAGCGAAACAATTTTTAGTGCCCAAAGAGTTACGTGAAAACGGATTATCTTCTGCGAAAATAACTTTCAGAGACGACACGATAAAAGACATTATCCGTTTTTGGACGATGGAATCGGGTGTGCGTAACCTTGAACGCGAGACGGCAAGGTGCATAAGACGCATAGCAAGGGACGCAGTAAACAAAGGTTACGGAAAAGACAAAGCTGTATCGGAGTTTAATAAAATTATAACGCCTGCCAACTTGGAAAAATTACTCGGAAAGAAAAAATACAAGAGGGATGTTGTTTTCAGGGAAGCGAGGGTCGGCGTAACATACGGACTTGCATGGACGGAAACAGGCGGAACAGTTCTGCCTGTCGAAACAATCCGTTACGCCGGAAGCGGGGAGCTTCTTATAACCGGAAATCTCGGCGACGTAATGAAAGAAAGCGCCCGCATCGCTCTTTCCTATTTGCGCAGTACCGGAAACAAATACAATTTTATCGCCAAAGATTTGTTAAAATCGGATTTTCACATACACGTTCCCGAAGGCGCAATTCCCAAAGACGGACCTTCCGCAGGCGTTACTCTAGCCTCTTCTCTGCTCTCTACCCTCTGCAAAGTTCCGCCTCGTCCGTGCATCGCCATGACAGGAGAGCTTACCCTAACAGGCAGAATTCTTCCCATCGGCGGTTTAAAAGAAAAAGTTTTAGCCGCTATCAGAAACGGTATGGAAACGGTGCTGCTGCCCAAAGACAACATGGAAGACTGGAACGAGTTGGACAAAGATATCCGCTCATGCATAAAAGTAGAGTTCGCCGAAACAGCCGCCGATGTGTTTGATCTTTTATTTGACGCTAAGAAAATTAAAAAATCTTCGAAATAAATTTTAATTATAATAAATTTTTGGAGGATACCATGACTAAAAAACGTTTATTTGAAATACTGGAACCTGCCGAAGAAGGCGATCTTGTAAGTAAAATATTCGATATTTCCATTATTACCCTGATTTGTATAAATATAGCCGCCGTTGTAGCGTCTTCTTTTAATTCAATTAACGAAAACTTTGCGTTTTTTCTTAACTCTTTTGAAGTATTTTCCATTGTCATTTTTACCGCCGAATATTTATTAAGATTTTGGACGGCGAACTATCTGTATCCCGACTCAAAATTCGCGCACTTAAAATTTATTTTTTCTTTCGCGGCGTTAGTTGACTTGGCGGCAGTAATACCCTTCTATCTTCCGTTCATAATAAAAGTTGATCTTAGATTTTTAAGAGTATTGCGGGTACTGCGAATGTTCAGAGTTTTTAAATTGGGCAGATACAGCGAAGCAATGAATGTTATAGGAAAAGTTTTAAAGAAAGAAAAAGAAAAATTGATATCAACCATTGTATTAACCGTCATTATGATTTTTATTTCCGCTACAGTAATGTATTACGCAGAAAACACGGCTCAACCTGAAATTTTCCCCAATATAATAGAAACATTATGGTGGGCAGTTTCCACTTTTACTACGGTCTGGTACGGAGATTATTACCCGATAACGACTGTCGGAAAAATATGCGGCGCTATTATATCCTTGCTTGGAATTATGATAGTAGCCCTGCCAAGCGGTATAATTTGTTCGGGGTTTATGGACGAAATATACAAGAGTAATAACAGCAAAAAATGCCCGCATTGCGGAAAAGAAATCGAGTAAAATAACCCTTTTCCCGCACTGGTAATTTTTCCGATTTTACGCAATAATATACCTATGAAATACGATGTAATTTTAGCGGGTGTCGGCGGACAGGGCGTTCTTTCTGTCGCCTCTATTATCGCCCAAACGGCAATGAACGACGGATTCGAGGTACGCCAGAGCGAAGTACACGGCATGGCGCAAAGAGGCGGAGCGGTTCTGGCTTCTCTGCGTATCGCAGACAAAAAAATAGCCGGCGATCTTGTGCCGAAAGGCGGAGCGGATTTAATTATTTCCATGGAGCCGCTTGAAAGCCTGCGTTATGTGTCATATCTTAAACCTGACGGCATTCTTGTTACAGCCGCAGAACCTTTTAAGAACATAGCGAATTATCCTGACATTAACGGCATTCATTCCACTGTAAAAAAACTGCCGAAATGGCGGATTATTCAGGCGGTTACTCTGGCGAAAGAAGCAGGGCTTGCTAAAACCGTAAATACCGTCATGGTGGGAGCGGCTTCGTGTTTCCTTCCGCTGAAACCTGAAAGCCTTGAAAAAACAATTACCGAAGTGTTTTCCAAAAAAGACGAAAATGTAGCGCAGGCAAACACAAAAGCGTTCAAACTCGGACAGACTGCTTGTAAAACAGCAGGGGCTTCTTAATATGTGTACCACGAAAGAGGGAAAAAATTTACCACGAACCACACGAACCAACACGAACAAAAAGCGAAGAGAGAGAGCTTAATGGATTTTCAATATTGGCAGCCTGAAATTGAGAAAATGCCTCGTTCTTCACTTGAAGAATTACAGCTGACAAAATTAAAAACAGAGGTTGGCTATGCTCTGCGGACAACTTTTTATAAAGAACGGCTTGCTAAAGTAGGGATAAAAAGTCCTGATGATATCAAGTCGCTTGACGATCTTAAAAGATTTCCTTTTACTTCAAAAAACGATTTAAGGGACGGATTTCCTTACGGATTTTTAAGTATTCCAAAAGAGGAAGTTGTGCGACTTCATGCTTCAAGCGGCACTACGGGTATTCCTACGACAATTTATTTTAACAAAGACGACATTAAACAATGGGCGAATTATATGGCTCGCTGTATTTACGGAACAGGCTGTACCAAAAGCGACGTGTTCCAAAACATGATAACTTACGGTCTTTTCACAGGCGGACTTGGTATGCATCAGGGCGGCGAAGAAGTGGGAATGCTTGTCATTCCGGCAGGATCGGGAAACACAGCCAGACAGTTCAGAATGATGCAGGATTACGGAACGACGGTGTTACACGCAACGCCGAGTTTCCTTTTGCACCTTGAAACAAAAATGAAGGAAGCAGGCGTTGAGCGGAAAAGCCTTTCCTTAAAACGAGCGTTTGCCGGAGCGGAGCCTTACTCCGAGGACACAAGGCGGCGCATTGAAGAACTGTTAAAAATCGACGTTTTTAATTCTTACGGTCTTTCGGAAATGAACGGTCCGGGCGTCGCTTTTGAATGTCAATGCAAAGAAGGGCTTCACATTTGGGAGGACGGATATATCGCTGAGATTGTCAATCCCGATACTCTTGAGCCTGTCAAAGACGGCGAAACAGGCGAGCTTGTTCTTACAATTCTCTGCCGTGAAGCCACGCCTATTTTGCGTTACCGCACAAGAGACCTTACATCTTTTTACACGGAGCCGTGCAAATGCGGAAGAACCCACCGCAGGCTTCATCGCATAACGGGGAGAAGCGATGATATGCTTATCATCAACGGTGTAAATGTTTTCCCAAGCCAGATTGAGGAAGTGATCATGGGCATGAAGGAAGTGGGTAACAATTATCTTATCGTTGTAGAAAAAGACGGCGCTCTTGACAGGCTGACTGTAAAAACCGAAGTAAGCGCCGACACCTTCATGGACGACGCCCGACCATTAAACGCTCTTAAAGACAAAATTAAAGAAACACTGCAAGCGTCAATCTCAATCAGCCCAAGAGTGGAACTGCACGAAAGCGGCAGTCTGCCTATTTCCGAAGGCAAGGCGGTAAGGGTGCAGGATACAAGACCGAAGGATGTGTAATGGTTTTAAACAGGACATAAGAATAGCGCCGCCAATTTCTTGACGGCGCTATTGACTTCGGACGTCTCTACTAGAACTTACTTATATCGCACTACTCGGAAACCTATGTCGCTTGAAAAATAATTCCAGAAGAAACCGCTTCTCGACGCCGAACGCAATGTTGAATAATCGTCGTTTTCCCAGCTTCCGCCTCGTATTACCTTGCTGCCGGTGTTATCCGGACCTGTCGGATTAATAGCCGGTTTATTTTTTGAATAGTAATATTCGTCATAGCCGTCCCAGCACCATTCAAATACATTCCCATGCATGTCGTACAATTTCCAGTCGTTAGGTTTTTTCTTTCCTATATCATGAGTCAAATTACCGCTGTTGTACAAAAACCATGCCACTTCGCTAACCGACGCTATATTGTTGTAATCATTATTACCGTTGTTAAACGCCGTCGTTGTTCCGGCTCGGCACGCATATTCCCATTCCGCTTCGGTAGGTAAACGATAACCTTTTTTGCTGAAATCAGCAGTTACATTATCGCCGACTATATTATAAACCTGTTCCAACCCTTCCCTATAGCTCAACTGATTACAGAACTTTACAGCGTCAAGCCATGTTAGACACTCTACAGGCTTATTCCAACCGGAGAATCCGCTCGGATTGCTTCCCATCACCGCTCTGTACTGATCTTGCGTTATCTCATACTTGCCCATGTAAAAACCGCTCAACGTTACTTCATGCTGCGGTCCTTCATTGTCTTTATGCCCTTTTTCGCTTGCAGGACTGCCCATAAGATAGGTTCCGCCGGGTACCCATATCACGTTTATATTGCCTGTATCGGGACCTGTGGTATATTCGTTATCGGAATTTGAAACCCATTTTGCGTAAAGGGTAATATTTGCCGTTACATGAGTTTTAAAATAATAAGGTTTCGTAAGAGCCGCATTCTCGTACCAGTAGTCAAATGTATAATTGCTTCTTACAGGATTCGCCGGACGAGTCGCAAAACCGCCGTCCGCTACATTCTGGCTTGGAACATAACTGCCGCCATTGGATTCAAATGTTACGGTAAAACCAGTTGTAACGCTCGGTGTAGTAGTAATACCTGCGCTTACGCTGCTGATCTTTCCGGCTTCATAATTGATATTAGACGCGGATCTCGCATAGACAAAGTATGTCGTTGATTCGGTAAGATCGGCAAAAGTAACGCCGCTCTGCCATGCCGATAAACCTGTTGCGTTACTCGACATACTAACAGCGTATTCAGCGCTTTGTCCTGTAGGCGTTATCAAACTTACTTCGTTCACGGTAATAGTTTTACCTGTGGGCGTACCTCTTACAGTAGGCTGGGTTACATCAGAGCCGGGGGCTTTTAAAATATTCGCCGTTACGCTTGAAGGTTGTTTTATTAAAAGATACTTATTTGCGTCTGTTCCGGTAAGAGACCAATTCTTAAAAGTAACTGTCTTGCCTGTTCCCGCGTTTGGGTTCGCAAATTCGGCGGTTCCGCTGCCGACCGTTACATTATCTCCGGCTTTCAATCCGCTGATTACCGGTGTTCCGCTAACCGCCGCTGTCGTTGTGCCGTCATAAACTTTATTATTTGCCGACAAACCGGTAATGGTAACATGTGTCGGTGTTGCCGGCTGTGTCGGATCAATTTCATCGTGAATAAATACGGCGTAAAGCTTGATAACTCCGTTTTCAGCGTCGTCGGGATTTATGGTGTAGGGTTGTCTTCCGTCTCCTGCGCTGTCTTTCCAAATAATTTCTGTAGAAGGATCGTCCTGGTCAAACAGTAAATTCAGACAATTAATAGGCATTGTATCGTCAAGCCTGTATGAAAAAACTACAGTATCGCCTTCATGACCCGTATTAGGCGACACCATTATAACATCGCCTTGTTCGACATTGCCGATTGTATCAATCGAGATATTATACAATCCATTATACGGTTTGTTTGGTCCCGGTTTTCCTGTGTTTGATGAATCCGACGAACCTCTGTCGGGCAGAATGTCAATCACAAAGGCGTTATCACAGGAAACAATTACCGCAAAAGCGAGCATAACCGTTAAAACGGCAAAACTTAATTTTTGTATACTCTTTGTCAATTTAAACCTTTTCATACTATGCCTCCTATCTTTCGGAGTTAATAAATCTACATTAATCGGTTTTAGATTAATGTACCTCATGGATTCTCTCTCTGCCCGTATTTTTATTTTCATTTTGATTAACATTTGTATTAATCTTATTTATATTGATGTCAATTTTAACATTGCTGTCCTTTTTATAGGCGCTGTCATCTGTTTGATTAACACTGCTTTCAACTTGGTTCGCATTATCATCATTTTGAGTGTTATTTTCAATTTGGGCGACGCTCAACTCATCGTTTTTATTTTTCTTTTCATCACTATTTATTTTTTGATTTTTAAACCTGACTCCGAGCATTACGCTGGTTCCCCAAATATGCGGATAACCGACACGTCCTGCCGTATCAATATACATGTAATTACCAAGATTAAAACGACAACCGACGGACAATCCGCCTGAAAAGGCGGGAAAAGCTTCAAGGTATTTATGATAGCCTCGTTCAAAGAAAATCACGCCTCCGCCTTCCAATTGTATAAACGGACCTTTAACGTTTTCCGGTAACGGAAAATAATAACGCAGAAAAAGCACCGTTTCGTTGGCGCTTACGGTGTCGAAATTATCAAAAAAAGATGTTTTTAAACCTGCTGAAAATTGATTATTTATATCAACACCTAACAAAAGTACGCCGCCATAAGAAGTCCCATGGCGGGTATTGCCGTTAATTCCGGGTCCTAACCCTAAAAATCCGCTGTCAGGTTCTGATGCGAATAACGGACTTGTAAAACATAACAAACATAACAGGCATAACAGAACGAAAAAAACAAGAGCGATTTTTTCTTTCTTAGAGACAAATAGATTATTAAGCATGATATTTCCTCCTTCTAAGACAGCATGCTGTTTTATGCATATGGATGAATAAAACGCCATCCAAACGTCTCGACGGAAACAGCAAGAACGAGGTTGCGGTCAATTGGCAGAAATGTGCTAAATTCAATCTTTTTAAATGGCAGATATAAACACTTTTAACGTTTTTTTTGCTCTTACTTATAAAATAAGAAAAAAACTTACAGACGGCAAGCAGAAAATATACTAACTTTAGTATCTTTTTTGTTAATTTAAACTGTTTATATTTAACCCCTTAAGCCTGCCTTCCCTTCTTGTTCGTGTTGGTTCGTGTAGTTTCGCAGTAAAATTTTTCTTATTTTCCCTCTTGACAATTCTCCTAAACACTTGTATAGTCTTTACATGGGACAAGACTTGCACGAAAAAATATCGGTTCTCTCGGGAGCCGCCAAATACGACGCATCCTGCGCCACTTCGGGCAGCGACGGCTTTAAGGGCAAGGGCGGAAAAAAGTTCGGCACTAGCCTTCCTATGGGCGTATGCCACAGTTGGACGCAGGACGGGCGGTGCGTCAGTTTGTTAAAAGTGCTGTATTCCAACGTGTGCAAATACGACTGCGCTTATTGCGTCAATCGGGCGTCCGCCGACATAAAAAGAGCGAGTTTTACCGTCAACGAATTAGCCGAATTAACCTGCGAATTTTACAAACGAAACTACATCGAAGGGCTTTTTTTGTCGTCGGGAATTTTCGCCGACCCCGACATCGTAATGGAAAAATTGACCGAAACGGCTAAAACGCTCAGAACGGAAATGGGTTTCGGCGGTTATATCCACTTAAAAGTAATTCCGGGCACGGGCGACAAAATGATCCGTGAGGCTGGAAAATGGGCGGACAGGTTAAGCGTCAATATCGAGCTTCCAACGGAAAAAAGCCTTCAATGTCTTGCGCCTCAAAAATCCAAAAAAGCGATTATCGGGGCGATGAATGATTTTTCATGTTTAAGCCGTGAAATGGAAGAAACAAAAAATAAAAGCCGATTTCTTCCGCAGGGAAAAACGGCGGCAGTTCAATTCGCGCCCGCGGGACAAAGCACACAGCTTATTGTCGGCGCTACAAACGAGGACGACAGGCAGATCATCAATTTGACAAGTTCGCTCTACAATAAATTTTCCTTAAAGCGTGTCTACTACTCCGCTTTCATTCATCCGGGAAGCATTGCGCACAAAGAAAATATTTTAGACCCACGTCTGCCCGAAAGCTCAAGTCCGCCGTTGGTAAGGGAACATCGATTGTATCAGGCGGATTGGCTTTTGCGCTTTTACCATTTTGAAGCGGCGGAAATTTTAACCGAAGATCAGCCTTTCCTTGACGCTCACATCGATCCTAAAACAGCGTGGGCGTTAAAAAATTTGGATTTTTTCCCAATCGAAGTAAACAGCGCCGATTACGAAACATTACTGCGAATTCCGGGCATAGGCGCTAAAACGGCGAGGCGTATAATAGAAAGCCGACGCTCTCGCAATCTTACAATAGAAAACCTTCACAGAATGGGAGCGACGCTTAAAAGAGCCCGCTATTTTTTATCCGCCGGCGGAGCGTATATCGAACGACCCGACGACCCTGTCCGTATCCGCCGACTGCTTTCGGACGCCGACGGAGCAGGGCTTCAACTGCCGCTTTTCGAGTTTTAATATGAGAATAAATATCGATAAACTGTTTTTAGGTATCAGCAACCCCACGTTTATCATTGACGAAGAAATATTGCTCGATCTTGCGGCGGAAGAAAAGGATCGGCAAATTGAAAAGGCGGATATCGATTTTGCCGTCTCTTATTTTTCCAATAAGTTTAACGTTTCTTCGCTTGCGGAAACGGCGAAAACTCTTTTTGAAATATCAACTAACGCTTTTGACAACATCATGCTTGCGTGGCTCAGCGAACTTCCGATAGAAAGGGAAATAATCGCCTACGGCAGGGGGATTTTGGCGGCGGCTCAGGATT
>Ga0268262_10002123_pt1 | contig 23390 bp, 17 predicted proteins | sample TergutNc150P3_FD_190354 | JGI IMG/M metagenome (GOLD analysis project Ga0268262, IMG submission 190354) | Nasutitermes corniger P3 segment gut microbial community from laboratory colony in Florida, USA - Nc150 P3 (SPAdes) (version 2) | ecosystem: Host-associated > Arthropoda: Insects >...
GACCCTTGCAATGCAATTGCAGTTTACAGGCCCCCTGGGTTTTTTAATGGCGATTTTGCTCAGTATGCCTTTTGCCTTTGTTTTTGGCTGGCTCTACGGCATACTCCTCAACAAAGTCAAGGGCGAGGAAATGACTATCGCCATGTACGTTGGTTTTTCCATCGTTACCTTCATGTCCATCATGTGGCTCTTGTTGCCTTACTCAAACCCTACAATGGTTTGGGGCTACACTGGCAGGGGCTTGCGTACTACCATAACCCTTGACGGCTACTGGGCGCGAATCCTCAATAATTTCCTTGTAATAAAAGTTGAAGGAAGTTTTTTTGAATTCCCCACCGGCGCGATTTTGTTCTTTGTATTGATGGCTATTATCATGTGGCTCTTCATGCACAGCCGTACCGGTACCGCCCTTACCGCGGTGGGTTCCAACCCGGACTTTGCGCGCGCCAGCGGCGTTTCGGTGGATCGATGCCGGATCATCGGGGTAATTATTTCTTCGATTTATGGCGCGATAGGCATACTTACCTATCAGCAGAGCTTTGGATTTATACAACTGTATAACGCGCCGCTTTACATGGCTTTTCCCGCTGTGGCGGCTGTGCTATTAGGCGGCGCTTCGGTGAACAAGGCTTCGATTCTCAATGTGGTGGTGGGAACCTTCCTTTTTCAAAGCATACTTACCATGACCCCTTCGGTTATTAACAATATACTTCAGACTGACATGTCCGAGGTAATCAGGATACTAATTTCCAACGGGATGATCATTTACGCTCTGACGCGGAAAACGAAGGTTACAAAATGAAGCAGATCGACGGCGTAACTGGCGGCATAAACCGCGACTTCTTTAAACCCAGCGTTCTTGCCGATAACGCCGTGGTGTTGATTTTCGTGGTCATTACCCTGATAGCGATTCCGATTTCAAAGATTCCAATTCCCGAAATAATCCAGGAGATACTCTCCCGCATAGGCCGGAACTGCTTTTTGGTTTTCAGTCTTCTGCTCCCCATAATGGCGGGAATGGGGATCAACTTCGGCATGGTGCTTGGGGCAATGGCGGGGCAAATCGGGCTGATCTTCGCGGTGGACTGGAACATTGTGGGCGTTCCGGGCCTTATTTTCGCAAGCCTTATCGGCGTGCCCATCGCGGCCTGTCTGGGCTGGCTTGCGGGGCAGATCCTGAACCGCGCGCGCGGCCGGGAAATGGTTACCGGCTATGTTCTGGGTTTTTTTATGGACGGCTTTTACCAGTTCATTGTGCTTTACCTGATGGGTCGGCCTACAATCTGGGCCGCTGAGACAGCGGGAAAATGGGCAGCCCTCATTCCCATACATTCGCCCAGGATCGTATTGAGCCGGGGTTACGGTATACGAAACACCGTTAATTTGGAATCGGTGCGTATGTCCCTTGACCGCTTTATTCCCCTGAAAATTGCGGGAATCAATATTCCCGTTACTAATTATCTGGTAATAGGCGTTTTGTGCCTCTTTATCATCTGGTTTAGAAAAACGAAACTTGGCCAGGACATGAGGGCTGTGGGGCAGAATCAGACGGTAGCCCACGCGTCCGGTATTCCGGTGGATCGTACCAGAATCATCGCGATAGTAATTTCCACAGTGCTGGCAAGCCTGGGCCAGATAATATTTTTGCAGAACATGGGAAACATGGCGACTTACAACGCCCACAGGCAGACAGGTTTCTTTGCTGCCGCGGCGATTCTGGTCGGCGGCGCTTCCATTTCAAAAGCCAGCATTACCAATGTATTTATCGGGACGATATTGCTGCATTTGATGTATATAGTTGTTCCGCGGGCGGGCACCAACCTCTTTGGCTCCGCGCAGATTGGCGAGTATTTCCGGGACGCCTTTAGTTACGCAATTATTGCCCTTGCTCTGGTGATCCACGCCTGGCGCAAACGCGCAAATGCCGAAGCCGCCCGAAGCAGCCTTCGCGGCGCCGCGACAGCCAAAGAGGACAAGCCATGAACGTGAATCTGGATACGAAAAAGCGAAGGTTGCTAATCCGGCTGGCCGTGGTTGTGGTTTGGATAGGTTTGGGCGTTGTGCTTTTTGTGATGAACCGTGGTCACACGCTTCTTGTTGATAACCGAAATGTGGAAGCGCCCGCGATACGCGCGCCTGATTTAATCATGGTAACGGTTGATAAAAAAAAGCCCCTTGAGTTTTTCCGGGGCGACAGGGATATTTTTGAACTGGGCGGAGGCAGTCACCGGATCTACATTGAGTTCAGCGACGGCACGCCGCCCTTTGAAAAGCGCTTTAAGTTGCCCTTGGGGCCGGATATGTTCATCCTTTCCATTCCCAAAATGATAAACGGCGTTGATCCCTATTACGAAGTTTTCTACACCCAGCAGGAATCCCGCAGTGTCGACGCGGAAGAAGAGATTGTAATTGAACAGTGAAATCTTTTAATGCTTAAAATGCCTTGTTCCGGTAAATACCATTGCGACTCCCAGGCTGTCGCAGGCTTCAATGGAAAGCTTGTCGTTAACGGAACCGCCGGGCTGTATTATGGCTTTGATTCCGGCGGCGGCGGCGGCCTCGACCCCGTCCGCAAAAGGAAAGAAAGCGTCCGAGGCGAGAACCCTGGCGCACAGGCCGTCCGCCAAAGGGCCGCCTTTCTCCGCGGCTGCCTCAATTGCGGCGGCGCTTCGTTCAAGAGCCTGCGTTGTGGGCCAGATGCGATTAACTTGTCCGCCGCTTATGCCTGTCGCGGCGAGGTTTTTAACAACCAGTATGGCGTTTGATCTGACATAAGTTACCGCCCTTAAACCAAAAATGAGATCGGGAATGTCTTCGGCAGTCGGCCAGAGGCGGGTTACCACTTCCCATTTTTCAAGGAGCAGTTTATCGGTCTCCTGAACAAGAAGGCCGCCGTCGACAGCGGCGTATTCCTTGTTGTCTCTGGGGGCATATCTGGCTTTTATAATACGCAGGTTTTTTCTCTGTTTTAGAATCTTCAGGGCGCCGCTTTCAAAATCCGGGGCAATTACAATTTCCAGAAAGAGTTCGCTCATTTTCGATGCCGTCATTTCATCAATGGTTGAATTGCAGGCCACTATGCCGCCATATATCGAAACAGGATCGCAGGCAAATGTTTTATCGTAAGCTTCAAGAATGGTATCCCCCAGGGCTATACCGCATGGGGTGCTGTGCTTTACCGCGACGCAGCAGGCTTTGCCGGCGGGACTTGTTGCCGCCTGAGGTACCAGACGTTTCACTTCGTCTTCGCCCATTGGCGCGGTTTTTTCAGTGGGAAACCCAAACGCGCAGGAGGCCTTCCATGCCAGATCCAGATCGCGGATGTTGTTGAAGCCCAGCTCCTTGCCGTGGAGTTGATGCATGCCCGCCAAAGCGCCCGGCTTGTCGGCAGTCTGGTAAAGCGCCGCCGACTGGTGGTTGTTTTCGCCGTAACGGAGGTTCTGGGCTTTTTTTAGGGAGAGCGGCCAAAAGTTAGGATAGTCGGCGTTTTTCTTATCCGTCTCCAATAGATATCTGGCAATGGCGGCGTCATACGCCGAAGTGAGGACAAAAACTTTTCCGGCCAGGTGCTTCCTTGCCTCAGGACTGATGCCTCCAGCCTTGAGGTCTTCTATTACCCATGCGTAATCGGCGGTGTCGGTCAGTACAATTACATCGCGGAAATTTTTTGCCGCCGATCGCAGCATGGAAGGCCCCCCTATGTCAATGAACTCAATGGTTTCGTCCTGCGAAAGCCCGGCGGCTTGAACTTTTTCAATAAACGGGTAGAGGTTAACGCAGACAAGGTCGATGGCTTCAATGCCAAGCTTCTTTAGGGTGTCCATGTGGGAAGCATCGTCCCGCCGGGCCAGGATTCCCGCGTGTACTGTCGGGTGCAGGGTTTTCACCCTGCCGTCAAGACATTCGGGAAAACCTGTTATATAGGAAACATCGGTAACGGTGATTTTATTTTCCTGCAAGTATTTTGAAGTGCCTCCTGTCGAAACTATTTCCCAGTCGGATTGAGTCAGAAAAGCCGCCAGATCCAAAATGCCGTCTTTGTCATATACACTGATAAGTGCCCGTTTTTTCATAGCGCCTCCATTTTAACCAGCAACGTTAAATCATCGTTTTTTCAATCATTATCTTTACCGCCTCTACAATGGCGATATGCTCTTCTTTATGTATCCTTTCCGCAAGGCTTTCCGGCGTGTCGCCGCTTAAAACAGGAACCTTCCTCTGCAAGAGTATGGCTCCTGTGTCGGTTCCGGCGTCCACCAGGTGAATGGTACAGCCGGACTCGGTTTCTCCCGCTTTCAAAACCGCCTGGTGAACGTGCTCCCCATACATACCCTTGCCGCCGAATTTGGGGAGCAGGGCAGGGTGAAGGTTTATCATCCTTCCTGAGTATACTGTTATTATATCACCTGCCAGAATCGAAAGGAAACCAGCGCAGACTATAAGGCCGATTTCTTTTTCACGGCAGAAACGCAGGATTCGATCCGAAAGCTCCCGCCCCCTTTCTGTTTTGGGAAGCGCGTTATCGGGCTTTTCAACAAAGGCCGGAATCCCCGCCGCCTTTGCCCTTTCAAGAGCATAAACCCCGCTTCGGTCTGAGATAACGGCGGCAATCTTGCCGCCTGCTATCCTGCCGTCTCCAAACTCTCCACGTTTTTCAGCGTCAATAAGGCTTTGTAAATTAGTGCCTCCGCCGGAGACCAGAACCAGAATATTTTTAGACAAATCGTATCTCTCCGGCGGAATTTGGGGATTTTTCCACCACGCCGATTTCCCAGGCTGGGAAACCCATATCTTCCAGCAAGCCTGCGGCCTTTTGAACATCGCCGGGCGCAAGGGCCAGAACAAAGCTTACGCCCATGTTGTAGGTATTGAACATGAGCTTTTTTATCTCGTCATCGGAACGGAGAATTTCCGCCCCCGCTTTTTGCGCCGCGGCTCCGCTTAAGCCGGGGGAAAGAGCGGCGTTTTTTATGCCATAGGCGATGCGCTCAAAAATGGGCGGGATTTTCCATTCGCCGTCATAACCCGCTTTCAGGGGATCGCGAATCGCCGCCGATAACCCTTGTGATATATGCGTGGAGTTTTGGGCATCGCCCAAAACTCCTAAGCTATTCGGCGTAGCCGAATAGCAGAACATCCTCGGCACGTTTTCGTAAAAGCCGCCGCCTGTGATGTTGGCCATGCCGTGAATTTCAATTTTGTCCATTAAAGCCAGAACCGGCTTGACGTAGATCCGTGTCGGTTCCAGAAGGGCGCGGCCAATGGGCATTCCGCCAAAATCTTCGTTAAAATCGGGGATAACCTTGCGAACAAGGCTGAAACCGCTGGAATGAACGCCCGACGAAGCAATTCCCAATAGCGCGTCCCCTTCGCGGATTTTTTTGCCGTCCACAATTTTCTTGCGATCCACTATGCCCACCGCAAAGCCCGCTATGTCGTACTTTCCCTCGTCGTAAAAACCGGGCATTTCGGCGGTTTCGCCGCCCAAAAGGACTGCGCCCGCTTCCCGGCAGCCAACGGTAACGCCTTTTACAAGTTCCGCCGCCACGTTCGCGTCGAGTTTTCCGCAGGCCAGGTAGTCCAGGAAAAAAAGCGGTCGCGCTCCGTGGCAGAGTATGTCGTTTACGCACATAGCCACGCAGTCAATACCAACAGTGTCGTACTTTCGCAGTTTAAAGGCGATGTCGAGTTTGGTTCCTACCCCGTCTGTTCCTGAAACAAGAACCGGCTCATCCATTCCCGCGGAAAGACCCTTCAAAGAAAGCATCCCCGCAAAACTGCCTATGCCGTTTAACACTGCGCCCGTCGCGGTAGACGCCGCCATTTCGCGGTATTTTTCCACCGCCCGGTAACCTTCTTCTATATTAACGCCCGCTTCTTTGTAATCCATATGATTGCATTATAATTGAAATTTTTACGGTTGAAAATATGTCTGGTCTAAGCGGAAAAACACAAATTTTTGCCGATAAAATTTGCATAGATAAACTGAATGACTTATTATTTTAAATAATAACAAAAAAGAGGAAGAACAAATGACTATTCATTTAAAAAAGAAAGGCCGCGATTCCGTTGTGATGTTTCTTTCGGGCAGATTTGACATAAATTCTGCCCTCAGGCTTGAACAGAAAATCAGACCGTTTCTGGATGGCACCTTCGACATCGTTCTTGATTTCAAGAACCTTAGCTGTATATCCAGTTCCGGGCTGTATGTTCTGCTCCATGCCTACAAGGCGATGAGCATGAACAAGCGAAAGCTTGTTATCAGGAACATGGGCGAGCCTATCAGGGATGTTTTCGAGATGACGGGGTTTATTGCTCTGATTAGGGAAGATAGACGTTAGTCAGCGCCTTAGGCATCTCACTTCGCAAAAGCCTCTGAAATTCAATGATCTTGCTAAATTTGCCTGGCGTAGGATAGTATAAACGGAAAGGTGTATTGGGCGATAAAAGCATGAAAAGGGCACTCGTTTCAATTATTGGTTTTTCCGTTATAGCGGTTTTAGTTGGATGTTCATCAGTAGATTCTTCGAGAGATTCTCAGGCTGCTGGAAACAGCGGATCAAGAACAGGCTCCCAAACTAGCAATAACTCAAGCATCAGCAGTGGCAACCAGGCAAACAACGGTTCAAGAGTAGCGCCCGCAAGATCGTCAACCGCGCGAAATGATCCCGCAAAAACTGACGCCCAACTTGTAGCCGAAGCTATTAAATGGGGAGATTGCGCTTTTTTATACGAATACACCCAAAAGAAAGACGCCGATCGCCAACTGGTTACACAGGCAAACACCGCCATAAGACGGTATACTACTCTTGACAGCAGTATTAGCAGATACCGTACCGGCAAAATGGAAGCCCGTGTCCGCCGGGTGCCCCAAGACCTGATGGAAAAGGTTTTTAAAGACCCTGAAACTGTTTTACCGGCGGTCGTGTCATCATTGATCAATGGCGTTTCTGACCAGTTTCTAAAAGCGAAAACCCTGCATGACTGGATTTGCGATAACATCGCTTATGACACAGGTATGTATTTTTCGGGCAGGATTACAGCGCAGGATTATATTTCGGTTTTAAAAAAGAAACTGGCGGTATGTTCAGGCTATTCCAATTTGTTCAATCAAATGTGCAAACTGGCCGGAATTGAATCAATCGGAATAAACGGATACTCAAAAGGTTTTGGCTATACCGGAAAAATAGGGAACAATACCAATCACGCGTGGAACGCCGTAAATATCAATAACAAGTGGTATCTTGTAGACGTAACATGGGACGCTGGTAATGTTGATCAAAAAACTTACATAAAAGAGTATTCTACTGAATGGCTGTTTCTGGACCCACGGCCATTTTTATATTCCCATCTGCCGGAGGAAGACGCGTATCAATATTACGCGCCGGTATTAACCGCCGATGACTTTATGCGGGAACCCTATATTGCGGGTATTTTTTTCCAGTATGGCTTATCCTTAAAGACTGATAAACCGGAATATAACAATGTTATTGATGGCACATTTGCATTTGATATAGGTATGTCCAATGCCAATACATATGTATCTGCCAAGTTAAGAACCCCACTCCAACAAAACATGGATGCCGCCTCATGGGTTGACCGTAAAGGGAATATAGTTACAGTCGAGTTTGACGTGCCCGATACCAATGAATATAAAGGGCATGTTTTCGCAAGATATAACAATGAAGTACGGCTTCTTAATACGGTTGGTATTGCTGACTTTGAACAGGACTGGCTTCCCAGAGCCGAACAATTATTTAAAGACACAACGCTACCGAGAGACAAAAGGATAACTGAAGCGGAATTTAATCTGTTTAAAGGGGCTTATTTTAAGGTACAGGAAAACAATATGTACTATTTCGCCGAGGATCAATTTGATACCGCGAAAAACAACGCCGTGCTAAAAGTTCATCAGTTGTTGGAATTGGTAACGAATTACGCTCAAAATGTCCTTACCTTTAACATAAAAGCGGCTTCCGGTTATCGAGGTTTTGGAAAAAACATTTTAAAATATCCATTGACCTTTTCAACATATAATCAGCTCCCTAATACTCAGCTTGTATCACCTGTAACCGGAACATTAAAGGCAGGAAGCAGCGAGACGTTTGTTGTTTCATCAAAAGATTATTCTTCGTTTGCCATAATAATAAATGGTGAATGGAATGTGTTTACAAAAAACAGCAAGACTGGCAACTTTGAACTTAATCTCACTATTCCGGCCAATGTTCAATCAATACAAATATCCGGCGGAACTGCGAGAAATGCAACGCATTGGGGGCTTGTACGGTATAATGTTGTTCAATAATTGCGTTGAACGGTATGGAACGCTAAATTATGTTTTTTACAACTGATTTAACAGGCAAGCCGGGCCGCGTTTGCAACGTTGCCCAGCCTGAACAAATGGCGTTATCTTGAGACAAACCTTTCCAGGTCCGCTATTGCCGAATTGTACTGGTCGATCAGTCGTTGTATTTTATCTACCATAAAAGATGATACCTTCGTACCTTTATCAAGTTTGGCTTGCATTTGAGTTTGCTCATTCTTGATGTCGGCTTCCAACCGATCAATTTCTGCCTTTAGCTTTTCATAGAGACCAGCGTCAATGTTACCACCGTTCAGCGCGTTGAGGGTGTCCATAGTCGATTCAAACTGCGAAGAATTCGATTTTGCCTGAGTTAACGTTTGCTGCGCGTTTTGTTTGATCTGAGCCGACGACTGCGCTGTCCCTGTCTGTTGAGCGAACGCTATCAGACCAGCAAAAAGCAGCATGATGGTTACCAAAATAGTCCGTTTCATTTAATTGCCTCCAAATATAACAAATAAAGTATAGTAAAAACCTAACCTTTAATAACTTAATTATCTGATTGTATTAATAAGCTGTCAAGGTGAATCCGGGGTTACTGTAATAGCGCAATTACCATTTTCGTCTTGTTTACAGCTGAATTTCGCTATTTTCCTTCTCAAACTCGGCCTTCATTTTTGCTCTGGCCGATGCAAGTTTTTCCCTCAACTCCGGGTATTTCAGGGCCAGAATCTGGCAGGCAAGCTGGGCCGCGTTGGCTCCGTTGTCTACTCCTACAGTAGCGACCGGAATGGGTTTGGGCATCTGGACAATCGAAAGAAGGGCGTCCAAACCCCCAAGGCCGCCGGAACTGATTGGCAGGCCAATGACCGGAATAAGGGTTTGGCTTGCGATTACGCCCGGCAGATGGGCCGCAAGTCCCGCCGCGGCAATTATCACTTCGGTTCCTTCGGCTTCAAGGCGTTTTAAAGTCTCCGAAAGAAGTTCAGGCACGCGGTGGGCCGAAAGCACATTGGCGCTATATTCCACACCCATCTCCTTAAACACGTCGGCGGCCTTCTTGACAATGGGTTTATCCGATTGGGAACCGAAAATAATCGCGACTTTCATGGCAAAACCCTACCACGTTAGCCGCCGCAACCGCAAGATAGGGTAAAAGTAATTATTGGCAGTTAAACTAGCCGGAGTGGGCGCTGCGGGCTGGCGGAAACGCTTGTAGAGTCCGCCTCCGCAACCGCCCACTACCTATTTTACAACATAAGGCATATCAAAATACCAAAACTCGACGTATAAAATAGGTCTGGGCGTTTTTTACACTTTATGGCTAACCATTTCTCACACGTTTACTCCGGCGGGGAATTCCAAATGTCTCCGCCAGCCCGCAGCGCCCACTCCGGCTAGCATTCACTGTCATAAGTTAACGACATTTTCTATGTTGCATTGCTTACAATCAGAACCGTCAGACCGAAGGTCTGCGGTAGACCCGCGCTGTCCCCGCGAACCGAAGGTTCGATACTGGGTTACTGGCTATTGGAGACTCCCTTTTGTTGAAAATTTCTGGTAAATGTAGTATCTTCAATAAGTGTATACCAGGGAAATTCAAAAACCTAAGCCTTCTCCGGTGGAAAATGGTAAGCCCATTTATGGTACCTGGACGCAGGCTTTTGATAATGTGGATCTATTAAGTGTTAATAAACCTTACTCAATCCCGCTGCCCAGGGTAATAAAGGCACTTAATATAAAAGAATGGGAATCCTTTATCATTCATGATGACCGCTATTTCCTTCAAATCCGGTTCTGCAATATGAAGTACAACCGCTTTGCGCTGGTGATGATGTACGACTGTGAAACCAACGAAAGGCTGGAATTCGTTAAGGCAATTCCGGGGGGCGGCTGGCGGATGCCTATGTCCCTTGATAATTCTTCGGTGGATAGTCGTTCCGACGGTTTTTTTTTAAGAATTCATTCATGGCTTGATATAAAGAGCGTTATGCTGGGACTCGATATTAAAAGTATACGCAAAAGGCCGGCATTTACAGCCCATATAGCGTTCGATTTTGCCGAAGGGGATACCACACCCATGGCGGTAAGCTTGCTGTTTTCCGAGCGCCGGAATATGTGCGCCTATAAGGCGATTGCCGCGGTAAAAGGGGATGTAGTATCGGGGGAAAAGCACATTCATTTTGACTCCGATGAAACTTCCGGGATTTTTTGCGATTATAAGGGGTATTACCCGCGAAGGGCGTACTCAACCTGGTGTTCCGCTCTGGGCTTTGACGGCAAAAATCGGCGTTTTGGTTTTGCTTTTGGAGAAAACCAAACCAAAGAGCCTTACAGAAACAATGAGAACGCCCTTTGGATTGACGGCAAACTTACCCCCATGCCGCCGGTTAAAATTACCAGAGACGTCAAGGATGAAAAGGATTGGATTATTCAGGACATGGAAGGCATGGTCGATTTGGTGTTTAGTCCCAGGGAGCCCAAAAGAAGTATAGGGAAATCAGTTTTTTCCAAAACCGCAAGCGTACTCTTAGGGTACAATTACGAGAATCCTTTGGGGTGTTTTAACGGCCTTTTGGTCGACGCTGACGGAAAGGAACTGCCGATAAAAGACGCCTGGGGAATGGGGGAAAAACTCTTTTTGCGGATTTAAAATGGCAAAGAAAGCAGCAAAATATGCGCCTGGTGAATTAGACCGGGTGCGGGACAAATTAGGACGCCTCGACGCAGACGAAGCCAGGGAACTCGCCAAAAAATTAGGCGGAGAAGTGGGCTATGAAAGGACAGAAGAAGAAGAGAGAGCAAGGCAGGGCCGCCAAATAAGACGTGAAAAAGTTGAGGTAAGAATCGGAGATAGGCCCGGACGTTCTGGACGCAGAGTGGAAGTGCTTCCTGAATTTGGCGATGAAGACGAGAAACCCAAGAAGAAAAAAGATCGCTGGAATGGAATAGATCCGGCGGACGATCCGGCAATCCCCATTAAAGTCAGCTACTGGGAACGGATTAAAATGGACAGGTACGCCGGCCAGCCTCAGTTCGAGATAAAAAGCCCGACCCAGGTTTTTTCTTCGATGTTTTCACTTTTTACCGATGTTATTGACTATGTAAACCCGATATTTGTAACGCGCCGAATGACAGAGTACTATAAAAAAATCGAAGCTCTGGTTGTTTCCACACGAAATTTGTTTCCCCGGAATAATTTCAGGCGGAACGAGAGGATGAAAAAAACCGCTCCGCTGGCGTATTCAATTCTTGACGCAATCAGGTATTGGGACATAGAAAAGATATCCGGCGATCTTACCAAAATTCAGTCCCGCCCCAAAAACGTGAGGGTAAGCGATTTCGCCGACATACTAAGGACGATTTACAAACCCCTTTTTATACTGGGCAGGCTTAATTTGGATGCCCATATACGCGGCGCTTACAAGGTTCTGTATAAACTGCTTTACATTGAAAGCCCGATTGAGGCCCAAAATAAATATCAGGAGATGATCCGTTCAGCGCTTACCGCTTATTCAGGAGTCCAAAAGGATATTAGTTTCCTGCTTTATCCCCTTCTTATGAAATTAATTTCCCCAAGTTTTGTAAGCTATAACAGTATCTTCACCGAGCGTAAAAACCGGCTTATGGCCTTTCTTAATGTTACCGAGGACATTCAAATAAAACCGGAAGCCATGAACACACAGGTCGATCCCAACGATTCTGATTCCAGCGCTGAAGAAAAGCCCACTCAAACTGAAGAAGCGTCTCAAACGCCCAATATACCTGAGGCAGAGCAAGGCGAAGGCAAGGATCAGCCAAAGGAAAAAGAAGAAGAAAAAATTTCAGAAGAAGAGAAGGAAAAAAGGTCAACGGAAGACGCCGAAAAAAAAGCCCTGGAACGCGGCTTAAATACTTTGCAAATGCTTTTCCCGAAGTCAGGCTGGGATCGGCCTTCGACTTATCCTGATTTTTACCCATACTTCGTTGAAATTTTCGATTTAAAGAAGGGTATAGTAAACATTGCCCCTACAGATCCCATGCAGCAGGTATATATTTTAATGCGCGCTTTGGAAGAACTGTTTTTCGGTCTGCGCTATGTTAAATTCGGATCGGTTCCGGGTTCCAGCGGGAACATGGAAAGGGTTGATAACATTTTGGGAGATATAATAAACAACTGGCATTACTACATGGAATTAAGCTTTGAAAAAGAATATTTGCCGCGAATGTCGGAATATATCCGCATTTTGGAGGGCGCCGTTGAGGAACGCAATTCGCCGTACACCAGGAGACTTATAACGGAAATGCACTGGATAAAGCGGTTTTATTTGCTTCCATTTTATAAATTTGAATCCCTTGTTCCGCCCACAATACAGAAAAAAGACACCATTGCGGTTTACTCAAAAGTAAGGACCCTCCGGAAGTACCTTGCCGCCGTAGCGACTGGCATTGAGTACGGAAACAAGGCAGGAGGCATTGAGGCGCATGCCCCGTGCGACGGCATTGAGAATCCATGGGACGCTTATGAATTCCAGGTTCCCAATCCCCTTTCAATCCGGCTTGACGCTATGCTTGGGGCCAAAGCCAAAACCAACGCTTCCCTGGTTTATTTCAGCCTCGCAATTGCCACCGTGCTGGATCATCTGCTAAACAGCGAAAACAGTTGGGCTTACAGTGTTCCGTCAATGCCTCTTTTCCGCAGTACAAACGGAGAAGGGGTTACGCCCCTTACCGGTGTGGACGACCGGATCGACGCCGACGCGGTTTTCAGACAGGCTCAAAGGCAGCGCCAGAAAAATAATGCAAAATAAAACAATTCCCCTTTTCATTGTTTTTTTTGCGGTCGCCGTGTCTCTGGGCGCTCAAACACAGGATCTGCCCTTTGTCATAGGGGGAGATTTTGATGTCGAAATTACTCAATACCAGCACATGATTTTGATAGATAATCCAGCACCAGATCCTTTTGGCACTGTATGTACTTTTGTTGATTACTACGGTAATTACGAACTGCGCTACAGTCTTTTTGCCCAGACTGAATACGATGTGGCGAATATTAACAGGTCTTTCGCGCTTTTTATCATCCCTATAATTAACAGCGCCGTCGGTTTTGAAGTAGATCTTAATGAAGTGCAACTATATGACGAACAGGATGTAGCCGATGAGTTCAACGGAGACATCGGTGTTTCGATTTCTGTTCACTTTCCGCCGTCCAGGTTCGGCGGCGGCTATGAGTACATGCTGTTGAGTTTTTTTTACAAGATAAACCAGGGCATTGTGATGCAGACCATTCTCTTTGATGACATCATGTTTTTCGGTACAATCGAATTTATGGAAATTTCCCATTCTTTTATCTTTTACTGACGAACGACAGCAGAAAAAGCGCTTGATTTTTATTATATATATGGGCTATAGTATGTAGGTTACACTACGGAAAGGGGAAAACCAATGGAAGATGATAAAAGCAAGAAGATAGTTCTTGCGATTGATGACGATACGATACAATTGGCGGTTTTTAAAGGAATTTTAGCCCCAAAATACAATCTCCAAACTGTTACCTCAGCTTCTGATGCCATGCATTACCTGCACAATTACTCGGCGGATGTGATTCTGCTTGATATTAAGATGCCGAATATATCCGGTTTTGAGTTTTTAAATGACATTCATAAAATACCAAGCTATATTCACGTGCCAATAATCATTGTCAGCGGCAATGAAGGGAAGGAGTTTTTTGTCCAGGCCAGGGCATCAACAGCCTTCGCTGTAATGACAAAACCGGTAATCCCGGAAGATCTGATAGAAACTATAGAAAAAGCAATTTCCGGCATAAAATAATAGAAAATCATCAAAATTTAGGCAAAAAAAGACAAGTTTTTCTGTCGATTTAGAGAACCTTGTCTTTTATCGCGTTAAATGTTAATATACTCAAAAAGGAAATCATGGAAAACAAGAAAATCATTCTGGCAATTGATGACAATCCTGTTCAGCTTCGCTTGTATAAGGAAATGCTGGTTCCAAGGTACGATCTCCGGGCTGTTAAAGCCGCCTCGGAAGCCTTAAATTTTATGAACGCAAACATGGTGGATCTTATTCTGCTGGATATAGAAATGCCGAATGTCTCCGGCTTTGAATTTCTTGACGATATAAGAACAGTCCCAAGCTATTTAGACGTGCCAATAATAATCGTAAGCGGCAATTCCGGAGCGGCATTTATGGAAAAAGCCAGAAATTCCAGCGCGTCTGGCGTTCTTTTAAAGCCTGTAGACCCTGACGATCTGGTGAAGAAAATTGAGGAAACGATTTCAGCAGGGGGAAAGAATGCCTAATGTATCCAGCCTTGCACCGGTTATCAGGATTGACGAAGAAAAATGCGTCAACTGTTACGCTTGTATAACAGCCTGTCCTGTTAAATTATGCATGAATGGTTCGGGAGAGAAGCTGGAAATTAACAAGGACCTGTGCATAGGCTGCGGAAACTGCATTATAGCCTGTACTCATGGGGCTCGTAAAATTATTGACGACACAAGTAAGTTTTTTGAGGACTTGAAGCAGGGAGCCAAGGTAATCGCTGTAGTAGCGCCTGCTGTGGCCTCGGTTTTTCCCGGAAAACACCTGAATTTGAACGGATACCTTAAATCTATTGGGGTTAAAGAGGTGTTTGATGTCAGCCTTGGCGCGGAACTCACCGTGATTTCCTACCTTGATCTTATAAAGAGAAAGAGTCCAAGGCTGGTGATTTCCCAGCCCTGTCCGGCGATTGTCAGCTTCATAGAAATATATTGCCCGGAGCTATTGCCACATCTTGCGACGGCGGACAGTCCCATGCTCCACGTCATTAAAATGATAAGGGAATATTTCCACAATTACGATAGTTGCAAAATCGCGGTAATATCTCCCTGTATCGCAAAGAAAAGGGAATTTGATGAATCAAGGCTAGGGGACTACAACGTTACCATGCTTGCCCTAAAAGAGTACTTTGAAGAAAAGAGAATTGACCTGTCAGATCACCGCGAAGAGGAATATATGGGTTTAATGGCGGAACGGGGAGTAATGTTTCCCACGCCCGGGGGCCTCCTGGATACCGCCGAACGCTTTGTTCCGGGCATTAGGCGGAACACGCGCAAAATAGAAGGGGTCTATACAATCTACCCGTATTTAAAGGAAGTTGTTGAAGCGCTCGAGAAGCCGGATACAGTATTCCCCATGCTTATAGATTGCCTTAACTGTGAAAAAGGCTGTGTTGGCGGCCCGGGAACGGGGAATTCCAATAAAAGCACGGACGAGCTTGAAAGTCCGGTACGCAAACGCAGCGCCGAGCTGGAGGCAAGATTAAATCCAGGGAAACGGGAAAGGCTGTACAAAAAGTATCACAAGCAACTGAGCGATTACTGGAAACCAGGCCTCTACACTCGCGATTATGTTGATATTTCAGGCAACAATCAAATTAAACAGCCGCGTGAAATGCAATTAAAAGATGTATACAGCAGAATGAAAAAATTCACCGACGCTGATATGTACGATTGTACTTCATGCGGTTACGGAAGCTGCAAAGCAATGGCAACGGCGATTTTTAACAACCTGAACAAGCCGGAAAATTGCGCCCATTACACGCTTATAATGCTTGGAGAAGAGAAAAAAACCACCGTATTTATCAACCAGCAATTAGGGGAGCACATCAAACGCGCCCTTGGCGTAATTGAATCAATAAACGATTTGCTTGAAACGCTTAACAAAAGCCTGAACAATCAAACCGATTCGGTTAATAATTCTTCGTCCGCTACGGTAAATATACTGAATTCCCTGAAGAGTACTTCAGAGCTTTCCATGCAAAAGCGGGAATCAATAATGGCGCTTATTGATAACGCTACCAAGGGCCAGGAAGCCATGGGTGAAATGGTTCGTTCTGTAAAAGAAATTTCCGAATCTGTTGACGGCATCGCGGCGGCAATAAAAATCATCAGCGTTATAGCGTCCAATACAAACCTCCTGTCCATGAACGCGGCTATTGAAGCCGCCCACGCGGGCGAAGCAGGCAAGGGTTTTGCTGTTGTTGCCGATGAAATTCGCCGGCTTTCCGAAACCACCAGGGAGAATTCAAGAAGCATTTCGCAAACCCTTTCAAGCATAATCGCCGGGATCACCGATACTACCAAGCGTTCCAGCGACACCGGTAACCTGATAAACGGAATGTCAGACGAGATAAACGGCTTTGCCACTACCATGACCCAGCTCATCGACACCCTTACCTCGCTGGCCGACGAAGGCTCTGGAATTACCGCGTCGCTTAAAGATCTGAAAGAAAATAATACAACGGTTACAAATGACTGTAGAGAGATTGTAGGCCTTACGGACAAGCTTCGCTATGATATTAACTTCCTTGCGGCCATGTCGGCGGACATTGTCAAGGCAATAGAAGATGGCGACAGGGAGATTATTAACAGGCTGCTTCAGATAGAGACTAAGAAAGGCGTGGAATTTTAACCAGCACTCATGAGTGATGATAAAAAACCAGAAAAAAACAAGTTTAATTTAACGCCGCTTGGCGACCAGACCAAGATCTTAAATATAATACAAAAACAACAGCGCCAGGAACAGCTTCTGTTTGCGGTAAACAGCGCGGCCAATATTCTGCTTGAATCGACAGAAGAGAATTTTGAGACCTCGCTTCTGGATGGCATGGAGCTAATGGGCCACTGTGTAAACGCCGACCGGGTTTACATAATGCGAAATGAAACAAGAGACGGCAAGCATTGTTTTGTCTATGTCTATGGATGGGCAAACGCGGGCAAGAAGGATGGAAGATCCATAACCATAGGTTCGGTTATTCCTTATGACGCTTTTCCCGATTGGGAAACAAGACTCGCGCAAGGTGAATGTATAAACGGTCCCATGTCGGAACAGTCGCCTTCAGTTCAGAACTACTTCAGTTATATAGTAATAAAATCAATATTGGTGATACCTGTGTTTATACAGGGCAAGTTTTGGGGTCTTTTTAGTTTTACCGATTGCCAGACAGAACGCGCCTTTACGGAAGACGAGGTAAATATTTTACGTTCCGGCGCCCTGATGATGGTCAGCGGCTTAAACCGAAATGTGCAGGAGGCCGAGCTTCGCAAGGCGCATCAGCTCACGCAGGTTTTGCTGGACGCAATGCCATTTTCCTGCCAGTTGTGGAGCAGGGATTTTAAAATCCTTGATTGCAACGAGGCAACGGTCAAGATATTTAAAACGGGAAACAAACAAACTTTTATTGACAAGTTTTATGATCTTTCCCCGGAGTATCAGAGCGACGGGCAATCTTCCAGGGAAAAGGCCGCTATCCTGCTCCGCAAGGCGTTTGCTGAGGGCAGTTGCGTCTTTGAATGGATGCACCGGCAATTGGACGGCACCCCGCTTCTGATGGAAGTCACGCTTGTTCGTATCCCATACGGCGAAGATTACATCCTTGCGGCTTATGAACGGGATCTGCGGGAATATAAAAAAATGATGAATGAGATTGACAGGCGGGATCATCTTTCTCATACGACGAACAGGGTAGCCGAAATCCTGCTTCAGTCGGAAATGGGCGAGTTTATGAACGGTTTATATCAGGTTATGGCCCTGGTGGTGAAAGCCGTGAATGTTGACCGCGTACGCATCTGGAAAAACCACTCAAAAGACGGCGAGCTTTATTGTACCTTGTTGTTTGAATGGGCGGAAGACAACAGCCTTCTGCGGACTAAAGATGAATTAACGGTGGACGCTTCCTACAGCGAAACTATTCCTGGATGGGAAGAAAAATTGTCGCGGGGCGATTGCGTCAATAGCGTGGTGCGCGATATGTCGGAAACAGAAAAAAATAATTTGTCGTCCAGGAATATTGTGTCAATTTTTGTAGCGCCGGTATTTGTGCGAAATGAATTCTGGGGTTTCGTAGGTTACGACGATTGTAAACATGAACGGCTGTTTACAAAAGACGAGCAATCGATCATGCGTTCTGTAAGCCTGTTGATGACCAGCGCCTGGTTACGCAATCAAATGACGCTGGATATTCGCGCTACCGCCGCCATGCAGAAAGCCGTGTTCTCCAATTATCCGGGAATTATATGGTGCGTTGATCGCGCCCATGACATTACATTATTTGACGGTTTGTATCTTAGAGGGAATGGAATCTCGTCCTCATTTTTTGAGGGAAAGAAAACAGACTCGGCATGGCCGGAAAGGTGGTTTTTGGGCATCCATGAAAGCGTGCTAAAAACCTTCGCGGAGGGACGCCAGGATATCAACCTGGAAATCAACGACAAAATATTTCGCATACGCACTACGCCTATTTACGATGCAGGAACAATGGTCTATGTGGTAGGCAGTTTCGACGATGTAACGGAAAGAACGAGGCTTCAGGCAGACCTGAAAGTAGCGCTGAAACAAGCCCAGGATGCCAGCCTTGCCAAGAGCCATTTCCTTGCCAACATGAGCCATGAAATGCGTACGCCTTTAAACGCGGTAATAGGTCTGTCGGAGCTGACCCTTGAAGACGGCGTCCTTGGCGAGGATGCCAGGATAAATCTGATGAAAATCAGCAATGCCGGCGCGACCCTGTTAAGTACGGTCAATGACATCCTTGATATTTCAAAAATAGAAGCGGGTAAATTTGAGCTTATTCCGGTTGATTACGATATTCCAAGTTTGATTAACGATACCGTTGCCCAGAGCATCATGCGAATAGGGGAAAAGCCGATTAAGTTTATTTTGAACATCAGCGAAAGCCTGCCGGCGCGCCTTCACGGGGACGACCTCCGGGTCAAGCAGGTAATAAACAACCTTCTGTCCAACGCTTTTAAATATACCAAAGAAGGGGAAGTAGAGCTGAAAGTAAACTGCGAGCGCGATGGGGATGGTGAAACGGTTTGGATGACCGCCAGTGTTAGGGACACAGGCATTGGCATTAAAAAGGAAGATATTACAAGGCTGTTTACCGATTACGAAATGATGGATGTGGAATCCCACCGCAAGATAGAGGGAACCGGGCTTGGGCTTACAATTACCAAAAACATAGTCGAGATGATGGGCGGTACAATTACTGTAGACAGCGAGTACGGAAAGGGCAGCGTTTTCACAGCGAAGTTCAAGCAGAAATACTTGACCGACGTTGTGATCGGCGCTGAAATGGCTGAAAGTTTAAAGGGTTTCAAGTATACCGATCAAAAGCGCAGGCAGAATTCCCGAATGGCGCGGGTCAATTTGTCCTACGCGCGTGTGCTTATAGTTGACGATGTCGCGACCAATCTTGATGTAGCCAAAGGAATGTTGAAGCCCTACGGAATGCAAATTGACTGCGTAACCAGCGGGCCTGAGGCTATCGATATTGTTCGCGCGGAAAAAGCCAAGTATAACGCGATTTTGATGGATCACATGATGCCGGGAATGGACGGGATAGAAGCAACCAGGATTATTCGCGAGGAAATCGGAACTGAATACGCGAAAACGGTTCCTATCATTGCCCTTACCGCCAACGCGATTGTCGGGAACGAGGAAATGTTCCTGAAAAAAGGTTTCCAGGCGTTTATATCCAAGCCAATTGAAATGTCCCGCCTTGACACTGTGATCAGGCAGTGGGTAAGGGATAAAAACAAGGAAGAAAATATTTCAGACGCCAGCATGGAACAACCGAAAGAAACGCCGCAGGAAATTCCGGCGTGGATTCTTTCCGGCGAACTGTACGGCATTGATACAAAAAATGGTTATGACCGTTTTGGCAACGACGCGGAATCTTACCTGGCCATCCTGCGTTCTTACGCGGTTAACACCCCATCTTTTTTTGATTCGTTCAAGGTTGTAACCAGGGAAAATTTGGCTAATTACGCCATCGCGGTTCACGGCGTAAAAGGCTCCAGCAGGGGTATCTGCGCGGAAGAAGTCGGAACCAAAGCCGAGGCCCTGGAAAAAGCCGCCAAGCAGGGCGATTTGGATTTCGTAACCGCCAATAACGGCGATCTGACTGAAACGACCTGGAAAGTTATAAATAGCATTAATGATTTGCTGAATAAAATGGACGCGGAAAGCCCCAAGCCCAAAAGAGACAAACCTGACGGGCAAGCGCTGTCAAGGCTTCTTGTGGCCTGCGAGCAGTACAACATGGACGAAGCGGATTCAGCCATGAAAGAAATAGATAGTTATGAATATGTATCAGACGGCGGGCTTGTTCAATGGCTTAAGGAAAATGTGGAGATGATGAATTTCGCCGAAATAAAAGAAAAGCTCACTACATTATCGTAAGCTAACAAGAAAATCTTCTATCGCTTTACTTGTTCCAAAACTCCCCTGAAAGAAAGTATTACTGCCTCCGCCCTTGCCGCCCTGGGCCTCAAACGCGCTCTTTAGGAACGAGCGCAAATCAAAGCCTTCCACCGAACTATACGCCGCGAATTTATTGTCTTTTTTGGCGGCCAGCACGAAAACTGCCTGTATCTTTTTATGGGCGATCTTGCCGATGTTCAGCGCCTCGTTAATATCCTCGTCGGCGTATGATTCGACAATAATTGGCGGAAGCTTAGAATAGGTCGACGCGCTTACGGCCTTCTGAACCAGCGCCTCGGCCTTTTCCTTGACCGCCGCCTCGGCAAACGCCTTTAGCCGCTTTTCTGTCTCCGCGAGTTTTTCCGCGAGGTTAAGAACGCCGTTGCCAGTTTCGTTCACCGGCACACTGAGGGCGCGTGAGGCAATGACGGCATTGTTCCTTAAAACGCGGCTGTCAAGCAAAAGACGGCGGCCAGAAAGAAAAGTGATACGGGTCATTCCCCTGTGTTTTTCTGCTCCAAATATACGCAACAATCCAATTTCCGCCGTTGACTTGAGGTGGGTTCCACAGCAGGCGATAGTGTCGTACTCGCCGATTTCCACCACGCGAAGTACCTCCTCGCCCTCCGGCGGGGGTTTTCGGAGTTTAAAGGACGAAATATCCTCCGGCGGGCAAAGGTGAATGTTTACCGGAATGTTTTCTTCGATAGCGTCAGCCACCGCGTCCTCAACCGCGATAAGAGTTTTCTCTTTTATTTCCGGCGCTTCTACGTCAATTGTGCAGATTTCTTCCCCCAGGTGCATGGAGACTGTCAAAGCGCCGGTCATCATAAAAGTAATGCCGGAAAGAAGGTGCTGGCCTGTATGTAACTGCGTGTGATCCCGGCGGCGGCGAATGTCAAGAATTAACTCCGCTTTTCCAACTTCCAGTTTTCCGGCATCTTCCGCGGAAACCATGTGAAAAATTTCCCCGTCCGTTTCCCTAACGTCCAAAATGGGGACGCCGTTAATTGTCCCGCGGTCGGCGGGCTGGCCTCCACCATCGGGATAAAAAATGGTCTTGTCCAAAACAACCTGCGTCTGGCCGTTCAACGCAGGGCAGAGCTTAACAATCTCCGCGTCAAAGGGCTTTGCGGAAGCATAGCTGTAATAAAGCCTTTCGGTTTTATCTTTCACGGCGTAATAATGCAATAAATTTTTATTCCACCTTGAAGCGTGAAACTTCCTTTATCAAACTGTCAATGGCTTCGCGGTTCTTGACGGTCATCTCATTGACATTGTTTACGGCTATGTTTACCTGATCCGCGCCGGATGCCATCTCGTTCATGCCGCCTGTTATTTCCTGCGTTACCTTTTCAAGGTTCTGGCTTTCATGCATTACTTCCTGACTGCCGCTAAGCATTTCCTCTGAACCAGCCTTTACCTGCTGGGTAAGCTCATTCATGGTACCGACACTATTCAGGACTTGCTTGCTCCCCTCTCCCTGCTCCTCCATGGCATTGCGGATATTATCTTCCTGATCCGATACTGTCTTTACGCCTGTGTCAATCGCTTCAAATCTGTGAAGCACATTGTCGGTGGAGGCAGTAATTTTTTTAATTGATTCCGCTATCTTTTTTAATACCGTTCCAATCGTTTTGGACTGCTCGCTGGAACTTTCAGCAAGTTTGCGTATTTCATCCGCGACTACGGCAAAGCCCTTGCCCGCTTCTCCTGCGTGCGCCGCCTCTATTGCGGCGTTCATTGAAAGCAGGTTTGTCTGGCTTGCGATATTTTCCATTACCGTGTTGATTTCCAGCAAGCCTTCGGACTCGCGGGCTATTTCCTGAATGTCCGTTGCCACTTCCTGCAAACCGTTGCGGCCCACTTCGGACGCTTCTTTTAAGTTCTTTACATTGGTGGCGTTGTTGACCAGCGTGTTTGTTACCGAGCTGATATTGGCTACCATTTCCTCAATGGCTGATGACGCTTGTGAAACATTTTGGCTCTGGTTTTCTACATGACCGTTGAGCTTGTTGATGTTGGCGATAACCTGTTCCATTGTGGCGTTTGTTTCGGTGACGCTGGCGCTCTGGTTTATAACCCTGCCTTTAATGCTCTGGATGTTGGCGGTGATTTGGTTTATCGCCGCCGCGGTTTCGGTCATGTTGCTGGACAGTGAAGTGCCTATATCCGCCAATATCTGGGCTTGCTTTTTAATGAGAATCACAAGGTCTTTGATTTTTGAAATTGTTTTATTGAAGTACAGAGAAAGGTCGCCAACCTCGTCTTTTGAATTGACGACAATGCTTTTCGTTAAGTCGCCTTCGCCTTCGGAAATGTCTTTAAGCGTATTCGCTACCCTAACGATTGGGGCGGTAGTGCTACCCAGGACAAGGTAGATAATTACTACCGCCGCTACAATGGATATAGACGCTAAAATAATAACAAAAGTTCTCAGCGCGTTAACATCTTTCAAAATGTAATCTTCCGTTGAACCGACCATAAGCGACCACGTTGTCGGGGAAGCCCCTATGGGAATATTGGCTATTCCCATTATCATGTTTGTTTTCAGTTCGGGGTCGTATGCTATGCCTTGCCATTCTTTCGCGTTTTTTATAGCTGTTTTGACATCGTTAAGGTATTGGTCGTACTGTGTTTCCGTGTCAATTTGTTTACCTATAAACTCAGGCAGGTAATTCGCCAAAATAAACCCGTTGTCAGAATAAACAACCGCGCTGGTAACTTCATCGTAATCTTTGATAGTCTGCATTATCTCAGGCTGTATCAAGGCAATATCCAGCTGACCGATTACCGCTCCGACTGATTCATTGAGACGCTTATTGATAATGGGGCA